>JAEEGL013826257.1_pt1 | contig 43351 bp, 37 predicted proteins | sample 9134231 | NCBI WGS metagenome assembly JAEEGL01 (sample SAMN16246548, study PRJNA631951) | gut metagenome | biome: gut microbiome; feature: rumen; material: fiber-attached | host: Bos | place: Iran: Karaj | collected 2018-10
AGAACCAGCAGAATCGGGTAGCCATGATCGCTGAAAACAATAACCGCCTGTACCGAGCTTACCGGATGAAGGAAATGCTTCGCCTTCTCCTGAAAATCAAGGATACGGACGAAGCAGGGGATGCCCTCAAACGATAGCTCTGGTGGGCAAGCCACAGTAGGATTGATGCTTTCAAGGAACAATACCTCAAGCTCAAGCGTCACAGGGAGCACATACTGAATGCAATACGGCTCGGCATGAGCAACGCACGAATTGAGGCAACTAATAACAAAATCAAGCTGATCGTCCGCAAGGCGTACGGTTTTCGAAATATCCAAAACATGCTCGATATGGTCTATCTGGTATGCTCGGATTTGAGGGTTCCACTTCCTAACAGAAAACCTCTAGGTGCATGATCAGCATAAACACTGGGGTTGATGGCATTTTTACCCACCATTACCCCAGAAAAGCCAGAAAGGTTACAGTTTTACAAAACACTGAGAATTAAAGGTATAGTACGTAGAATTGTGAAACTTTTATTACATCTGTTTCTCCACTTAAGGACTAAAACTAAAAAAACTTCTGAACTGTGACATTGTATGGTCTTTTTCCGTAACAATAATGTCTAAAATATACTCAATAAGAGTATATAGAAGTAAATAGTGAACAAGCGAATAATGAATGCATGAAATTATTAAAAAACATGACTTCATTCGTCAGATTCTTTTCACAGACTTTAACATAAACATTTCCATGGTACTTATTATGAATAAATTATCTCTGCTCTTTCTGTCAATATTTGCCTCCCTTGCAGGAATTTATGCCCTTGCAGACGAAATAACATCTGACGGAACCACGATTATCACCGGTAATTTCAAGGTCGTTACACCTTCCAGAAATTCCAAATCACTTATTATTGTTAAAAAAGAAAATGAAATAGGCACATTAGGTGATAAGGTAGTCGTTTCCGGACAAAAAAATCCTGAAGATATTGCCTATGTAAAAAATGTTTCAGGCACAAACTACATAATCAAAAATAAACTTCTGGTTCAGTGTGCAAAGAACGTGAACTGCATTCCTTCAGGACTTGATGCCAGAGCATTAAGTACTAATGTGTATGAAATTACCATAACTGATTATGACCAGTGGAAATCACTGCAGAAAGAACTAAAAAACGCTGACGGCATCCGTAAGGTCACCCCATCGTTTTATCACGGAAATAAACCTCAGCTTAAGTAATTTTTCCATGTCGGCCATGATCTGCATGGCACCGGTATGTCAAGGTTATAGAATAAAAAAACTGTAAGGCGCTTTATGAAACACAAATCAAACAAAACCTTCAATACAGCACTGTTTTACACCCTGTTTTTTTCTTCACTGGCTCTAACGGCCTGCGGAGGAAGTTCAGGCAGTAATGATAATCATGAACCATCTCCGAAACCAACGCCAGATCCTGACAGGATTATCTTCAGCATTATCGAAAAAGGAGATATTTTCTCCGGAAAACCTTATGTACTTTTAAATTCAGGTACTGACGATGTCAATGATTATCAGATACAGGCTAAATACGGCATTGTATCCTCTACTCATCCGCATACAGGAGCCGAAGCCCCCAAAAATCACCTGTACTACTATGTTCCTGAAGAAACATTGAAGAATTCTGATGATTTTTACAACATAACTGAAGAAATAACAATAACGTCAACAACAGATCCTGAAGAGACTGAAATAATTACATATACGATTGGAGCTGACGATCTCACAAACGGAGATCCTGTTTTTAAGGATCAGTGGCATATTAAAAATATAGGACAAAATCCTTTTGATGTTGATTTTTCTCCGGTCAGCGGCATCGATCTAAATGTTATTCATGCATGGCATCTCAGTGATCAGAATAAAGAACTTATCTCCGGGAAAAACGTAAAAGTAGGTATTATAGACACCCCTACTGACATTGAACACGAAGATCTCATTAATAAAATGTACACTCCTGATTCAGGCAAATCTTATATCAACACCGGAGTAACACAGGATGAAGTATTATACGACTCCACAATACTGCATGGTACCGCCGTATCCGGAATTATAGGAGCAGAATCCAATAACGGCAAGGGAGTAAGAGGTATAGCATACGATTCATCCATAACATCATATGACATACTGAATATGGATTTAACAGATTTTACGGCATGCAGTGATGACGGTATGCAGGTACTTAATGCCAGTCTCGGTTATGATGAGAGCGTAGAAGCATATGATCCTCAAATATCTGCAATTTATCAGAGCTTTTTTGAGAATAATATTCCGTTTATACGCGCAGCCGGAAATGAATTTGACGAACCGGATATATTTGATTCTCTTTACTACATCTCAGATCTTGAATGCGTTAAATATAAGATAGAATGTCAGTATAATCAGACATCTTCCTTTAATAGAGGAAGATATGTCATACATACCGGGGCTTTAAATTCATTAGGTATAAAATCGAGTTACTCGTCAACAGGATCTTTCATCTGGATAAGCGGTATGGGCGGTGAGTTCGGTTACGCATCATCAGAGTCTTCTGCCGCCATTGTCTCCAGTCTTTATCATTCAGCTCTGTCAGGTTTTGATGATTGGGATTACGATACTCCATGGAGAAACAATAAGGAACTTGGTGAAAAAAGAAAATATTACACTCAAAGTATGAATGGTACATCTGCAGCCACTCCGTCCATTACCGGAGTGGCATCACTGATAATTCAGGCAAAACCAGACATTACCGTTCCTCAGCTCAGGTACATTCTGGCAACAACGGCAAACAACGACCAAACTGATGGCTGGAACACACTTGAGTATGACAAGGTTACCGTCAGTGGCGTATCAGGTTTGAAAGATAGTTATACCGCAGATCTTGGATGGTACGGCAATGGAGCTGGATTAAGATTCTCCAACCGTTATGGTTTTGGTGTCGCAAATGCAGGTAAAGCAGTCATAAAAGCTCTAAACTGCAACAGTGATCCGCTGTGCAAAAAAAGAGAAAAACTACCTGATGACTTTATCAGCACAAACTCAGAACCCTGCAGTTCCTCAGACTCCGGCCATACCGTGACCTGTATTTTTAATTCATTCGTAAATGCTGATGACAATTCCGCAATCAAAAATAATGTGGAAATAGAGGAAGTATCTCTTAACCTCAGTTCACTGGTCCTAACTGCCGATGATACAGATCCTGATGAATGTTCTGCATCATATGGTTCTATAAATAATATTACGGATCAGGGAATTTACTATTCTAAAAAACTCATGCAGATTGATATGACCTCACCACAGAATACTGCATCGGTTATTAAACCAATGTACACAATTTGGGATTTCAGTCCGGAAAGAATAAAGTCCACTTATCACTACAATGACTATGATTTTGAATTCCTTGTGCATAATTCGTCCTTTTTTACGGAAGAATTTTCACCAGATGACAGCTTCTCCGTGACTTTCCGAAGTATGTGCAGCATAGATGTTGCAACACTTAACAGGAATATTTACATTCTTGTGGGAGGTTATGAAAACCTGTAATTCAGAATCTACTTTTTATTATTGATAACTGTTCAGATTATCCGCTGAATTTCAAATAAAAAAGGAACTTCTCTTGTGGCAGAGATACATCCTGTATATGTATCTCTGCCACAGGAGAAGTTCCATGTCATATAAAGCTCAGTCGTCATTAGAAATATCATTTTTCTCAGCAGAGAACCTGACAAAAAACCGTTTGGCTCTGAAAAACGCCGGCACTCACGGTTTACTTCATCAATTTTCTGACTATGGCTGTCTCTTTTACCGCCACCGGATGTTGAAAATCCCCGTTCCCAATGTTCAACTTAATTACCGGTGTAAACTGGATTAAGGCTCATCGCCTAAACTTCCGCAAAATCAATATAACCGAAGACATCCATTCTACTTTTCCTTTCCGAACGGTTTGAACACCATGATCATGGCAGGCGTAATCATCAGATCACATACCAGTGCCACGAAAAACGCCGTGAAGGAACTCCAGGCAAACGTGAACGGTCCGGCAAATTTACTGTTCATGAAACTCAGCAGACATACTCCGGATATCATGGTGGTGAAAACAAGAACCCTGCCTATACTGAGTGAGGTTTCGATAAAAGCCTTCCTGTAACTGCCGCATTTGCTGAAAAAGAAGCGGTAGCGGGAAATGAAATGAACGGTGTCATCTATGCATACCCCCAGAATAATCGGTGCAAGAATAACCAGTACCATATTGACTCTCGCACCGGTCATGCCGACAAGTCCGAGCGTAATGACCACAGGGATGACGTTCGGAATCATGGACAGAAGGCCGAGCTTTACCGATCTGAACACCAGCGTCATTACCGCGAAAATGGTCAGAAAGGCATATATGAAACTGTACAGCTGACTTTCGGACAGATAATCCGCAACCCAGGTCAGAAGACATGAAGCCCCCGTAAATTCAATATTAAGAGAAGGAGTCTCCCTCTTTACGAAGTCATTTACGTCTTTCTCAAGCATCCTGACATCCCCGGTACTGAGGGATCTGGTTCTAATCTGAATATGAGCGGAATCGTAGGCAAAGCTTACGGTTTTATCAAATTCCTTTCCTCCGCCTGATTCATAAAGAAGGAGCAGATCACCGACTGATTCCTGCTTCTCGGGTATGGCATAGAATCTGTCATCGTTCCCGTGAATCGCTCTGTTTACCTGTTTCATCTGGTCAAGGAACGAAGAAGTCTGCAGCACCAGAGGATGTCCGTCCAGATAATTCTGCAGTTTTTCCAGATCCCTTATAAACCTCAAATCCTTGACACCGTTTTCCTTTCCGGTATCGGCAACCAGCTCCACGGACATGGAACCGCCCATGCGGCCGTCAACATAATCAAAATCCTGACGCAGAGGATCGGTTACCGGCAGATCCTGAATAAACGCCGTTTCGATTTTCAGATTCATGACTCCGAATGAGGCCGCGGCCACTGCGACTGCAGCCAGTATAATAATAACTCCGGGATATTTAATAACCGGTACGGTTGTCAGTCTTACAAGATGATCGAAAACATCATAACGTCTTGTGATTTTTTCCTTATTCCCCGCGTCGCCGGAAGCAAGAGGTCTGACTCTGGTAAAGCTTAAAACCGGAAGCGCAAATAAGAAGGTCATGCCGAGAGCAATGACGGAACCTATGGCTGCCTGAATGCCAAGTTCCCTGAGCGGCAGCAGATCCGTGAAAACGAAGGAGGAAAAACCGAGAGCGGTCGTAATCGTTGTCAGCAGCATCGGCAGTGATATGAGCTTCAGTGTTCTGTGCAGAGCCTCCTTTTTGGATACTCCCTCCACGTAAAGACTTCTGAATTCCGCTATGAGATGCACGGAGTCGCCTATACCCACACAGAGAATAAGAATCGGTATCATCATGGCCAGCATGTTCAGAGTGAAGCCGAAAATCTGATAAAGTCCCATGGTCAGAATGACTGACAGCAGAACCGTCAGCAGAGGAATCAGGGTGCCTATTATGCTTCTGGTCGTAACGGCGAGCATCACAAGCATGCCAATCAGACCTGTGAGTACCCAGATCTGCCCTTCCTCCTGAATATCCCTGTCATTGAAATAACTGACTACGGGACTTCCGACGACTCTCACGTCCAGATCACGGTAATCCTTAAGAATTTCATAAATTCTGGCGGGAGCCTGATTTCTGAATTCATTGACACTGCCGGTTCCGCTTTCCGGATATTCCGTAAAGCTGACCACTATTCCCAGAATACCGCCATCCGCGCTTATGAGTCTGTTCCTGTATGCAGGATCAGCTGCTGCCCCGGCTGTAACAGAGGCTATCTGTCCGTCGGAAAGATCAAATCCTTCCAGCACGGGAGAAATACTGACGGTGTCGGATCCGTTAACAGATTTTACGGATTCGGCATTTCCCAGCCAGGTTACCCGATCCACGAAACTGACTTCTCTGTCCAGTCTGTGCACCAGGGAATCTACCCTTTTCAGAAATCCGACATCCATTTTTCCATGGCTGTCCGCCATAAGAAAAATAAAATCATCATTGCCGTAAGTATCATAATAGTTCTGCAGTCCCACATACGCGGGATCACCTTCGGCAAAAAAACTCTCATATGAATTATCCTGCTTCAGTTTCTGCATGAACTGACCTATTCCGAAGGTCAGCAGAAGCGAGAGAATAATACTCAGTATTCTGAACTTCAGGATAATGTCAACCAGTCGCATTTTCTCCATCCTTATTTTTATTCTGTTTATTTCAATCTGAATTCAATCGGCACCACAACCTTTATATCCCTTTCGGTTTTTGGAAATCTGCTGGACGCGTTTTTGACCGTAACCATGGCGGCCTGCCCCAGTATCTCCTCGCCGGATGAACTCCTGACAACCCTGATATCTCTGGTCTGACCGTTTTTTCCGACAATGAAGGATACAAGCACCACGCCCTGAATCCCCCTTCTCCTTGCCTGAGACGGGTAATAAAGACCTGCCTTGAGACTCTTTACAATCTGAGCCATCAGTTCGTTATCGGTTTTACCGAATACCATGGTTACCGGCTTTTCCGCCTGAACCGGAGTTCCCCGCACGGCCTCCGCACGAACCTTTTCGGCAGGAACCGCGGCAGCAGGATTCTCCCTGACCGGAGGTGTTATTTTTTCATTCCGTCTGACCGGCTCTGACTTCTTTTTCTTCAGCGGCTTTGGCTTTTTCACCTCTTTTTTCGGGCTGACAGGAGGAGGCGCCTCCCGCTTTTCCGGCTTTTTTATCTCCGGTTCCGGCGGAACCGGCACCTCCTCAATGACGGGGGCAGGCTCAGCCACGGGAACCTCCTGCACGGGAGCAGGCGGCATCAGGGTTTTCATCATGATTTTCACCACCTGTTCCCCGGAATTCATGACGGTCTTTGAATTCAGATGTCCTGCCAGTCTTATTCCGCCGAACACCAGCGGTATATAAAGAAACGCAGCCAGGATGAACGCCACTGAATTATAATTCTGCCTTTTTGGTGGCAATGCTGAAATTTTCATGACGAAGATCTCTCAACTTATCTAGCACTATAACAAACAGACCGAAATCCGCCTTTGTGTCTATGCGAAGCTCAAGATGGACATCGGAGTGGAGTTCGTTCAGAAAAACACTCAGTTCTTCCCTTGTGATCTTTCTGCCGTCAAAGTAAATATCGTTGTTTTCACCTATTTCCAGCAGCTTAACGTTATTTTCCGAATCGGCCGTTCTGTCGTCTGTTTCGGCATGAGGCAGATTAACCTTAATCTCCCCCTGGGCGATAAAGGTGGATACGCTCAGAACCATGCACAGCAGAACCAGCATGATGTCAATGAACGGCACTATGTTGAGCGGAGCCCTTGAAGGTATCAGTTTCATGATTATTTCTGCTCCGGAAGATTGCCTGCGATTACACTGATTTTTCTTGTCAGACCGTTATAAGCGATAAGTGCCGGTATCGCCACCACAAGTCCAAGTGCAGTGGCCTTGAGAGCCAGAGACATACCCACCATGATGTCCTTTGCGTTCAGTCCTCCGGACTGTCCCATTTCATAAAAGGTAATCATGATACCCAGCACCGTTCCCAGCAGACCGACGTACGGAGCGTTTGAATAGATAATGAATATGGTTGTCATGTTTCTTGTCAGTGCGGTCTCAATCTGCTGTCTGCCGCCGTATCCTTCCGGACTGAAGCGGCTCAGAAAAATATATCTTTCAATTGAATACCACAGAGCCAGAAATCCCATAAGCCCCAGTATCACGAAAATACTTATATCAACGATTTCCTTGATGTTCCCCATGTCTACCTCCGATTTACTGACAGCGTTGATTTGCGGATAAAAACCGCCGTGTAAAGAACATAAAAGTTAAGGCCTCCCGGGGAAGCCTTAACTGAAATAACAGACACATTTATGTTAGCTATAGCTAACATAAACGTAATTCTATATAAAAAGAAATATTAGATAAATCAGTAGTTTCACTTATGAAAAAATTTGTCAGTTAAGACAGGAATCACACTTCATCTTCACATCATTCATGCGACAATTTTTCATACCGTCTGATTTTTAGGCGGCTCACCGTTGTTACCCTGTATCCACAGTCTTCTGTATACCGGATTGTCCCTGATGAGCTGTTCATGCTTTCCGATACCGGCTATTCTGCCCTCCTCCATTACGATGATAAGATCGCTGTGGACGATGTTTTTCAGTTTGTGGGCAATAATAACCGCCGTTTTTCCCGCTGCCAGTCTGTCCACGGCTTTCTGCATCGCATGGCAGTTATAGACATCCAGACTTGAGGTTATCTCATCAAGCAGTATTACCGGAGCATCCTTGAGCATGCATCTGGCAATGCAGAGCCTCTGACGTTCCCCGCCGCTGAAGTTTCTGCCGGCTTCCTCCACCCTGTCATCAGGCATGGCAAAATCCACCCCCGCTCTCCGCATCACCTCTAGAATCTCCTCATCCGATGCGTCTTTTTTTCCGAGACGGATGTTGGCGGCAACACTTCCCTTAAAAAGGTATGAGTCCTGAAAAACCATGGCGTATCTGCGCATCAGACATTCAGGTTCAATCAGGGAAATGTCCGTAAGCTCCCCTGTCTCCGCGTTACCCATTAAAACCAGGCCTTCATCAGGTTTGTAGAATCCCGCAAGAAGCTTTACCAGCGTCGATTTGCCGCATCCGCTCGGGCCGACGACCGCCACCGTGCTGCCGCTTCGGAGTTCAAGGCTGACGTTATCCAGAATCTTACGTTTTTTATCGTAGGAGAAGCTGACGTTTCTCATTACGAGATCGCATCCTGAAGGAAGTTCGGTAACAGATCCCTCGGGACAGGGACTGTTCATCAGTCCGGCTATGTTTTTTCCGGACTCGGAAAAATACTGCAGCATCATGAAATTGATGCTGAAGGCTATGAACGGAGCAATACTGCGTGAAGCGGCAAGCATCAGAATAAGAAATTCCATAATGGAGATTTCCCCCTGAACCATTTTGTACTGACCGTACATAACCATGATGCCGATTCCGGCGCCGACACATGACATGGCTGTAAGAGCCAGAGGCATCAGGGTAACCTCAAGTCTGATGCTTTCCTTTCGCAGATTATTCAGGCTCTCCTCAAATCTTCTGAAACGATCTCCCTGCATGTTATTGGTTTTTATGGTGGTAATACCCTCTATGTATTCAGTAAGTCTTGAGGATGCTTCTACGGAGGCCTTCATCTGTTTTCTGCTGAGGCCGGCTCCTATAAAGCGGACGGCAAACAATACCGCAAGAGCCAGAGGAATGCAGCAGAAGAAGCTTACCGCAAGACCGCTGTTGTAGAAGAACAGCCCCGTAAAAACGGCCACGGTAATCAGAAGTGATGAAAACAGCTGAGGGATGATATGTGAATTGGCATTTTCCAGATTCGAAAAATCCTTCATCATGCTGTGGCTTACTTTTGCGGGATTCAGATTATCAAGGGTACCGAGTGACAGTCTGCGAATATGCTCGGCAAGCCTTAACCGGCCCCTGGTGGAATTGTTGTAGGTGGCCACGTAATTGGCATTGTATGCCGGTACGGAAGCAAAGTAACAGAAAAACATGTACAGGACCGCGCCAGCGCATATCATGTAAAGATACGCCGGGGACGTACGCTCCCCTCCGAGATACGGATCAAGCAGCAGATACAGCAGTCCGATGACAAAGAAAAAGCCTCCGAAATTGGCCAGATCACAGATGCAGGTAGCCGCCAGGGATTTAAAAAAATGACCGCTTCTGTTACCTGTAAGATTGCGTATAGCCTCAATCATGCCATATCCTCCCTGCTGTTAAGACACCATCTGTCAGCATTCTCATAAAGTTCCCATAATTTACGATATTCAGCGGAATTTCCGAGCAGTGACTGATGAGTTCCCCTTGCGACGATTCTCCCGTCGTCAACCATTATGATTTCATCAGCATCGGTAATGCTGTTAAGCTTATGGGCCACCATAATTATGGTTCTGTTCTTTTTCAGTTCATTCAGTGCCCTGTTCAGCCTGAGTTCGTTTTCGGAATCAAGAGCTGAACTCACCTCATCAAGAAGCAGTACCGGAGAATTCTTAAGAATAGCCCTGGCAATGTTAAGCCTCTGTTTTTCACCTCCTGACAGAACATCTCCGCTGTTGCCTATGTGATAATCAAGGCCGTATTTCATGAGAATGTCATCACACTGAGCCAGTCTCGCAGCATTCAGAATTTCCTCATCGGTGGCGTCTGTTTTACCTGCCATAATGTTTTCCCTGATGGTTCCGTCAAACATAAAGGTCTTCTGAAGAACGATCCCCACCTTTTCCATAAGACACTTTTCAGACATCTCCCTGATATCCGTTCCGCCTATTCTTATGCATCCGGAATCAACATCGTGAAATCTCGACAGCAGAGACAGAATACTGCTCTTTCCGGAACCGCTTCTGCCGATGATCGCCAGACTCCGGCCTTCCTCAACCCTGAAGCTTATGTCTCTGACTCCCCCCGGGGCATGATGTCCTTCGCTGAGTTCTCCCGAATTCCGGGTAATACTTTCCGAACCGTATTTCTCATCATGATAAGTGAAGCTTACATGATCAAATTCCACGGAGGAACCTGAAGGTTCTTTCGGGTTTTCGGGAACTGGAAGAGGCTCAACCGAAAATATCGCATCAATTCTCTCCACGCCTTCATTGATGGTCATTACCACGTTTGATATGTTCATAATATTCATGAGAGACGGCAGGATCGCATTGGACAGCACGGTGAAAAACAGTGCCGACAGCACAATCCCGGAATTCTCCGGTGATGATGAATTGATCCAGATAACCACGGGATAGATGAAGAAGATGAAGAAATTGACAAGGATGGTAAAGATAATGAAATCCCGGCTTCCCCTGTCTGCAAATCTCAGAGCGAAATCACGATAGGTAATGACGCTTTTTTTCAGTGATGAAAAAGAACCGGCGCTCAGACTGAACATTTTAAAAACCTGAATTCCCCTGGCAAATTCCATGGAGGAGGCATTGATATCCTCCAGGGCCTTGAAATATCCCCTTATTTCCTTTTTCACTCCCTCATCACCGTAGATGCGGAACTGAATGAACAGTGAAAGGGCATAAACAAGAATACAGATGAGCCCCAGCTGCCAGTCGGCATAAAGATACATGATAAACACCGCGGCGGCCCCGGTGAGAGTCATGACCATATCTGGTATTTTGTGGGATATGAAGAGCTCAATCAGATCCGCATTGTCATGAATGGTCTTGTGAATCTCTCCTGTACTGACCCTCGTAAAATACCCGAGAGGCAGAGCAGCCAGATGCTCTGCCAGTCTGATTCGCAGATTGAAAATTATTCTGAAGGCCGCAAAGTGACTCAGTATGAAACTTCCGCCGTTGAACAGCATGGAAAGCAGAACGCTTGCCACGGCGGTGATTCCCCAGAAGAAAACCTCATCGGTATCCTGAGGTGAAGATGTTCCGCGGGATTCAATATATATGCTTATGATTTTATAGGAAGCTATGTAGGGAACAATCTGAATGACAGTTGACACTGCGGCAAGCACCGCGGAGACGATGAGGAACCATTTTTTCTCACCGCTTATTTCCAGCAGTCTCGGAATACCTTTTTTCTTATCCGTATTCAATTTGACACCCTCCTGAAAATGAATGCAGAGGAAATAAAAAAAAGCCCGTTACAGACAGATTATGTAACGGGCAAAAGCTGTAACGCTAGAAACTGTACTTAAGTTTAACGCCAACGTTACGAGGAGCAGCCATTGAATAGAAGCGGACTCCGTAAGTACTGCCGTTATCTATTGAATTGGCATACTTCTTGTCACCCGCATTTTCTATATAAGCCTTGATTTCAAGATTCTTTAAAATCTCGGCACTGGCGTACATGTCAAAGATAGTGTATCCGCCCTGGGATTCCTGGTCCAGTCCGCTGTTTTCGAATACGGAGGTGTAACCTTCACCGAAATAGGTCTTGGACTGGTAGCGAACGCTGCCGCCGAAATGAGCCGAGAAATCCGCAAACTTCAGGGCTGTCACGTCAATAAGCCCGGTAGCCACGAATTTCGGAGCGTTGGCCGGATGTTTGGTATAGTCACCGGTGTCGTTTCTGGCATCGGCATAGGTCATGGAAATTCCCGCAGCCACGCGTTCGGCATGGTATCCCAGAGTAAGTTCACCGCCGGCAGAATGCATTCTGCCGATGTTTCTCAGAGGAGTCATATACGAGTTTTCCACAATGGTATAGGCCTGACGATCATGAACATCCATATAGAACAGAGCGGCATTGGCATCAAAACCGTTGTCATATGCCATATGATAGCCTAACTCATAGTTATACGTTTTTTCAGGTCTGTAGCCTTCCGCATCCAGCTCTGAAGTCGGAAATCTGCTGAACCCGCCAGATTTTGAACCGCTTGATGAAAGAACATAGACTCTCTGTCCCGGAACAAAGGTATATCCGAAGGCAGCCTTGTAGTCAAACATGTCATAACTGTTTTCAACATGATCCATACTGTAGCCGAAATTATAGGTACCGTTGGCCTTGGCCTGGTCATGTTCCATTCGCAGTCCGATGTCAATATCAAAGATTGACTCACTGCCGACACCGAAGTTATAAGCCACATCACTGAAAACAGAGAAACTCAGGTCATCAGTTCTCAGGTCAACCTGACCGATTGGGAACATTGTTCCGCCTATTAGCTCCTGATAAACAGGATTGTCTGAAATATCAATCTGAGCCAGAACGTAATTGTCAACCTTTGACTTTGTGGCGTTAACACCGATTACAGCCTTCCCGGAATCATAGATGTCTCCGGAATTACCGAGTTCGGCAACATAACGTACTTCCTGTGTGAACTGTCTGGTTCTGATATTGTTGTTTCCGCATCTGCCCTGACCCATCATATAAAGTTCGCATGAATCAGAATCATTGACACTGGTGATACTGTTGATTGAATCGCCGTTATCACGGTAATAATCAAGCTTTACATAGGCGGTATATGAGGTTCTGTCCTCTACGGGATCAATTTCGTCCTGTATGTGTCCTGAATTAATCAGAGCCTGGTAAGCCTCTTCATAGCCGCCGAAATACTCTGCCACGTCGGGATTCGACGCCATGACTCCGGCAAGATACGAACCGGTAAAGTCAGGATTGCGATTAATACCGTTGCCGCTGAGTTTTCCGTTTCTGTATTCCTCTTCGGTCAGAGCAACATTACTCTGATGTCCCCTGTCCTTGGTATACGCTCCTCCGAGAGTAACCACCATCGGAATATTTTCACCGCCGTCAAAATACAGTGCTCCGTTAATTCCGTAGGATTCTCCGGTGTTGTAGTTTGAACCGTCAGTATCCTTAATCCATCCGTAGTCTTTCTGATTGATTAACCCGATCTTTCCGTAAACGGTTTTGCCGTAAAGAGCTCCGCCGGCATCAACCTTGTTTTTCCAGTAGAGTTTTGAATAGTCTGATTCAAGATCCGCATAATTGCCGTCAATCATCGGATTTCTGGTGGTTACGTTGATAATACCGATCTGAGCGCCGCTTCCGTATACAGACCCCTGGGGACCTTTGAGAATTTCCACGCTGCTGACATCGTTAAACTGCTGGTTCATCTGAGAAAACGGCTGAGCCACGCCGTCAACATACACGGTTACGCCGGAATTATATATGTTTCCGGAATTGATGCCTCTGATGGTGTATTTTGTCAGCTGTCTGCTTCCGAAACCTGAAGCCGGAGTAATGGCTGACGCCACTCTGGTCAAATCCTTTACCCCTCTGACCTCGTTCCTTTCGAGAACCTCTTCGCCGGCGACTTCGGCCTGACCGCTCAGTGATACGAGATCCTGACTGTACTTGTTTGCCGTAACGCTGATGGTATCAAGTTTGAAATCATACTCTTCATCAGCCGATGCCTGGCCGCACGCCAGCATTACCGATGATGCCACGGCTGTCATCACCAGTCTACTTTTTCTGTTGTCCGCATTCATAAATATCTTTCTCCGGTTTCCCTGTTCTTTTTTAAGACAGAGGATAAAAATCGTTATATGGTGGTTTTCTGCAATTTGGAATTATGATTATTGGTTGCATCCTGTCAGGTTCATCAGTCCGCAGGTTTTTGATACCAGTCAAAAAAGCCCCGCTAAGATACCACATGTGTTAGCCGTTGTTAACACGAATTAGCATTAACTAACAAATTTTATCACTACGGGAATTCTCATTCAGATTGCATAAAACTCCGGAAACGCTGATTCTGCAGTACTTTTCACCTCTTCATAACTAATCAGAATAAAAATATAGTGAAAATAATTATCAGGCAGAATATTTAAACAACCTGCATAATAATGAACGGATAAGGCTGAGGAACAACAGCTTTACATCACGGTTCATCACAACAATCAGGAGTCGCATTCGCGTGCGGCTCCTCAGGGCTTTTCCGCACAGAATACATATCAGTCGACAGTTTGACGTAAAAAGGAACAGCCATGAAAAAACCTGAAACCATCTACCTTGAGCAGTGCCTTGCTCACTGCAACATTGCAAATTCAATCGCCTATCACTTCACCGGCACCCTGAATCTGCCGTATTTTCAGAAAAGCGTGCAGGATTTGCTCAGTCGTGTTGACAAATTCCAGTATGAACTTACCGGAACCGATGAGGGAAACATCACCTGGAAGGAAATGAAAAGGCCTGTTCCGCCTGTTAAACTTCTGCATACGCGGAATTTTGATGAAAGTTTCGGGGAATTCACCGCATCCATCTTTGACCTCTGCAGTGAATACCGTTACTTTCCTCTGTTTTTCACGGTATTTTCCGAATCGGCAGACAACGGCTCCGGGGCGACTGATGAAAAACCGGTGACCGTTACCGGAAAATTTTATCTGGTACAGACACTGAACCATGCCTACTGCGACGGCAGAAGCTGTGAATTTCTGCTTAACATGATTACCGAATACTACAATGCCCTGACGGAAAACAACGTTCAGGCACAAACAGGGATACTTAAGACAGTTTCCGATGCCTGCACGGTCTCCAGCGACAGAGTATATTCATTCGGCAGAAGTGATTCTCTGATTAAAATCAGTCCGTGGCAGCAGCTGAAAAATCTCTTCAGACTGATAACCATGAAGCTCAGCGACAGTGGCGGATTTTCGGTTAAATATCCCGTTATTGAATCAGAGTGGGAAAACTTCCGCCGGCAGAAGCATTATCCACAAATGCATTATTTCGACCTGAACCCGCTCGTAAGGCACTACCAGCAGAAAAATTCCTCCGTGAACATCAACAGCCTTATAACAGCCCTGCTTGTTAAAGCCTTTTATCACGTAAACGGCAGCATGAACGGTCACCCGGAAAAGAAAATGATCTCCTTCCGCATGATGTCCGACATTCTGTCTGCAAGACACAGACAGAAGCTGATCGGAAACTACTGTGCCTATGCCCCACTGATTACCGACGGAAGCAAATCACTCATGGACGTGGCAGAGGATATCGTGAAACAGGTGGAAATATTCAGAAAAAACAAGCTTGACGTAACCATGTACAAGTTTCTTGAATTCGCACTCAGAAACCGCATGGCAGGAAAAAAGGACGATCCGACATCATTTACCGTCTCTCTCGTACTGCACCGAAAATTCATGAAGCATCCGAAATTTCTCAAGGGAACCACGTTTATCCGCACTACCGGAGCTCTTAACTACTCACCTCTTGATGTTCTGGGTGCCAAACTTAACAACAAGGTCGGCCCGACTCTGAGCATCTCTGATGACAATGTACTGTTTGTGACCTATTACCCGCTCATAGGAGGGGATCAGACGCTGAATAAAGTGACCGAGGCATTAAAAACCGTTCTGAAAAACGAAATATCCTTGATAAATTCACCATACTAGAAAATATAATGATAACCGGATAAAATTAAACAATCCGTAATGTACCTTAACGGAGGCAATCATGGATAAATTCATCAGGTCTCGGAATCAGCTCGTCATAAATTCACATTCTGTGGAAATCATCGAATTTGATGAAAACGGGCTTTACGATAAACTGCCTGAGGAATACGGAATAGAGATGCCGTTCAGTCTTGACAGAGCCGTGGCCAAGCGAAAGGCCGAATTCATTGCCGGAAGAATCGCCTGCCGCAGACTGCTTGATTCCTACGGAAACAGCGGACAGGTCAGCATCAATGCCGACAGAAGCCCGGCATGGCCTGACGGTTTCACCGGTTCTATCAGCCATGACGGCAGAATAGCCTGTGCCGTGGTGCTCCCAAGAGCGGGAGAAAACTCCGGCATAGGAATAGATCTGTGTGTCAGCATGACGGATCAGAATGCTCTGGAAGTTGCCGACAACATCTGCATTTTCAATGAAATAAGTCAGTTCGACAGTATCCAGCTGCCTACCATGGATGCCCTGAGAGTCATTTTTTCCGCCAAGGAAAGTCTCTATAAATCAATCTATCCGATAATCAGACGTTTTGTGGATTTCAAGGAAGTCCTGATAAGCTCGGTAACCGGAACCCCGGATGAGGGAATAATAACATTCACTGCGGCAAACAGAAATGATCTCCCGCTGTCCGTGGTTGAGGAATTCCATGTCCATTACCGCAGATTCGGTCACAACGGGATCACAGGTTTCATCACCCTCGCCTGCAACAGAATCAGCTGTGACTGAGCGGAGTGACAAACATTACTCGAGCTACGGATATTTCTGAATCATGTTTAACGCATGTCTGACATTTCTCTCGAAATGCCGGCAGTCTCATTCCGTCAGCAGTGACGTTCCTGAATATTTGCGGTATTAAATTTTCCGCCCGATGAAAACATCTTGAACCGGAACACATAATGTACAGTCTTATATTTATACAATATAAATACCAAATTGTACATTATACCTTTAAAAAAGGAATCATCATGGATAAGGATGTCTATAAATGTGATTTAAGCAGTGACTATCTTCTTGCTCTCAATAATATTTTAAAACGCACCCGCAGGAAAACAGCATCAAAGGAAGAACTTGCCAGAGAACTTAACATGCCTCTGTCAGAGATAGAAATTCCATGTTCGTACCTGGTAGAATACGGCTATGCCTTTCCTGACGACAGCGACCGTTTTGAAATTTACGATTTCGGAACCGAAACCGTTGAAGAATACCAGAAAATTCATGCAGGAATCGCCAGATATCTCAAAGATACGCTTAAAATAGATGCTCTTGAAGCGTGCAGAAACGCCGCCGCATTCAGAAACCTTATGCAGGATGAAACAGTAGAGGATATTCTGCAGTACGTCGAAGAACGCCATCTGCCAAAACTCGATGAAGAAGACATCACCATCATCTATCCTGCTCTCCATGCCTACATAAGTGAAACGCGATACGACCTGCTGGATCCGATTTACCTTCTTATCGAAGGTTCGGAACATCCTCAGTCGGAAACGTTCACTGTTCAGGATTTCATGAACATGTGCAATATGTCACCTGATCGTCGTCAGATTGCTGAAAAACATCTGAAAAAAGCGCAGGAACAGGGACTTATTGAAATAAACAAATACGGTTCGATGTCGCTTACGTCAGAAGGCTGCGCCAAATGTATGGAGTATGTAAAAAAACAGCTTTGTCTGGTGAAGTTTTTTGAATACACGCTGAACTATGATGACGATGACGAAAGTGCCGGACAGTCCGCATGGGCATGTAAATACCGTATTACAGACGCGGCATTTACGGCAGTTGAAGAATATCTGAAAAAAAACGGCATAGACATCGGTGAATACTGATTTTTAAGAAGTTTTTCAGACATATGAAAAATCATCAGACGACACATAAAAACTCTATAAAATTCCTGCAGTAATCTTTTTACTGCTTCCGATTCATGAATTTGTACCTGAAAACATTATAAATGATGCTGAAAGAACTTGTAATTTACATTACGCACAGACACTTTTATCAAAATTATGAACATCTGTTGCATAACGGATGTTCAGTACTTGACCGGTTCAGTATTAAGCGATTAAAGTTTAAATTATAGACAAATCAGAGATTTCCATGATTTAAACCTTAATTATGATGATTGTTCTGGTTTCGTATTACCGTAATATGAATTTCTTCCAAATCGCTGTCTGGGTGACGTAACCAATGAAAAACAAATTACTGTTCTGCGGCATCGGATTATTATCCTCATGCCTGACTTCATCCGCTTATGCCGACGAACCTCTCAGTCGGGATGAGTTAACCATCTGGGTAAGCGAGCATAAAGGATACACCGGCATGGTTAAGGTGGCTGCCAAGTTTGAACATGATACCGGATACAGGATTAACGTAGAACATTTTGACTCACTTCCGGCAAAGTTTCAGGAAAGAGCCTCATGCGGTGGCGGACCGGACATTCTGGTATGGGCGCATGACCGCTACGGTGAATGGACAAAACTCGGACTTCTTGAAGAAATCAAGCCTACTAAAGAAGAACTTGAAAAATTCTATGACATCTCCTGGGATGCCATGAAAATCAACGGCAAATATTACGGATATCCTTTTGCGGTTGAAGCCGTGTCACTAATCTGCAACAGGGATCTGGTTCCGAATCCTCCTAAAACCTTTGAGGAATTCATGACTCTTGACGCTGAAATGCAGGAAAAAGGCAAACATGCGTTTCTGTGGGATTACAACAACGTCTACTATTCCTACCCTATACTTTCCGCAAACGGCGGGTATTCATATAAGAGAAACGAAGACGGCTCATACGACATACAGAATATCGGTGTCAGCAATGAGGGAACTCAGAAAGGCCTTAACTACATTGTAAAGATGGTTCAGGGCGGACATCTTCCGATCCAGACCGAATATAAATCCATGGAAGCTGATTTCATTGACGGCAAAGTCGGCTGTATCATCAACGGCCCGTGGGGATGGAAAAACTACAAGAACATGAACTACAGCGTCAACACCTTCCCTACCCTTGAAGGAAAACAGGGGAAACCGTTTGTAGGCGTGCTTGGACTGGTGATAAACAAATCATCATCCCACAAGGAAGCCGCCAGAAAGTTTCTGACCGAATATCTGCTCACCGACTACGGTTACGAGGAAGTAAACAACGCTTCACAGCTTGGTTCAGTGGCTCTCAAATCCTTTGAAACCAAACTTGAAAGTGATCCTCGCATCATGACCACCATGAAGAACGCCCAGTCAGGAGTTATCATGCCTAACGTTCCGGAAATGAACATCTTCTGGAGTTCAGTAAGAGAAGCCATCAAACGCGCGACAAGCGGCAGACAGACGGCTGACAAGGCTCTGAAGACTGCGGAAAGCCGTATCAGAAAAGTGAAGTAGCATTCCGTGTCGCACTGCCGGGAGATAAATACGGTTTTACGTCTGCATCAGTAAAATTAAGCACCGCGTGAATATGCATGCAGTGCCTAATTTTTAAAACTTCGTATGAACGCCGGATGAAAAACGATGATTACCGCAGAATATAAATAAGTGAGAATATGTTTGACCAAGAATTAATAGATAATGAGCCCGGAGCGAGAAATCAAAAAAAACAGTTCAGATTACACTTCTGTTCCGGAACAGGATTTTGTCTCAGTTTTCCACAGAAAATTACTGATTTCTTCGAAAAAACAACAGTGTAATACCAATTACCTGATAACCATTGTGACAAAGGACGCCCATGAAAATCTCAAAAAAACAGAAGATATATTTCATCGTCATTTTATGCATTCTTATCATCCTGCCCGTAACATATGCGGTTATTTATCCCTTCTCAGACCGAAATATACTGTATATTGCCCGGATCCCATGTTTTGTAATCTGGATTTGTGCCCCGTGGCTTTTAGATAAAGAAGACAGGGACATCATATCTGAAGCCAACCGTAAAGTAGAGGCTCTCAAGACTGTCTTACAAAAAAATAACTATTTCACCAGAAAAATCTGGGAACAAAAATACAGCGAATACCAGAAAAAACATCCGCTTGAAAAACACCAGCTCAGAGCCGCATCGATAATGTCCGATCTGTCATGGCAATACATGAAAAAGATCATCCGGAAGAGCTTTCTGGTTCCTGTCCTGACAATCCCTGCCGGATTCGTTCTGTGGCTGGGATATATCGCAGATTACGTAAATCCTATACGCAGTGCCAAGGAGGAAACATACGGAATTCTTCTGACAATTGCAGCCGAAAATCTTTTATTTGTCATGCTCATTTATCTCTTTTCCCTCCTTGTTTTCAACAGATGGATTCAAGACCTCCCTGACGCCCATATAATCAAAAACTCATATGCCGACGGTTATGCTTTTACCAATTCGTACTTCAGTCTCGTTATCGGCTCAACCTACATACACGGATTTGACGGAGAAGATTTCTTCAGCGTTCCTAAAAAGGATATAAAAAAGGTTAAATGCCGGATTCAACGCATAAATGAAAATGATAAGATTCTTTTTTCACGACGGACATTTATGAATCTGACTAAAGCAGTGCAAATTCTGACCTTTTTTTCCAAATCCAGCGTGCATCACCACCGCAGCTACCGCAAATCGTACCGGGACACCTATGTATTCAGCATCAAATTGCTGACTGATGTCAGGAGCATACATGTTGCCCTTGATCAGTTTCAGATAAAAATGGTTATGGACCATTTTTTCCCGGATATTTCAGACTGTCTGAACGTCGAATACGGCTACAAGGAAATGTTTTACGGTATATTACCTCCTTCAGGAGGTTCATCCGGCCCGGTTCTCAGCGAAGACAAATACTGATTTTCTGCTTAATGAATCCTGAGAAACGACATCATGCGGTATGCTGCGGAATATTGGTTCAGTTTTTGATCCCAAAGGCTTTGTTTTTTGCGACGATGATGCAGAAGAAAGCACGCAGAACTTTTGAAATACGGTATCAGATATCAGGCAGTTATTGCCGGGGCTTATCAGGTTTCTGAGGATTTAACATCTGATTCTGCAGGATGCACAAATCAAAAATTCTTGTAAATATGCAGGTGTGCGGATACATCAGACTGAACGGAACATGAACACGCTCCGTAAAAAACCGGAATTACGTCCAGTGCTTCAGGAACACGGCCGTGCATTCTTAAGAAATTAATGCACAGCGTGCAGAATTACTGCTTATCTGATTCTTCTGAAGAACATTCCCCGGCATTTTTTTTGCCGGAACCGATGTGTTCATCCTTAACGTCAGCAACCAGCTTCTCAAGAGCAGTTTTCTGATGATCGGTAAGCTGACTGTATACCCAGCCGAAAACCCCTATCATGAATACGGTATTCAGAATGCCGTTCCCGTAGGTCTTATAGTTAACCCACAGATTTTCGGCTTCATCACTGTTGATATTCATGATTTCCGGAAGTCTGAATGCGATAACGTAGTTTAAACATGCGCAGAGCAGAAAATACACGGCTGTTGCCACTGCGGCCTTTTTGAGTACGCTCTCGGGAATTGGAGTCTTACACCCGGTCAGAGCTTCAATGATATCCTTTTTGAAAACAAACTGACACAGCAGAATGGCAACGGCGATGACACTGTTTACCACCGAAACCTTCCACTTAATGAAATCAGGATCCTTTACGAGAATTGTCGGTATGGAAAAGATGAAAAGCACCAGAATAACCACAATCTGAATTCTGGTAATCTTACCCTGTAAAAACCAGCTTCCTCCAAGCGTTATGACTGAGGAGATAACCACGGCAATTGTAGCGTAGATAAGGTTATGATCAGAAAACTTGTAAGTCAGAAAAAAACAGATTGCAGGAAGGATATTTAAAAGTAATTTCATTTTTTGACAGTCCTTGCGTAAAGCTGACTCATTCTACCACATTTATACAGTATTTATAAACAAATATTAAAAATATTCACGCTTGTATCTGACAGGCTGATGTTTTATATATCGGTAATATATTCTATATAAATCTTGCTGCTGTTTTTATAATTATTGAGGATAAAACGACATGAAACAGCGTTAAATGCATGTCTCAGCAAACGTATCCTTTATGCCGCACTTTTTTCTCCGAATCAGGAAGATGCGTATTCCCCGATACGCCGGGGAATTCTCTGCGCCTGACGTCACCTCCTGCGCGTATAACCGGGAGACACCGTATCCAGAATCATCCGCAAAGACGCAACCTTTAAATATGCAAAAAATCATTTTGTATGCAGCCGGCATTTAACTATAATAAGAACAGATAAATTCAGTAAAGTTCAATTGCCAACCATAAGGATAAGACATCATGTGGTACTTAATTTACGCGGAAGACATTCCAAACTCAAACGAAGTAAGAAGCAAGGCTCGTCCTGCTCATATCGCAAGACTCAAAGAACTGATTGCAGAAGATCGTCTGCTGCTTGCAGGTCCAAACCCTAACATCGATTCAGAAGAACCTGGTGAAGCAGGTTTTTCAGGCTCAGCAATCATTGCAAAGTTCAATTCTCTTGAAGAGGCAAAAGCCTGGGCCGAAGACGATCCTTACTGGCATCAGGGCGTTTACCGGAAAGGTACCGGCATTGTTAAGCCGTTTAAGATTACCGCCAAGATGAACGGAGCATCATTCTAATGAAAATTACCAGGGCTGTTATTCCAGTGGCAGGACTGGGCACCAGAATGCTGCCTGCAACCAAAGCAATTCCGAAGGAAATGCTGCCGGTTGTGGACAAGCCTCTGATTCAGTATGTGGTGAATGAAGCCGCATCCGCAGGAATCAAAGACATAATCCTGGTAACTCATTCATCAAAGAATGCCATAGAAAATCATTTTGACCACAGTTTCGAACTGGAAGCCACTCTTGAAAAGCGTGTTAAGCGCCAGCTTCTTGATGAAATCCAGTCAATATGTCCGCGCGACGTAACCATCATGCACGTACGTCAGGGTGAAGCAAAGGGGCTGGCTCACGCCATCAGGTGTGCGGCAGCGCTCGTCAACAACGAGCCTTTTGCCGTTATTCTCCCGGACGTGCTTATTGATGAATACGCCTCCGACCTCAGAAAAGACAATCTCAGGGAAATGATTGAACGTTTTGAGGAAACCGGCGTAAGTCAGATCATGGTTGAACCGGTATCTCCTGACGAGGTGTCATCCTACGGTGTAGTCAATATTCCTGAAGAATGCAAAAACCGCGACATCGCCCAGGGCGAAACTCTCCCGATTACCGGCTTTATTGAAAAACCAAAGAAGGAAGAGGCACCGAGCAATCTGGCCATCGTGGGTCGTTACGTTCTGTCTTCTGACATCTGGGATCTTTTCAAGGAAACCCCGGTGGGAGCCGGCGGAGAAATCCAGCTTACCGATACCTTAAGACTGCTTCTTAAGGAAAAATCAATTGAGGCATACGTCCTCAAGGGCAGAAGTCTGGACTGCGGTTCAAAGATCGGATATATCAAGGCGTTCGTGGAATATGCCATGAACAACGAAAAGCTTGGAGCTGAATTCAGGGAATACCTGAAAACCGAAGTTATGCCCAAGGTAACCGAAAACAGATAACCGTTTTTCGGTTCATAAAATAACAGAGGGGAACATCTCCCCTCTCTCCTCTATCTTATCCGTACATGCGAATCCGCATGCGACGTTCAGAACATTACCGATAAAAGACCGTTGCCGTATTTCCCGCCCTTTTCTCCTTCTGAATGATGGAAATCTCAGGCAGTCGCACGGCGGCGGTTTTATTTTTCCGGAATCCGGACGCTGTTCAGTTCATTCTGATATGCGATACCGCGCTCTTTTGAAAAGAAGTCGATGGTCAGTGCAGTGAGAGCGATTAGAATCAGAAAAAGCACCGGCTTTCAGGCTTCAGCCGTTATTTCTGGGAAACAAACAGCTTTTGAGCCTCGCTTCCGCCGAATACTCCGGTATCCTTGTTATGCAGAGCCTTGCCCTTGTCAAGAACAGGATAGAACTTGGCAAATTCATCCTTATGATTCAGGTAGTAGTCATATACCCCGTGCCAGTCATCGAGATTCTTCACCTCAAGAGTCCTGAGCTTGTAGGTCTCGTTGACATTGTTCATTTTGGCCAGCGCCAGAAGATCACTGCCTACGCATTCCCTGTTGAAATCCACGCATCTTAAGACAAAAGTGGTGGTAAGCAGAACACCTTCCCTGTCGGCACTGATGTCTTTACCTTCCTGAAGATAGGCAAGAACAGGTCTCAGAGTGTATTTCGGAGCGGCACTCTTATAAACATGGTGACCGGAAAACAGGCCTACGGCCTCTCTGCCTGCAGCTTCAGCTGTCAGTGATTCCTCCACTTCAAAACCCGTGGTGTAGCTGTACTCGGTATCGTCAATGCTGATGGTTTCGGCACCTGCAGCGGAAACACCGGTCATAAGCACACTGCCTAGCAGCAGTTTGGTAAAAACATTCATTATCAGACTCCAAATCTAATCAACAATGCCGGCAAATTTTTCAAAGAAGTCAGGAAAGGTCTTGGCACAGCACTTCGGATCGTTGATGATCACATCGGTTGCGAATGAAACCAGAGCGAAGCACATGGCCATACGATGGTCATTATATGTGTCTATGGCAACATTCCTGTTGATTTTACCCGGTGTGATTTCCAGATAATCCTCTCCTTCCACGCATTCAATTCCCAGCTTTCTGAGCTCATTGGCCATGGCTCTGAGACGGTCGGTCTCCTTCACGCGCCAGTTGGCAACATTGCGGATAACCGTTTTGCCGCCGGCAAAAAGAGCCAGAGGAACGGCAGTCATGGCGGCGTCAGGAATACTGTTCATATCCATGTCCACTCCATGCAGCGGAGCTCTTTCGCACTCTATGAAATCATCCCCCATGACAACCTTGGCCCCCATGGCACAGAGAACCTTCACGAATTTCACGTCACCCTGTACGGAATGCAGACCCACGCCGGTAACCCTTACCTTGCCTGCAATGGCGCCTGCAGCCAGGAAGTATGAAGCGGCTGATGCATCACCTTCAACCAGAAAGGTATCCGGACTTACATAGCTCTGACCGTTTTTAATGAAGAATTCCTTATAGTCCCTGTTCTCAACGGTTACGCCGAATGATTTCATCATCCCGATTGTAATATCAATATAAGGCTTTGATACCAGCTCACCCTTTATTTTAAGAAGTACGTCACCGTCCATCAGAGGAGCAGCCATCAGGAAGGCGGAAATGAACTGACTGGATACGGAACCGTCGATTTCGGCAACGCCGCCAGTAAGCTTCTTTCCACGGATTTTAAGAGGAGGGTATCCCTCCTTCTTCAGATAGGTGACATCCGCACCAAGCTGACGTACCGCATCAATCAGATGAGCAATCGGACGCTCTTCCATGCGCGGTTCCCCGGTAAGCACGTATTCTCCTGATGAATTGCACAGCACCGCGGTAATAGGTCTCATGGCAGTACCGGCATTTCCCAAAAACAGTTCCAGAGGTTTGGATGAACTGAAGGCTTCGCCGAGACCGTATACGGTGCATTCGGTTCTGTCTTCACTGAGTTCATACTCAACACCGAGCAGAGCAAGGGCGTTAAGCATGTGCCTCGTATCATCGCTGTCAAGAAGATTGGTGATTCTGGTCTTGCCTCTGGCAAGTGATGACAGCAGCAGGGCTCTGTTTGATAAACTCTTTGAGCCCGGAAGATTAACCATACCGCAGGCTCTGTCTTTTTTATTTAACTTTATTGATTCCATTTCTGTTACTTTTAATTTTTGTTTTTTGGGAAAAAATCTGCTTAAAAACATTTTTACTTATTATTCATATCCAGAAAACTGCCTTCCTACCATGCCTTTCCGTAGTGCCGCGTAATTCCGGCATTACACCATTAGTCTGATTTTATCAGAAAACCGCTGATGTCTCTCCGTAAGTTCAGGAATTTCTTCCACAGATATGACCTGCCGCCTCCTCCTGAACTTCCCGGTATAATCATGCCGGGCTGGATTCAGCCGTTTTCCGCCGGTACTTTCATGATACCAGTATGGCGGTTAATTAGAGACGGATGAAAGATTGGCACCTTCCTCGGCAATGGCCTGAATTTCATCTGGCTTCTGCGCGTTTTCACCGTTTTCCTTATTCTGCTGTTCCTCTATGTTTTTCTGACGGCGGATTTCCATGCGTGCCTCGATGGATTTCATCAGTTCGTCAGGAACATCAAAATCACAGGTATATTCATCAACGGCAGTGGTGTTGGTGTAGTGATATTCTCTGGATCTCACGATAAAGTCCTGACGTCTTTCACGACGCTCCTCGGTATTGAAATACCACTGACGCAGTTTGGTCAGCAGAATGGTGTAGTGGTCAAAATTAAGACCGTCGCCGTAAATCTGAATACCGCAGTTTATGGCCTGATCCATATGATCCCTTGCCAGCAGTACTTCAGGTCTGCTTTCGAGATTAAGTGTAAGGATTTCCTGAAAGGACTTTGCGTTCTGCAGAAGAACCTTGTATTCGTATTCGTTAACCTCAGACGCCATTTCCTTCTGCATGCGTTCTTCGATTTCATCACGTATTCTGCTGCCGTCACTGTCGATGCCTTCAATGGTAACGTCGTATTCGGAAATCTTCTCCTTGTTCTTTTTACAGCCTGTGACATTAACACAGCACAGAGCCACACACAGTACAATAAGCCATGACTTAAACTTCATTATCGGAATATCCTTCTCTTCTTTTCTGTTTGTTATTGTTTGTCCTTCGGTAATCCTCATTCAGGTCGCATCCGCGAACCGGTTACCAGCTGTCATCGGGATCATACCGGGGAATGTCCTCTTCCTTTCCTCTGGATATCAGCACCAGATCCTCAATGTATTCCTCCAGATAGAGCACGTTGCCGTTGGACAGAGTCAGCATGATGCCTCTCTCCAGATAGGCATAATCACTTTTGGGAAACTCGTCGGTGTAATCGTCGTTGTCAATAACGCATCCCACGACTCCCAGCTGTTTTCCCTTAAGACAGACCAGATCGCCTGTTTTTATAATACGATTATCCGAATATCTCAATACTCTCTTCCCGTAGTCTGTGCGGATTCACCTGATCTGAAGGCTTCATATCACCTTTCCGCCGCATCCTTGATTCCCCAGTCTGTCAGATTTTATACAATCTGTTCGCTTTAGTCTATTTTACCGGTGATTTTTTACCGTTCTTTCTGCCGTTATTTTTTCCGAAACCGCCGTTTCCCTGTGAATGGCGGTCTGGCTGTCCGGATCCTTTTCCGTGTTTTACGCCGCTTCCGCCCTGTGATGAGCCGAAACGTCTGCCGTCCCTGCCGAAGGAGTTTCCGGCAGGCTTTCCCCTGCCGTCAGGTTTTCCGGAACCGGATCTTCCGCGCACCTTTCCCCTGCCTTCCGTCAGCGGGTCATAAGGAGGCACCAGGGCCCCGGCGCCTCTGCCGATAAACTGAGGCATGTTCAGCTCAATGAGAGCCTCACGCACGGTTTCGTAATTATCGGGATCATGGTAACGCAGAATCGCCTTCTGTCTTCTTCTTGCCACGTCACCTTTGGCCACAAAAACGTCCGGTTCGGTTTCCCGCGTAATCGGTCTGTACGGATTGAATCCGGTGTAATACATTGCCGAAGCTCCGGACATCGGCGTCGGATAGAAATTCTGCACCTGATCCACCTGAAAATCATTTCTCTTGAGCCATACGGCAAGATTTATCATTGAAGCCACGGTTGAGCCGGGATGAGACGACATGAAGTACGGTATTATGTACTGTTTCTTTCCCGCCTCACTGCTGTAGCGGTCAAACAGCTTCTTGAAATCATAGTAAATCTTTTCATCAGGCTTGAGCATGAGCTCCAGTACCTCCGGAGCCATGTGCTCGGGAGCAATCTTCAGATGTCCGCCCACATGATATGTCACCAGCTCCCTGATGTAGTTTTCATCAAAGAGAGCCAGATCGATTCTGACCCCGGAGGCGATAAGAATCTTTTTGATGAAAGGCAGCGCCCTGGCATCACGATAAAGCTGTATCAGTCTGCCGTGATCCTTGTTGAGAAATCTGCACGGTGTCGGATAGAGACATGACGGCTTGCGGCAGAGACTGCGCATTCTGGCATTGGTACATCCCAGACCGTACATGTTGGCGGACGGTCCGCCCAGATCCGAAATCACTCCGGTAAATCCCGGAGTCTTTTCACTGATTTCCTTAAGCTCGTTCAGGATTGATTTTTCCGAACGGCTCTGAATTCTCTTGCCTTCATGAGCCACTATCGAACAGAAACTGCACCCGCCGAAGCAGCCTCTCATTATGGAGACGGAATTCTTAATCATCTCAAAGGCCGGAATTTCCTGACCTTTGTATGCCGGATGCGGTACTCTCCTGAAAGGCAGAGCATAGACATAGTCAAGCTCGGCAGAGCTTAACGGAAATGTCGGAGGATTAACCCACACGTAGCGTTCACCGTGCTTCTGCACCAGGGCTCTGGCGCATTCAGGATTGCACTCCCTGATGAATATCCTGCGTACATGGGCGTACAGTCTTCTGTCCTGTTTTACGTCCTGAACCGAAGGCAGCAGGATGTATTCCCTGTCATGCAGCTTCTTTTCAAGAGAAATCTTTCTGTCGGATGCACCTGTCACCTGAGATGAATTCTGCGGGACATCTTCCGCCGTAAACGGAATTGCCTCCCCGCCTGCAGACGGATTTTCTTTTCCGCCGTCGTCGGTATGACACATCACGCAGTACGGATTCGGTTCAGGTTCAATGAATCCCGGAGTATCCACGGTGGTGGAATCAATCCCTACCCACTCCGGCAGAGCCTTTTTAACCATTACCGCGGTGCCGCGGACATCCCTTATCTCCCTGACTGATTCTCCGGCAGCAAGACGCATGGCAATCTCAGCCAGAGGGCGTTCCCCGTTACCGAACACCAGAATGTCGGCCTTTGAATCCGGCAGAACAGAATTCTTGACGGTATCAGACCAGTAGTCGTAGTGAGCCAGACGGCGGAGCGAAGCCTCGATACCTCCGATAATGACCGGAATATCCTTATATGCCTCCCTAACCCTCTGGGTATAGACAGTCACTGCCCTGTCCGGTCTTCTGCCGGCGACATTTCCGGGAGTATAGGCATCGTCACTGCGGATTTTTCTGTCGGCGGTGTAGTGATTTATCATGGAATCCATATTGCCGGCATTAACCCCGAAAAAGAGATTCGGACGGCCGAGAGTCATGAAAGCGTCCTTGGAGTGCCAGTCAGGCTGGGAAATAACCCCCACCCTGAAGCCGAATGACTCAAGATACCTGCCGACGATGGAGGTGCAGAAGCTGGGATGATCTATATAGGCGTCACCGGTGACAATAATGATGTCACAGCTGTCCCATCCGAGTTTATCCATCTCCTTTCTGCTCATCGGCAGAAACGGAGCCGGAACATGATTTTTACGGTATTTAGGATAGGTGCGGATGTCTTTACAGTGATATTTTTCAAAGTCTTTAAAATCATTATCCGTAATGTATTCTTCATCCTTTGCGGCTGTCATGCGCACCTCTTCAAGTGAATTGAAACAAACAGATTGATACCGTCTTTAACTACTTCATGCTGATAAAGGACAGAAATTCCGGCAGACTGTTGTGATGCATGGTCATGTATACGAGCAGAGCCATGTATGCGATGTATGTTGTCACCCAGAATGCACCTATTCTTCTGCCGAGTCTGGCTTCCTTTGTTCTGAGTCTCATGGAGAACAGCAGGAGACTCATGGTAAGAAACAGACAGAAACCGCCGTCTCTTACGAGCTCAATCCTGTCCACGTCATACGGAAGAATCACGCCGGCAAGGCCCAGTACCGCGGTATTGTTGAATATGTTCGAACCGATGATGTTGCCTACGGCAAGTTCATTGTTACCCTTTCTGGCAGCAATGACTGAAGCCGTGAGTTCAGGCAGAGAGGTTCCGACTGCCACCACGGTAAGACCGATGATAACCTCGCTTATCTCAAGAACCTTGGCGATTTCCACGGCCCCGAAAACAATCACCTTCGAGCTTACCACCATCAGGACAAGACCGAAGAAAGTGTACAGAGATGATTTTAACGGTCCGAGATTTCTTGCCTCCTCGGAACATTCCTCAATCTGCACGTTGGCCTCTTCGCTGTCCTGTGCGAGTTTTCCGGCCCTGGCAAGCTTTCTGGCTCTGAATCCCTCGTAAACGGTATACATCACGAACAGTGAAATGAATACCAGAAGACCGGCGGATTCAGCCTTGGAAATATATCCGTCCATGGCAAAAATCAGCGGACCCGCAACTGAAAGAAGCAGCAGAGGATATTCCTTTCTGAAAAGACTGCGCTGAACCCAGAGCGGTGCTATCAGAGCGGTAACACCTAGTATCAGCGAAATGTTGCAGATGTTGGATCCCCAGGCGTTACCGAGAGCAAGCTTTGAGCTTCCTTCAAGAGCGGAAAAAATGGATACCATTATTTCTGGAGCGGATGTACCGAAACCTACTATAAGTATACCTATCAGTATTTCCGGAACACCCAGACACAGGGCAAGACCTGATGCCCCGTCAACAAACTTCTGAGCACTGTATATGAGAATAACGAAACCCAGTATCACGCATAACAGGGCTATTGTAATGGACATGAAAAAACTCCCGAACGTTGTAAGAGACGCGGCAGGCGCCGCGTTCTCCTGTATTCCCCCCACGCTGAATACGGACTTTACGTGCACTGCACATGTGCAGAATTTCTCATATCCGCCGGGGCTTAATGTATAAGTGCCGTAATTATACAATATTTACCGCCATCTTTTTAAACTAAAAAAAGATGCACGGTCTCAACGGATGTTTCAGTTCCCGGCAAACCGTGACAGACAGCCGCGGAGCCCCGGTATTTACGTCAAAATGCTTGATTTTACGGACTGAAATTGTATATGATTCTGTTTCGGAATCTGCGGAAACAACAGGATGAAACAGGCCTGAGACAGCCGGGATCCGATATGCGGGACAATGATTAAAACAGTCGCGCACGTAAACATTTTAGAATGCGGCATTCTTCGACATTCTTATAAATGGAACCTTATTTCGACATTTTTAGAATGGAATCAATAAAATGGCCAGTAACAGCAAACAGAATATAAAATCAGCGGTAATTGCCGTAAACAAACGAGCCAGCCATGACTACTTTCTTGAACAGCATTTTGAGGCGGGCATCAGCCTTCAGGGCTGGGAAGTAAAAGCCCTCAGAGCCGGCAGAGCCAGTATCGTGGACGGATACGTAACCATCAAGAGGGGTGAAATATTCCTTATCGGTGCCAACATCACTCCGCTGGATCAGGCTTGCACCCACGTAATCTGCGATCCGACCAGAACCAGAAAACTGCTTCTGAACCGTCGTGAAATCGACAAGCTCATCGGTGCCGTGGAAAGAGCCGGATACACCATCGTTCCGCTTAAGCTCTACTGGAAAAAATCCCTGGTTAAGCTTGAAATATCCCTTGCCCGAGGCAAGCAGAGTCACGATAAGCGCGATTCAATCAAGGAACGCGAATGGAAGCGTGACCAGGCCAGAGTAATGAAGAAGGCTGCCCGTTAACGGAGTAATGCGAATAATTATTGAATAGCAAAATTATTCTTGAATTCTTCATAAAAGATGATATATTTAGAATCAGTAGGACGCTTTAAGCACTTATCTGACACAGAATAAAGGGGATGATTAGGATTCGACTGGAAGAGTGAAGTCAAGACAGCATGTAGAGGCGTGGGTGGCCTCTTAAAAAACCCACAAAAAGATAATCGCAAACGATGAATCTTACGCTTTAGCTGCTTAATAACCAGCGACAAGCAAAAACCGTAGTCAGAGCCTAAAAAACTACTGGACTACCCGGAGCCTGGGTTTGACAATAGGTTCAGAATCTCCGGATCCCAATATTGTATCGGGTGAATCCTTGACTGAAGGAGTAGCCTTAAATCTATTCAGTCTGGTAAATCTGCAGCGTGTCGGTCCGCGTCAGGTTTACGAGATTAAAAGATTCGACTAAACATGTAGACGTTGAGATCTAGCCTTTTGGGACGCGGGTTCAAATCCCGCCATCTCCACCAATAGAGACAGCAGCCTTTCAGGCTGCTGTTTTTGTTTTAACGGAATACATCAGTCGTGAATTCTGTATGCCTTCAGAAGCTTTTCGCCATATGACATGTCGTCAGGATTATGACTGCCTCTGCCGGTATCCAGACTTCTGACTGCCTGCAGATCATTTTCATCAAGAGAAAAATCAAAGATATCAAAATTCTCTCTGATATGCTGAACGGATACTGACTTCGGCACGGGGATGATTCCCTCCTCGACATGCCATCTGAGAATTATCTGACTCATGTTTCCCACATAATTTTGAGTGAAAAAATATAATTCAACCTTAATCCATGCGGTTTAGGTGTTTTTTAAAAACATGTATTGATTTTTATGACAGTTTTGGAGCTTTTGGTGAAGCGAATTCTTCGTACATTTTCATGAAAAAGCGACTCTGACTGCAGAGCCGCTCCGTTAAGAATAATCACAGTCCGTGACCGGAGAAGTTTAGATTTTATGAGCAATAAAAGACACGATCCATTCAGGGGATAAATTATCCCCTGACCGTTATTAACAGAATGTTTTACCTTACTTAAGTTTCGAGTAATCCTTATCACTTACGGGCTCAAGCCATTCGTTGGAGCTTCCTTCGGCCGGTATTTCCACGGCTATGTGTGAAAACCAGCTGTCCGGTGCCGCACCGTGCCAGTGCTTCACCCCGGGAGCAACGGTTACGCTGTCCCCCTTCTTAAGAACCACGGGGTCCTTTCCCCATTCCTGGTAATATCCCCTGCCGCCGGTCACAATCAGAATCTGACCGCCTTTATGATGAATGTGCCAGTTGTTCCTGCCCCCCGGCTCAAAGGTTACGTTGGCCGTAAACACCCCGTTGCCGTTAATGGTTTTAAGATAACTTCTGCCGGTAAAATATTTGGCGTAGGCATCATTCGGTTCACCTATGCCGAACTCGGACATTTTGGCTTTTGAGGCGGTCTGTCTGATTTTGAGAATATCCGCATCACTGAGTCCGAGTCTTTTGCCTATGTTGATATGGGCATTCAGCTGAGGTTCAAGTCCGTCAACCGCGGAAAGAGCAGCAATGGTTGCCACCTCTCTGTCCAGGTCGGAAAGAACTCCCCTTGAAAATATGTCGGCAAAGAGATGTTCCTTCAGAAAAATATCAATTGCCGGAGCGAAATCGAACAGAGGTCCCTCAACCTTGCTTCCTGTAAGTTCTATCTGCTTGCGGTCGCCGATATAAATCTTTCTGGCAGAGGATTCCAGGGTAACCCCCATGGTTCCTTCCCTGTAATTGCCTGCCTTGACCACATCCATCAGTACGTTGAGTGCATTGAGACTTTTCGGGAAACCGCAGTAGGCATACATCTGCACCAGAACCTCCTTGACCTCGTTCACGGTAAGCTCATCGCTCAGCCCCTGAATTATCGCACTTTCAAGGTTTTTCATATCACCTGCTGCCGTATATGCGGAAATGACGGCAATTTCCATTCGGGAATCAGTAAGCAGCTTCTCGCTGACGGCTTCTTTTTCAGTATTCATCTGTGCCGTTTCTTCACTTTTAAGATTATCCCGACTCTCATCAGCCAAAACACTGCCGGCCACGATAATTGACGCCATGCAGACAATTCCAGTTAAAAATTTCATACAATCCCCTTTTTACCGAATTTGCGAATCCTGCCCGCAGGTACAGGTTCCGGCACTACGTATTCCGCACAATCAGACAACCGGCGTCCGTAAAAAAACCGGATACACTTTAATCCATTGTAAAAAGAATTGTCATGATGATATCAGTATGAATTGTTAAAGTGTGAAATCAGCATATAGATTAAATGACAAAGGTAAACAGCTTGTTGTCTTTGCTTTAATAAAAACAAAGGTTTTTAGGCGTTTGAAAAAGCTGGCAGACGGAAATTGGTTTGCCCGACAGAATCAGATGATTCCGTCAACTGCAGTCTGATTATATCCTGCAGATTCACTTCAAAAACCACAGCACGCCGTAAAAGCGTGGTTATAAGGCACAACATCTGTTTTTACCCCGGTTAAACCGAAATACCTTTCTGAATATAAATTTAATCATTTTTCACAGCAGAACATATATATGCCATGACCAGTACATTCCGGGAAATGATAATTTCCATTAAGAAGAAAAAAACGGGGCTCCGGATCCGCTGAGATCCGAAGCCCCGCACATAGCCTTAAATCAGGTGATGATTACATCTTGCTGATGATTTCGTCAGCAAATTCTGAACACTTGATTTCGGTAGCGCCTTCCATTAAACGTGCAAAGTCGTAAGTTACGCGCTTGCCCTTGATGGCGCCTTCCATACCTCTGATAACCAGGTCTGCTGCTTCATTCCAGCCCATGTGACGGAGCATCATTTCAGCAGAAAGAATGATTGAACCTGGGTTTACCTTGTCGAGACCGGTGTACTTAGGAGCAGTACCGTGGGTAGCTTCGAACATTGCGCAGGTGCTGCCGATGTTTGCACCAGGAGCGATACCGATACCGCCTACCTGAGCGGCAAGAGCATCAGACATGTAGTCACCGTTGAGGTTAAGGGTGGCAATTACGTCGTATTCAGCAGGACGGAGGAGAATCTGCTGTAAGAATGCGTCAGCGATGCAGTCCTTGATTACGATGTCTTCGCCGGTCTTTGGATTCTTAATCTTCATCCATGGACCTTCGCCGATGAGTTCACCGTTGTACTGTTCCCTGGCAACATCATAGCCCCACTGCTTGAATGCACCTTCGGTAAACTTCATGATGTTACCCTTGTGAACAAGAGTTACAGACTTGCGGTTGTTGGCAATAGCGTATTCAATGGCTGCCTTAACCAGTCTCTGAGTACCTTCCTTTGAAACAGGCTTAACACCGATACCGCAGTCCTTGTCGAAACGGATCTTGGTAACGCCCATTTCAGTCTTGAGGAAGTTGATAACCTTGTCAGCTTCCGGAGTACCGGCCTTCCATTCAACACCGGCATAGATATCTTCACTGTTTTCACGGAAAATAACCATATCAACGAGTTCAGGCTGCTTAACCGGGCTTGGAACGCCTTCAAAGTAACGTACAGGACGTAAGCAGATGTAGAGGTCGAGCTGCTGACGTAAAGCAACGTTTAATGAACGGATACCGCCGCCGATTGGAGTGGTTAAAGGTCCCTTGATGGAAACAACGTATTCCTTCAGAAGGTCAAGGGTTTCATCAGGAAGCCATACGTCCTGACCGTAAACCTTAGTAGCCTTTTCACCTGCGTAGATTTCCATCCAGGAAATCTTCTTTGAACCGTTGTATGCCTTTTCAACAGCAGCATCTACAACCTTGATCATTGCAGGAGTGATATCACTGCCGATACCGTCACCTTCAATGAATGGAATAATAGGATTGTTAGGAACGTTTAATCCGTTACCCTGGACAGTAATCTTGGCACCTGCAGGTACAACAACCTTAGAAGTCATATAAGAATCCCCATGATTAACATAAAAAGACAGTTCCAATATATGAAAAAGCCGTATTTACAACAGCATTAACAGCTGACAACATTCAAATACCGGTTCTGACGAAAATTAAAACAAAAAAGTACCGCCGATAATTATAAAGATGCTTATTTTATTTATCAAACATTCTTTACCTGTTTTTAGTGCATATAATAAAAAATTACCTGAAAGAACCGGCAGAACACGCATCAGAGAAAAGACTCTGAAAACCGCACCTGTAAAACCCACAGTCATCTGACAGTCCCGGGCATGAAGAACAAGGCCTTTTCTTCTGCGCCCACGTCCGCAGCGGATTCGTCAGCTGTTCGGAATTTCCGAACAGCTGACGGCTGATGAATCATGTGCCTGATGTAACCTCCGACGGTACGGCTCGTAGCCATAAAAATTCCAAATCTGTGAATAACCTGCTGTCCGGGCACAAAACACCTTGAGAACGTGTGAATAAAAAAACGGAAACTGAACCACCCTCAGCTTCCGTTTTCAGGACAGATCAGACACAGCCAGAAAATGACAGAAAACCCGCCGTGTCAACATACTTGTCTGTTAATCGATGACCGTTAACAGATCGTCAACGCTTCTTCTCCTCGGCGCACGAGGTTCAGAATCAGTATATCCCATGGCGACAAGTGCGGAAATTCCGAAAACATTCAGATCAATACCTAAAATTTCGGCAACCGCCTTTTCATCATAAATGCCGAGAATCACGGAACCGATACTCTTTTCATGAGCCGCAAGACACAGGGTCTGAGTCGCAATGCCGGCATCAAATGACTCCCAGTGGGCTCCCTTTGAGGTTGTCGGAGTTCCGTCATCATTGTATCCGCAGACGCCCTTCTGAGTTACAACCACCATCAGCACGTTGCAGTCAGTCACGCGATGCATGTTTGGCGTGAATCCCATTACTCCGTACTGAGCGATTCTGTTTTTGAGTTCCGGATTCTTTACCGCGACATATGACACCGTCTGGGAATTCTTCCATGATGGTGCAAAAGAAGAAGTTTCAATAACCTCTCTGAGAGTCTGGGATGAGATGTCCTGTTCTGTGTATTCACGGACACTGCGGCGTCCTCTGATGCATTCTACTGCGTTCATTGCTGATTATCCTTAAATATTGCTTGGTTAATAACTTACTTATAATTGTTCCGGCGGCTCCGGAGCAGGTCCGGAAACTGACGGATATAACATCTACACATCTAGATATATCAATGTGAAATACATTTTTTTTGGCAACCAGCTCCGGTTGCCAATATTCAATGCGATCCTGTTTATCAGGTTCTCCGTTTAATGTTTAGCTGCACAGCATTTTCTGCTGTTGTCATATCTGGTATACGATGAAATCATCTCCTTGAATGATTCCACCCCTTCCGGTGAAATGGAATAGTAAGTCCACTTTCCGTCTTTTCTGCATACCACCAGATCGCTGTCACAGAGTATCTTCATATGATGTGAAAGAGTCGGCTGTGAAATTTTAAGAAGTTCCATCAGGGAACAGCCGCATTTTTCACCATCCTGAAGAGCCAGTAAAATAGCCAGACGGCTTTCATCGGTAAAAGCTTTCGCTCTTCTTACATCTTCTCTGAAACCCATAACAACTCCCGATATGCGGACATTATAGCACCTCACATTCTAATATATCAATATGTAAATCTATCAATATATAAAAATATAACCCATACCACAGAATATAAAATACTTTTATTCCTGATTCAATTCATTTTTACCTGTAAATCGGTCAATACTTTATAAGTCCGTCAAATCCTTTCCGTAATACAGTTCCCAGCCTAACAAAATAAACGCCGGTAGAGATTATTCGAATCAGTTCCATTATTACTGTTCCTGAAAAATTATTTTTATCGAGTGCACTAACTGTCTCAATTCTGACGACATTTATCACCTTCAGCGGATTATATTACGGCAGTTTGTCATTCTGTTAAGTACGTCCATGCAGAAAGTAACGGCCGTGATGCATAATATTCAGCCGGAAACACGGAAATTTAAACAGGCTTATCCAGGAGGATACGAAACATGAAGCTTGCAACCGCACTGTCCGAAAGAGCGGATTTACAGAAAAGAATATCTGATCTTGGTGTAAGACTTAATAACAACGCCAAGGTTCAGGAAGGCGAAAAGCCGGCTGAAGAACCGGAAGTACTTCTTAAGGAACTGAACGACTGTCTGCTCCGTCTTGAGGAACTGATGGCAAGAATCAACAAAACCAATAACATGACCAGAGCCGGAGATCAGACAATCACCGATCTGATTGCAAAGCGTGACTGCCTGAAGACACGCGTCAAAATAATGAGAGATTTTCTGAATGCTTCAAGTGATATGGTAAACAGATATTCCAAAACCGAAATAAAAATATGCAGTACCGTATCGGTTGCCGAACTTCAGAAAAAAGTCGATGCCTGGTCAAAGCAGCTTAGAGAAACAGATGAAAAAATTCAGGAGCTTAACTGGCTGACTGAACTTATTTAAATTTTATGACGGTAGTCCTGTCAGGCGGGTAACATCTCTGCGATTGAGAATGAATCGCGCTTTCAGTGGTGCATGTCAGGCACGTGCGGGGTTCAACTCCCCGGTTACACTGTACGCCATGTAATGAAACACTAGTAAAACGCACTTTGTATATTTACTACCTGTTACCGGTGACAGGATGAGGGCTGGGTTCGGGGATTTTTTAAGATACAGAAAGCCGTGACGGAAAACGTCACTGCTTCTTACTAAAAGCATGAATTGTTTTCATTCACTCATGGTACTGCACAGTAGTCACCATACAGACTCATGATAAATAAGCGATTTCATCTGTACGGCATCAGAATCGTTTATAGTTTCTGTACGCAATAAGCCCGTAAACAGAAGACCTGCAACGATGATAAACGAAATTACCATTTTAATAACCCAAGTTTCCCCGTGATTTTGAGTGGAAAAAAATAACGCAACCGCATGGATTTAAGAGTTTTAAAATTAAAAGTTTTGAACCTCTCCGGGTGACCACGAAAAATCAAGGCCTGGAGAGGTATCATAACTTAGGGTCAAAAGTCATTGGCAAAAATCAACGAATTTGGTGAAAAAATGAACTACGGATATGCAAGAGTCAGTACTCAGTGTCAAGCGAGAGACGGAAACTCCCTCGATGCTCAAAAAATAGCCTTAAGGGAAGCAGGTGCCACGGAAATTTACGCTGACGCTTTTACCGGAACAAAAACGGACAGACCGGAACTAAATAAGCTACTCGAAAAAATAGCTCCTGGAGACACTCTAATTTTTACCAAGCTGGATCGTGTAGCCAGAAATTTACCTCAGGGAATTGAGCTCATTGAAAGTTTGGCTGCCAGACAAATCAAAGTTCATGTCCTTAATATAGGAATTATTGATGAATCTCCTGCCGGGAAATTAATACGTAACGTGATGCTGGCCTTTTCTGAATTTGAAAGAGACATGATTGTTCAGAGAACTAAGGAAGGAAAAGCTATAGCCAGAACAGATCCTAATTTTAAGGAAGGGCGCCCGAAAAAATTTACGGAAGCTCAAATAAATCACGCCAGGGAACTGCTTAAGACAAATACCTATGCTAATGTAGTAGCAATGACAGGTATCAGCAGATCTACCTTGAAGCGTATTAATAAGATATGAAAAAAGGGGATATTAAAAAATTCGGTAAATATCCTCAGGATTGAGTGACACATTGTCACTTATCCTTTCCTTTAACGGGGCGCTTATGAGCAAATTTTATATAGAACATAAAACTTCTTACCTTTTTGTTGACTGTGAGACTACAGGACTTAAGCCGGGAACAGATGAGGTATTAAGTATTTCGGTTATTGACCAAACCGGAAGACTTGTTTTTAACAGTCTTATTAGGCCGGAACGGAGAAAAAAATGGGTTGATGCTCAAAACATCCATCATATTTCACCTGAAATGGTAAAGGATGCACCAACCTATAAAGATGTTATTCCTCAGCTTCAGCAAATCTTTCGTGGAGCTCATGTTGTTATTTATAATTTGGATTTTGACCGTAAGTTCCTGGCCGAGGCCATGTGTACCGCTTCATCATTCCATTGCTGTATGAAAGCATATGCATATTTTAAAAAAGAGATAGATCCGTACCGTGGAACATATCGCTGGCACAAGCTGGAAGTAGCCTATGACAATCTTTTCCATGACACTTTTAAAGCTCATGACAGTCTGGCGGATGTTCAGGCAAGCTTACGTGTATGGAACAGAATTATGCGTGACTACAAAGTACGTACGGAATTCGGTCATGTGTCTTTCATAGAGGGGATTCTCATATGGTTGCGTAAAGCAGCTTTTGTCTTATTAGTTTTACTAATAATTATTGTGTTTATATTGATACAGATAAAACAAATCGTTTAACCGAAAAACAGTTCATAAGTGATATTGCTGCGATAATTAACTGTAATCAGTAGTCAAAATTGACACTAGATCTCCTGACATCAGAAAAAAGGGCATAAAAATGGAAGCAGACGAAATGCGTGTATGGGGAGTCCATACTCAGGACGACAATTTATTTTTAAGAAACAATGTCATTGCCATCGGATGGCATGAATTCGGAGATCTGAGAGCTGTTGAAGCAACAAGAAATGCTTTCAAGGACAGATATTCTGTTGTGTACCCTGATGCAAAAAAAGGAAGTATCGCCACATCGTCAGGAATGCTGTTCAGATTCTGTAACGAAGTGCAAATTGGCGATTATGTGGTTTTTCCGTCAAAGTCCAATCGCATGATAAACATTGGAATTATTACCGGAGACTATCAATACGTTCCAGAAGCAATAGCTACAACTAACGGATACGTTCAGCAAAGATCGGTAAAGTGGTTAAAGCATCTTCCTCGCATGTCTTTTTCCCAGGGGGCTCTTTATGAAGTCGGCTCGGCCATGTCCATATTTACCATAAAGAACTATGCAGATGAATTTCTGGCAGCCCTGGATAAAGATTTTCATAAAAAAATGGTTGAGGACAGTGAGGATGAGAGCGTAGCTGCCACGGCTGATGAAATTATTGAGAATACCAAGGACTTTATTCTGAAAGAACTGAGTCGTCAGCTTAAAGGGTATGCCTTAGAAGAGTTTATCGCCAATCTGCTTAATGCAATGGGATATAGGACAAAGGTTTCACCGCAGGGCGGTGACAATGGTATAGACATTATTGCATATAAAGATGAGCTTCCGCCACGAATAGCCGTTCAGGTAAAAAGTCAGGACAGTGACATTAAAGAAACAACAATTCAATCTCTTAAAGGCGCCATGATGCCCGGTGATTACGGATTATTCATTACCCTGTCAAATTATACGAGGAATGCTCAGAATTTTCTGAATGCAAACCCAATTATACGAGGTATTAATGGTTCCGAGCTCGTAGACTTAATTCTTCAATATTATGAGAAGCTTTCAGATAAATATCAAAATTTAATTCCTCTTAAGAAGGTTTATATTCCCGTGGTACATGAGGAATAATAACTTTAAATAACTGTTGCAATGTCTTGTAGCAACAGATCCAACCTGAAACAAATCCATAAGTAGAAAAAGATCGAGTCAATTATGAAAAAAGGCGACATTATAAAATTTGGTAAATATCCTCAAGATGAGGACGGCAGAGTATTGCCTATTGAATGGATTGTTCTTGATGTAACAGGAAATGAGGCTTTTCTTATTAGTCGTTACGCTCTTGATTGTAGAGAATACAACCTCAGTGGAGGTGAGATCACATGGGAATATTGTGATCTACGTAAATGGCTGAACACCGATTTTATAAAAAACGCTTTTTCAGACGAAGAAGCAAAAAATATTAAAGTATCTCAACTTAGAAATAATGATAACCCTTTACCCATTAATTTTGAGAGCATGTTTCCTCGAGCCCATGGTGGAAATGACACTTTTGACCAGGTTTTCTGTCTCAGCATTGATGAAGTAGAAAAGTATCTAAGTAATATTAACAACGGAATAGTTTGCAGGCCTACGGCTTATATTATTAACCGTGTACTGAGTAATTATTTCTCTGGTTGCTGTACCTGGTGGCTTCGTTCTCCAGGGTACCACCAAGATAGTGCTATGTATGTTTCACGTGATAATATTCCAGATCTAGGAGGATGTGCTACTTTTGATAAACGTATTGCTGTTCGACCGGCTCTGCGTTTAGCTCTCTCTTCAAAGGAAAATAAGGAACAGAAATTAGTTGATGTAGTTCGTAAAACTCATAATCTTCAATGCGGAATTTTCGGTAATATCAGTGATGACTTGGGAGACCTACCATTCTCAGAGCTGTCTCCCATGGTCAGAATGGCTTATGCCTATGCCAGAAGATTTGTGGCAGCCGGACTATATGTTCAGGGTGTTTTTTCTTATGATCAGTACATGTATATCTGTACTGTTTTTATGTCTTTTCAAATAACAACAGCAAAGGATGCTAATCTTCTTCCTGGAGAGGATGTTTCTTTTCAGGAAGAAGCTTTAAGACAGGCTGTAGAACTTCTCATTACCTATGACAATCGTTTTAATATATCTTTCATAAAATTTTTCAGTACCGCTTTAAGTACTCAAGGGAAAAACTTTCCTGTCCTCCCGAATGGCAGCTCATATGAAGCAGCTATGAATGTGATAGAAAAACAAATTGCGGTCTTTACAAACCACTCTCCATCTAATGATATAAGAGAAAATAAATTAGAAAGTTTTGATAATTCGAATCTTGAAAAAAGCAACGAGCAAGAGCAGATTATATCTAAAAGCATCACTGGATTATTCGCTGTAATTATTTTAGTTATCATTACAATTATATGTAAAGATTATTATGATATTCAAAGTTTATCAAATACCAACCCAGAATTAGTTGAAAATAATAACTCATTATCAAATGAAATTGATTATAAAAAGAATGTTATAAAAGGTAAGAATCTTTTACTCAAGGATATTCAAAAACAAATAGATGAGCTAAAAGCGAATAATGAAAAACAAAAAAAATACATATCTGAATTATTGGAACAACAGAATAAAACAGACAACACTAGTTATTGGACATATTTTAAAAATAAAGGGGTTACACATTATACGCTCTCCAAAAAGATAAGTGATTATTCTTTAGATTTAAAGTGTGGTCCTTATAATCCTAATTCTCATGATTGGGGAGATGATATGCGCATTTATATTCATTTACCAAATGGTAAGACTATTGATAATTCGATGGGGAGATTGACTTTTGTTATAGATGGAAAAATGTATTATGCTGATCCCCATACAACTGGTCGGTTATTTGCAATCGAATGGAATAATTTCGCCTACGATTTATTTAAAGGGAAACATATAGAAGTAATAAAAGAAGGAAAAACTATAACGACCTTTAAGCCAACAGTAGAAAGCATGTCTTTGGTTAAAGATGCTGATTGCCATCAGCAGGGCTGGTAAATACAAATACGACTTCATTGGAGTTCAAATAATACTTGTTTAATTTTTCACCCACACCAATTGACATTTGAAGGCAATAATTTTGGATAAAATCTTGATTTTTCTCCGAAGAGATGAGCTATATCATATGCAATACAAAAATCAAAGTGGTATCAGACTTTATAACAAAATTTAAAAGGTGTAGGACAGCAATTCTAAATTTATAATATCGGGGACTAATGAGATGAAAAACAATCAATTAAAAGATAGGAATAATTCCAGTAAGAGAGTGAACGCGATTCCGTGTAAACCCTTGTTAAGCCACTTTTGAAAAATTATCTAATGTACCTAGCTATCCTTGTGCTGGTTTCATCAAGACAGGATAGCTGGTTCAGAACCTTTGCCCAATTCTGTATTTTAGCATTGTTCCATTTCTTGGCAAGTTCACCCGTAATTCTGAGATAG
>JAEEGL012181719.1_pt1 | contig 43343 bp, 32 predicted proteins | sample 9134231 | NCBI WGS metagenome assembly JAEEGL01 (sample SAMN16246548, study PRJNA631951) | gut metagenome | biome: gut microbiome; feature: rumen; material: fiber-attached | host: Bos | place: Iran: Karaj | collected 2018-10
CACATACACCGAAAGTACTGTGCTGGAGACGGCATGGGAGGATAGGCAGCTGCCGGATCCCAAAGGGACGCTTCAAAGAAGCGTCCCTTTAACTTTGCCGTAAAACGGCAAAACTTCACTTGCGAAGCGCAAAGCGCCCGCGAACCTCACGCGGCACCGCCGCGCTTCACTTGGCGCAGCCATACTTCACTTATTGATAACGAAAGGACGACCGAAAGGCCGTCCTTTTCCATATTGTTACGGAAAGGCTTTTTATTGGTTCGCCCCTTTATATCATTATCAGCACCTTTTCCCCGTCCGAAAGCGTTTCGGGCAGGTCCGGATTCAGCGCTCGTATCCCCGCGCTAGGCACGCGGAAACGCTTGGCGACGTCGAACACGCTCTCGCCCTCCGCCGCGGCATGCAGCACGAGTCCCGAGAAGCCCTCGGGCAGCGCGGCTTCACGGACCGATTCCGCGTTCTGCTCCGCAAGGCCCACGACCACGGACGCGTTCTGCACGGAATAGAACTCCGATGAAAGGTCCAGCAGATACGTGAGCTGCGCGGCCCTGCCGCCACCGCCGCTTACCGAGCAGGTGCAGCCGCTCCGGAGCCTCGCAAACGCCGCCCTGCCGGCGGCCTTCGGCGCGAGCTCGAGTGCAAACGGTACGTCCTCGGAGAAGGCCTCGAGGCGCCCGGAGGCGGAGCGGTAGATCAGGCGCGTCGGGAGCAGCCCCTCGACCTGCATCCGGCCGTTTTCGAACGAACAGCCCGTCACAATCGCCCGCGCGCTCGCAGAGACGGGGGAGAGGATATCCGCCATGCCCTCGGGCACGGTGACGCTTTCGCGCAGGGTGTGGCTCGCATCCGTGCCGCCGAGGCAGGAGAGCAGCGCCGTTTCGCGCCGTATGCAGCTGAAATTGATGGCGGGGGAGAACGCGTCGAGCGGCAGTACAAGGCGTTCGGGCGCCGCGGTGAAGACGCTCAGAGCGATCTCCGCATCGACGGTGACGACCGAGAACTCGGTGCCGAGCGCGCGCAGGGCAAAGCTTTTGAGCTCCGCCGAGGCGAAGACCTCGTCCGCCGCGCCGTCGGTGAGCACGCTTTCGCGGAACGGGACGCTGCGGACGAACTGGGTCAGGCTCCCGTCCTCGCAGCGCAGCAGCGCGCTGACAGCCGCCGTGCCGGTGACGGTGACGCCGCCGTTTTCAAACGCCGTTTCGCGCACCGTGAGCGAACAGCTTGAAGTGAGCACCGCCTCCGCGCCGCCGGAGGAGAACTCCTCGCGCAGCCGCACGGATGCCGAGCCGATCTCCCGCCGCCGCGAGAGCACCGCCTCCCCGGTCCTGAGCTCGAGGTCCGGCACGCCGCTGACGCCGCCGAGCGTTTTGATGCTGCCCGCGGCCGTGACGAGGCAGTCGAGGTCTATCGCTGCCGAGAGCAGCAGCCGGCCGTCCGGCGCGCGCCGTACGCTGAGCAGCGTCAGGGACGGAAGAACGCTTGCAATGCTCCCCGCTTCGATCGCGGGATCCTCAAGGCGGTGGGAGAAGGCGGATTCGGACGTGAAGGCGAAGAGCCCGCCCGCCTCGTCCATAGCGGCGAGCTTTGCGATGATGCTGCCTTCGACGGTCAGCCCGCCCGCGTCGATGCGGCAGCTTTGAACCGCGGCCTCGGCGCCGTAATCGATGAGCTCCGCGGCCGTGCGGCCCGCAGGCGGGGGCACTTCGCCCTCTATGCGCACCTGCTCGGTCCTCCTCAGGACCAGCGAAAGCGCGTTTATCTCGTTCCAAATGAGTTCCATTTTGGGTCCTCCATTCATCCTTAGATGCGCCGGAAACGGGGCTTCCGGCGGACGTTATCGCCTAATCTTATGCGCCTCGGGCGGGGAACAGACCATGAAAAACGGGCTTCGAAGCAGCCCCGCGGGGCCCGCACGCGTTATTCTCCGAAAAAGGGCAAAAAAGCGCGCCAAAGGAAGTTATCCACAATATTAACAGGCTTATCCACATCGCGAGGACAAAGTTATCCGCATTATCCGCATACTTATCCACTTTTACAAGCGTTTAAAGGGATTTTCGGTGTTGATAAAACAGAGGGAAAAATCGGCCGGAAAAAGAATATATCATTGAAAAATCACGGTTTTGGGTTGACAGACCGGACGGGGGGAAAGTAAAAAAGCCGTCCTGCGGGTAACGCGCGGCAGCCGGGGGAAAAAAAGTCCCCTTCGGCAGCGGCGGGCGTCCGCTTTTCCCGCGGCGGACAGCCTAAATTACCGTGCGAAGGGGAGAAAACAAAACGGGCGGGGGTCCCCGTTTGTTTCCGGTCGGGGGAAGGCGGGCGGGGGAGCGCGCCAAACTATTTTGCGTTCACGGCGTGCTGCACGCTCGCCCGGTCCGCCGTGTTCGACGAGCGGCCGTCCTCGATGATGAGCTTGTCCGCGACCAGCGCGATGAACTCGCCGTTGGTGGGCTTGTCGTTCTTTCCGTAGACGTTGAAGCCGAAGAGCTTGTTCATGTTCTCGATCTTGCCGCGCATCCAGCTGACCTCTATCGCGTGGCGGATCGCGCGCTCGACCTTGCTGGGCGTGGTGTTGAAGCGGCGGGCGATGCCGGGGTAGAGCTCCTTGGTGATGCGGCTGATCAGCTCGGGCTCGCAGTAGACCATGCGTATGGCCTCCCTGAGGAAGTGGTAGCCCTTGATATGCGCGGGTATGCCGACGGAGAGGAAGATCGCGGTGATCTTCTCGTCGAGCGTCTGCGCGCGCGGCCGCGGGGCGAAGGTGATTTCCTTTTCGGCGTTCCCGGCCTCGAGCAGGTCGCGCATGCGCCGATGCAGGAACTCGGGCTCCACGGGCTTGAGCATGACGTAGCCGGCGCCCTTGGCGAACGAGCGCTGCAGAAGGCTGTCGCTGCGCATATAGGAGACCATGATTATGACGCCGGGCCGGTTGACGGGCTCGAGCCGGAGCTGTTCGAGCAGGTCGAGACCGTCGAGCACGGGCATCACGAGCTCGGTTATGAGCACGTCAAAATGCTCCTGCCTCAGCTTCTCAAGGGCGGCTTGTCCGTCGGCCGCCTCCTCCACGCGGATCAGCTCCTTGTCGGTGCGCATGTATTCAGCGGTCTGCCGCCGGAACTGGGCGTTGCCGTCCGCGATCAAAACACGGTATTCTGCCATTTAGTTTCATCCTCCTTTGTGTTTCCCGTTTTTAGGATGAAATAATTGTAACAGCGCATTTTCCGCATTTCTACGGATAAAGCTGTCTGCTTTTAGGGCATTTTTGTACGCGGGAGCACTGTTTTTGTCGGAAAAACGCAGTGGGGGCGGAAATAAAAAAGCAGGCGTGAGCCTGCATGGGAAAGCGCGCTGACGGTCCTCAGGAACCAGCCTCCGCAGTCTCTGAGAAAACCGCGCCAAAGGCGTTGAGGTAATGATCCTCCAGCGAGGGGGAGACGGGGACCGCGTCCGGCGCCGGAGCGGTATCGGAAAGAACGCGCAGGGAAACGCCTGAATCGTCCTTTTGTATGTTGGTGACGGTGAAGCGGGCCTGCAGCGCGGCGACCTCGGAGGGAGCCGCGGGCACGCGCCACACGCGGCCCTCCATCCTGCGGATGAGGTCGGCGGGGGCGGCCTGATCTACGATCTCTCCCTTTTTTAAAAGGATCACGTTCCGCGCGATGTACTCCACGTCCGAAACGACGTGCGTGGCGATGATGACGATCTTGTTAAAGGCGATGCGCGAGATATAGTTGCGCACGGCGATCCGCTGCCTGGGGTCGAGGCCGGCGGTGGGCTCGTCGAGAACGAGCACGGAAGGATCCCCCAGCACCGCCTGGGCGAGCGCGAGGCGCTGCTTCATGCCGCCGGAGAAGGAGGAGATGCGCTTCCCCGCAACGTCCGAAAGCTCAACGGCCTCAAGCGCCTCGGGGATGGCGGCCTTCGCCTTTTCGCGCGGGACGCCTTTGAGCTCCGCGACGTACCAAAGGAAGCTCTCCGCGGAGAAGCTTCCGTACATGCCGGGGTACTGGGGCATGAAGCCGAGCCTTTCGCGGAAGCGCGCGCCCATCTTGAGGACGTCCTCGCCGTCAAAAAGGATGGCGCCGGAATCGGCCCTGAGGTTGTCCGTCAGAATGTTCATGAGCGTGCTTTTGCCCGAGCCGTTAGGACCGAGAAGCGCGTGCACGCCGGGCTCGAGAGAAGCCGAAAAGCCTGTGAGCGCCTTGGTTTTTCCGTAGGATTTCGTTACGTTTTTGAATTCGAGGAGCATATCATTTTCCCTCTTTTGAAGTTTTTCCGAAAGCCGCGAACAAGAGCAGAAGCGTTACGGCGGCGAACGCGCAGGCAAACGCCGCGAGCGCGCCGAAGCCTGATGAGAAGAGCCGCTTTTGGGCGGAAAACAGCAGCATTTCGTTCGCCCCGAAGAAGGAACCGAACGAGGCATAGCCCGCGCCGTCGAGCCCCGCCTTGTATAGGAGCGTCGGAAGCAGCGTGAAGCCGAGCGCGGCGCCGAAGGCGGCCGGGTAATTCGCCGAAAGCGCGGAGACGGACAGGCTGAATACGCAGAGCAGCAGCGCTGCAGTAAGCCGCACGCAGTACATGAGGAGCAGATAGCCGCCGAAGCTCATGCTGCCCGAGACAGGGGCAAAGGAGGGCACGGAGCAGAGCGGCGCGGAAAGCGGCAGGGAGCGTCCGAGCGTCAGGATAAGAAATTCAGCGCCATAGAATGCAGCGCAGAGCGCAAGTGTGATGAATATTCCCGCAAGGAGCTTTGCACGGAAGGTCGCTGCGCGGCCGTTTTTCGTTGAGCGCAGTATCCTTTCGAAATGCTCGCCCGCATCCCTTCCGCCCCTTTCCTTCATGTATGCGCCGAGAAGAACTGTCAGAAGCGCGGCATAGAGCGGATAGGATGCGCCGCCCGTGATAAGCGGTTCGAGCCCCGCGGTATCGGTGAAATGCGGGTCGGACCCGGTCTCGAACAGCGCGGAATATCCGTAATAGAGCTCGGAGGAATACCCGAAATCATCCGAAAGCGAGCCATCCTTCACCCTGCCGAGCGCCGAGAGGTACCGCGCATGTTCATCCTGCGTTATCGCTCCGCGCAAAAGAGCGGAATCGAGCAGCTTCCTTCCGGAGTCGGGCGAGGAGTACGCGGACAAAAGCAGGGAATAACGCTCCTTTTCTTCGGAGAACGCGCCTTCGGCCTCCGAAAGCAGGAAGGTCCTGCAGATGCGGTGCTCGCGATCGGGCTCGGTCCTTATGCGCCTTGAAACGAGCAGGCCCATCCATGCCGCAAGCAGCAAAAGCACCGCGAGAAGCACGGGCGTGTTGGAGAGCAGCAGCTTACGGAGCTCCCATGAAAGCAGGCTTCGTCCCTTCGCCGAACGCGGGGCTTCGCCCGGTCTGTTTTTTATTTTATCGATAAGCTTTTTCAGCCTGCCCGCAGAGGCCGACGGGCCCGCTCTCCTTGCGGCAAACAGCAGAGCGCAGGCGGCGGAGGCGAGGAGGAGCAGCGCGCCCATGGCTACAGGCGCGGCGGAAAGAAGGCTCATGCACCTGAGCCCCGGCTGCAGTACGTACAGCCGATCCGAAACGGCGGCGATATTGCAGGCGGAATAGGCGTCGAGCGCGTGAACGAGCGGAAAGCGGACGGCGGGAAGCCGCGAGCAGATAGAGCGCGCGCCGAACGCCGCAAAACCGAGGGAGAGCGAGGAGAAGGTCTCGTAGGTAAGAAGCGAAATGAGCCCGCAGAGCGCGCCGAACGCCGCGCCGGAGAGGAGCTTCAGTAAAGAATCGTAAACGAAGAACCGCTTTACCGCCCACACCTCGGGGAAGAGCGCGAGCGCGCGGATATTCTGCGCGGAAGCTGCGGGATCGGAATAGCCCTGTTTTATCAATATGACGAGGAACGGGACGAGCGCGAAAAGCAGCGACAGCAGCGCGCTTCCGCCGATGAGCAACAGGGTCTTTGATATGCCGGCGCCGATCCTTCCGCGCTTCAGGGATCGAAGTATCGGCAGCATCCCGCGCCGCCGTTCGGGAACGAATACGCCGTTTGCGAAGCACACGAGCGCCGCAAAGAGGAATATCCCGCCGTACCGCCAGGAAAAGAGGCTGTCCCAACCGCGCACCGGCGCGGCGGTGACTCGGGCACGATCCCGCACGGCGGAGTATTTTAAATACGCATACGCCTGATATTGATAGAGCGGATCGGAAAGCCCCGCGCCGCTCTCGCTCTTCAGCCGCTCCATATTCGACAGCGCCTGAGCTATGACGGCCGAAACGCCGGTTTTGAAAGCGGTCATCCGCTCCGAGGCCGTTTCGAACTCTTCAAGGAGCACGCTGTCCGGGATATGGGGGCTGAAAACGAACGTATGGATGAGCTCCGGATGCTTTTTAAGGTCGGGCAGCGCACCGCCGTATTTTTCCGAAAGCTCCGCAATTTTCTCCGAGACGGCTTCGGAGCGCCGCGCCTTGAATTCCTCCAGCCCTTCGGGATCGGCGGAATACCTCCCGTAAAACTCCGAGACCGCCCTTTCCGCCTCCGCGCCGGCAAACTCTTTCCGGCCGCCGACGATCAAAAAGCATACGGTGGCGCATGCGATCAGCAGCAGCGCCGGCAAAACGATATGAAGCCGTTCGCTAAGCAGCTTCTTTATTTCATAAGCAAGCTGCTTCATCACTCGAAAAGCGAGGCGTATTCGGGCAGGTCGGGCGCCTCGTAGCAGAAGCCCCTCCCGCTCGAAAGATCGTATTCGAAGGCGTCGAAGAACGCCATTTCATAGACGGTATTGCCGTCCGCATCCATGCCGTTCGCGTTGGCATAGATGCAGTTGACGAGCAGCGCGCCGTTTTTGACCTCGCTGAGGCCCGCGCTCGCGGGGATGACGCCTCCCGCCCCGGCCGCGGCGGAAGAAAGATCATAGGTCTTTTCCTCGCCGGTGAAAGGGAACAGCACGTGCACGATGAACGGATCCGAGGCGGAATGCCTCTCCTCGGACCAAATGACGCATCGGTCGGAGAAGAGCCAGGTCTGCACCGTATCCGGCTTTGAAGCGAGCAGGCGGCCTTCTCCCGACACGAGATCCACGAGACAGATATCCTCGCGCTGACGGTCGGCCCTGTACTGCATCCGGAACAGCGCCTTTTTCCCATAGACCGCCAGGACCTGCGCGCCCGGCCAGGGATCGGTGTTTTCCCCCGCGTAAGGCGCCGTTTCGAACACGACGTTCACGCTTTCGGAATCGAGCTCCCGCATGCAGAGCACGGCCTTTCCTTCCTCCGCGTCGAAGCGGGCGTCGAGCAAATATTTGTCGGCATACACCGGGGCGTCCTTAACGGCCCACAGCTCGCCGACCGAGCCGAGCTCTGTTACCTCCCCCTCGGGCGTCGCTTTGAGCGCGGCGAAGCGCACGTTGAAGTCCGCATCCTCCACCTGATAGACGGCGTACAGCGCGCCGTCCTGCTCGTAAAGCTTATACTCATAGAGCTTATCGTGAAGCGCAATGCAGGAGTTGTCCGCGCGGTCAAAAAGATACAGCACGCTGTCCGAGCCCACGAAGAACACCTTGCCCGCCATGCAGACGAAGCAGAACGGGTTATTGCATTTCGCGAGCGGGCAGCCGGCCGCGCCGGTATGCGCGCAGAGCGGGTCGGAGCAGACGGGGCTCCAGGTCCTGCCGCCCGGGTAATCGCGGTATTTGAGCGTCATCGGGGCGTAGACCGACCCGCCGCCCTCCTCGGAAAGATATCTTAACTGAAAGAACTTGCCTTCGTCATACCAGCTGTCCATCGAGAACGACATATAGGTGAAAATGCCGTATTTTTCGTAGGACTCCTCCATGGTCATGCCGTAAAAATCGGGCCTAGGTGCGTTTCCCTCGGGCGCTTGGGTCGGTTCCGGCGCGGCGGAGGGGGAGGGCGGCGCGGAGAGCGGCGCGTCGCTCACGGGGAGCGGGGACGGCGTTTCGAGGGGATCCGGGACTGCCGCAGCGCAGCCCGCGAAAGAAGCCGCGAACGCCGCGGCAAGCAGCAGGATAAGGCATTTTTCAAAGCGCTTTTGCATATTGTGACCCTCCTAAACGATCCCGTTAATCAATGGGGAGGCCGAAGCTTACCCATATCGGCGCGTCCGCAACGATGAACCCGGCGGCCTCGAGCCGCGCGGGTAAGCCCTCGCCGTTTACCGAGCCGGCCGAAAGGCAGAGCACGCCGGCGGCGCCGAGGGTGTCGAGCGCTTCGCCAGTGTCGGCGCGGTAAAGGCCGCTTTTCAGCATCCCCTCCGCGTCGGTGCTGATGAGCAGCGTGCCGCTTTTAAGAAGCTCATGCAGTCGCAGGCTGTTCATATCGCCGTGCTCCGCGGCGGTCAGCCTGCCGTCCTCGAGCCTCAGCAGCGACCAGCTTATCTCCCCGGAGCCTTCCGATCCGGCCTTCAGCAGGCATTCGCCGAGATCGGGGTCGAATACGCGGGCATAGGTAATGCGATAGCCCTCCTGCCCGGTCCCGATATCGGCGAGCGCGGCTACAGCGCTCCCGCCGCCGTCCGTCAGCATGCAGGAGGCCGCTTCTCCCGCCGCGAGCAGCCCGATATCGACGATCAGGTATTCATCCTCCCCGTCGCCGTCGATATCCATGGGGAAGCGCATCATCCCGTCATCCCACGGCGTTTGGCAAACGATCTCGGCGCCGAGCGCTTCTGCGAGCGCTTCCGCCTGCGCCTTTGAGACCGGGTTCCATGAAAGGGATACCTTATTGAGCTCCTTAAGCCCGAAAAGCGGGGAGAGGTCCCCGATCCCGTTGCCGTCGAGATACAGCACGCGAAGCTCAGTAAGCCCCGCAAGCGGGGAGATATCGGTTATGCCGTCATAGCGGAGTATGAGCTGGTGCAGGCGGTCAAGCCCGCTCAGGAACGAAATATCGGGGAACCCGACCTCCTCCGCGATCAGATAATTGAGGGACCTGAGCCTTCCTATCGGCGAGGGATCGTTAAGCTCGACGTTCGTCAGCGCGAGGGAGATCAGACCCGGCAGCTTTTCAAGGTCGGAAAGATCGTCTATCCGCGCGTCGCAGAGCGATATCGACGTGACCCTCTTAAGCTCGGAGGGGAAGAGCTCGCCCTCCGCGCGGCCGAGCTCGGTCCTTACCGCGCTCTCCACGTGCGGGTCGGAGAACACGACCGGCGTTTCCGTGACGGGCGGCTCAATGGGCTTTTCCCTCCGGCCGGTGACGATCAGCACCGCCGAGAGCGCAAGCACTACGGCGAGCGCGGCTGCAAGTATTTTGGCGGCGCGGGAGAAGCGCCTCTTCTTTATCGAGAGGTCGAGGCTTTCGCAGGCGATCTGCGCCAACTCCTTTTTATTCTGCTCCGCTTCGCTCGGAGGCGCGGCTTCCTCGCCGCCCGGCCCGGCGGGGGCGCTCCTCCGGCCGAGCAAAAGCTCGTTCACCGAAACGCCGAAGAATTCGCTCAGCGCCATCATGGAGTCGACGTCCGGGAATCCGGCGCCCGTCTCCCAGCGGCTGACCGCCTTGTTGGTCACGTTCAGCTCCGCAGCGAGCTCACCCTGCGTGAGCCCCCTCTCCTTGCGAAGGCCGGCTATGAACCGACCGGTCAGTTTTGCATCCATCGGCTGTTCTCCTCCGATACAGTTTCGGGCTGTCCCCACCGTGATTATGTCATCCGGGCGGGCCAAATGTCAATCCACGATTCATGGAACGGCGGTGTTTTGCGTTTAAGGCGTAAAAAAAGACCGCCGAAGCGGTCCTTTAAAGAGCGGGATTTACTTGATCATATCCGGCGGGGGAAGCTCGGGGCCGTCGATCGTGACGGTCCGGATCACGACGGGCTCAAGGGGCTTGTTGTTGGCGTCGGTCGCCACGGAGGCGATGCGGTCCACGACCTCCATGCCCGAGGTCACGCGGCCGAACGCGGCGTACTGCCCGTCGAGCGAGGGATAGTCCACGTGCATGATGAAGAACTGGCTGCCCGCGCTGTCGTAGGGCTTGGAACGCCTTGCCCAGGAGATGACGCCGCGGGTGTGCTTGAGGTCGTTCTCAAAGCCGTTGGCGGCGAATTCGCCCTTGATGCAGTAGCCGGGACCGCCGGTGCCGTTGCCCAGCGGGTCGCCGCCCTGGATCATGAAGCCGGAGATCACGCGGTGGAAGATCACGCCGTCGTAGAAGCCCTGGCGGGCGAGGTAGCAGAAGTTGCGGACGGACTGGGGCGCGAGGTCGGGATAGAGCTCGAGCTCGATGACGCCGCCGTCCTCCATGGTGATGGTGGCATGGACAGTGTTCATGTATTTGTCTCCTTCGTTGTTTTCGGTGGGGGCTGCGGTCGGCTCCTCCGCCGGAGCGGGCGTGGGGTCCGAAGGCTTAGCCGCGGGGGTGCAGGCCGCGAAGGCCAGGAATGCGAAACAGAGCGTTAATGCGAGCAGTTTTTTCATAGCGTGCCTCCTTTTGTTTTGGCAGATAAGAGTTTACCACACCGTAAAGAAAAAATCAATTCGGGGGCAGCCTTCACAGGCGGTTGGAGCGGAGCACGTCGTCGGTGTCGAACTCAAGGTACTCCACGCGCCGGAGCGTCAGGCCGTGGGCGGGCGCGGTGTCGCCCGCGTTCCCGCGCCGGGGATCGGCAAGCGCCTTTTCGATGATATCGACGCCGTCGTAGCCCATGCCGATGCGCAGCATGGTGCCCACCATGATGCGGACCATGTTGTAGAGGAAGCCGTTCCCGGCCACGTCGTAGACGAGGGTATCCCCCTCGCGCTTCCATTCGGAGATATAGACGGTGCGGACCGTGGAGGCGGCGGTGCTGTTCACGGCCTTGAACGCGCCGAAATCATGCGTGCCGAGGAAGAGGCGCGCGGCCTCGTTGAGCCTTTCGAGCGAGAGCGGATAATGGATGTGCAGCGCGGTGTCCGCCGTAAGGGCCGAGGCGTGGAGCGTGTTGAGCACGGTGTAGCGATAGTGCTTTTTCTTAACGGAGAAGCGCGAATGGAACCCGTTTTCGCCCCCGGCCGGCAGCTCCATGCTGCCCTTTATGCGGATATCCGCGGGAAGATAGGTGTTGAGCGCGAACGCGAACTTATCCGCGGGGATGCGGCTCCCGGTATCGAAATGCGCCACCTGCGCAAGCGCGTGCACGCCGCTGTCGGTCCTGCCGGACGCGTGCAGGGAGACGCTTTCGCCGGTCAGCCGCTCTATCGCCCCGCAGATGACCTCCTGCACGGAAACGCCGTTGGGCTGGACCTGCCAGCCGACATAGGCGGTGCCGCGGTATTCTATTATAAGAACGATCCTGCGCATATCAGCTTTCGGCCTTCATAATGTAATCGAAGAGGAGCTTTACCGTCTCGGGCTCGACCGCGCGGGCGGTCCTGCCCTGGGCGAACTGCTTGTTCCCGCCGCCCTTGCCGTTGACGGCCGCGTTGACCGCCGCACAGAGCGACTTCATATCCAGCTTCGAGCCCGACGAGGCCATGCGGTAGTCGGTCCCGTCCCGTCCGGGCGCGAATAAAAGGGCGATATAGGCGCGCCCGGTGCCGGCGAGGAAGTCGGTCATGAGCCTGAGGTCATTCGCGTTCGCCGAGGCGAGGCTTTCGCAGATGACGGGGGTCCCGTCCGCGCGCGGCGCGCCTTCGAGCAGGGCTTTGGCGGTGGTCTCTGCAAGGAGGGCGGATTTCTGCTTCAGCTCCGCCTTGAGGGCCGCAAGCTCGTTTATCTGCTTCTCTATGACGGCGGGCAGCTCCTCGCGGGAGGTCGAATACCTGCGGGCAAGGGCGCCGAGCGCCGCGCGGTCGCGTATGCCGAGCTTTGCCGCGCGGCCGCCGCAGGCGAACCAGAGCCGCGTGCCGCCCTTGTAGTGCTGGCTGTCGGTGATGCGGATCGCGCCGACCATGCCGGTGCGGGCAAGATGCGTGCCGCAGCAGGTGCAGGAATCCACCTTGCCGTGGTCGATGTAGACTATGCGGACCTCGCCGCGGGCCTTCTCGGCGCGCTTGCGCAGCCTGCGGCTTGCAGCGTCCTCAAAATCCGTCACCTCGGTATGCACGGGAAGATCGCCGCGCACGGCCCTGTTGGCCTCGAGCTCGAGGGCTTCGAGCTGCTCGGGCGTAAGCGGCAGATCGAGGTCGATGGTGCAGTAGTCCTCCGCCATGTGGAAGCCGACGTTCACGGCACCGAAGAGCCTGCTCGCGAGGCCGGAGAGGATATGCTCGCCCGTGTGCTGCTCGGAATGGTCGAGGCGGCGGTCAAGATCGAGCCTGACCGTGACCGCGGCGCCGGGCTCGAGGGGTTCGGGAACGGTGTGGAGTATCTCCTCGCCCTCGGTGCGGCAGGCGAGGATCGGAAGCTCCCTGCCGTCAAAACAGATGAAGCCCCCGTCCGCAAGCTGGCCGCCGCCCTCGGGGAAGATCGGCGTGCGGTCGAGCGAAACAAGGCAGCGGCCGTCCTTTTCGGAGCAGGAAACGACGCGGGCGGTGCATTCGGTAACGGTGGGAAGGTCGTAGTAAAGGGCCTTGGTCATATCATTCTTCCTCTCGGTATTCTTCGATCTCAGGCTCGGGCCCGTCCATGACGGTCTCCGGCTGTTTTTCATAGAGCTTGGGATAGGTGCGCCGGTCGCCGAGCAGCAGCAGGAGCGTCAGCACGATCGCCGCGCCGAGCATGGAGAGCACGAAGATCCATGCGGCGGCATGGCCTTTGTTTTCGTAGAGATGGCCGACCGTCAGCTCGATCGCGCCGGCGATGACGGCGGAGCAAACGGCGATCATGCCGGTGATCCTGCCGCGGTGGGTAGAGGGTATGCGCTTGGTCAGGTAAGGGCCGTCCGCAAGCGTCGCGAAGATCTCGCCCCAGGTGAACAGCACCATCGCGACGTAATAGACCGGGATATGCCCGATAAGGGTCAGGAACAGGCCGTAGCCGAGGCCGACGAAGAGCTGGCCCGCGAGCAGCTTGTAAAGATCCTGCGTTTTATTGAAAAGCTTTGTAAACAGCGGGGTGAACAGCACCACGACGATGCAGTTGAGGCTGCCTATGGTGCCGAAGATCAGCGCGCCGTCCTCGCCGTGCGCGGCGCTCATATCGAGGGGCATCAGATAGCTGTACTGGCTGTAGACCGCGCCGTAGATCGCGGCGGCCGCGACGTAGAGCAGCAGTATGCGGTTCTCGCGCAGGATACGGAAGACGCTCTCGCCGTGCCGCTCCTGCTGATAGACGGCTTCGCCGCTCGCGTCGGGCTCCTTCTCGATGTTCTTGACGAAGAACTCGATCAGCACCGTGGTGATGCCGATCGCGACGCCGCTGATGATGAACGAGAGCCAGAGATAGTCCTTGAAGAGCAGGCCCGCGATCGTGGGGGAGAGAACGAGGCCGAGGTTCACGCCCAGATAGCTCAGCGAGAACGCGCGGTGGCGGTCCTTGGTGGCGGTCATGTCGGCAAAGAGGCCGCTGTAGGCCGGGTGTTCCATGGCCTGCCCGATCGCGGCGGCGAACATCAGCGCGATCGTGGCAAAGCCGAGCGGGATGATGCCGCAGATTATGTAGCATACGACCGACACGATATCGCACCAGAGGATGATCTTCTTCTTGCTGCAGCGGTCGGCCAGCTTGCCGCCGATAAGGTCCGCGGGCAGCATAAACAGGCCTGCCGCGACCATCAGCTCGGCGATGTCCTCCGCGTCCAGCCCGAGCTTGAGGGATAGGATCATGGTAAGCATGGGCCAGACCATCGAACCCATGCTCGTGACGATCCTGCCAAGGAACAGTATGTAGACCTCCCTGCGGAGACCCCTGTATTGAGTGAAAAGACCGAGCAGCCTGTGCATAACGGACCTCGTGTGATTTGTTTGTATTATTCTATCAACCGCGGCGGATAAAAGCAAGCGTTTGTTTCGGCGGATCGCGGCATTGACGGGCGACGGCGCCGCGGCTATAATTAAGGATATGGAAACCAACGACAAAAAACCGGATAACGGAAAAAAGCGCGGCCTGCCGCTCCCCCTCGCCCTTTTCCTGACCTTCTTAAAGATCGGGCTGTTCACCTTCGGCGGGGGCTACGCGATGATATCGGTCATCGAGAGCAACTGCGTCGAAAAGCGCGGCTGGATCACGCACGACGATATGATGAACATCACCGTCATCGCCGAATCCACGCCCGGGCCGATCGCGATCAACTGCGCGACCTTCGTCGGCTTCAAGCAGGCGGGGCTTTTAGGCGCGTCGGCGGCGACGCTCGGCGTGGTGCTGCCGTCGTTCATCATAATCTTTCTGATCTCGCTGTTCCTCGACAGCCTGCTCGAGATAAAGGCGGTCGCGAGCGCCTTTCGCGGCATCCGCCTCGCCGTCGGCCTTCTGATCGTGAGCGCGGCGGTGAATATGATCCGCAAGGCGAAGAAAAAGCCTTTATACATCGCGATACTTTCCGCGTCGGCCGCCGTGATGCTGACGGTCGAGCTCCTGTCGCTCCGGTTCTCGACGATAGCGCTGATGCTGATCGCGGCCGCGGTCGGGCTCGCCGCGTACCTTATCGGCAGGAGAAGGAAGGAGGCGGGCAAATGACGCTGCTTGAACTCTTCCTCGGCTTTTTAAAGGTCGGCTGCTTCTCGTTCGGCGGCGCGTATGCCGCGATCCCGCTGATCCGCGAGGTCGTCTCCTCCTACGGCTGGATCGGCGACGAGGCGCTCGAGCATATGATCGCGGTCAGCGAATCGACGCCCGGGCCGATCATGGTGAACCTCGCGACCTACGTCGGCGCGGACCGGGCGGGGCTTTTGGGCGCGGCGCTCGCCACGTTCGCGGTGGTGCTGCCCGCGTTCCTGATCATCGTGCTGCTGCTCGCGGTCTTCAAAAACGCCGAAAAGAAACCCGTCGTGCAGGCGCTGCTCTCGGGGCTCAAGCCCTGCGTGACCGGCATAATCCTCGCCGTCGGTGCGATTATGATACTTGAGAACATCCTCCCCGCGGCTGCCAACAAGCCCGCGCCCGACCTCACGGCCGCGCTGATCACGGCCGGGCTCGGCGCGATGATGATCGTCTACCGCCTGATAAGCAAAAAACGCTTCCCGCCGATCCTTTTGATCGTGATCGCCGCCGCGGTCGGCATGGCGGTGTACGGGGTGTAGCGGAGAGGAACAGAAATAAGCTAAATTCGCCTTGCGGCGAGCTAAATTATGCTTTGCATAGCTAAATTTGCTTCGCAAGCTAAATTCGGCTCCGCCGAGCTATGGGGGCGAATTTGATTTAGCTGAAAACCGGTGGTTTTCAATTTAGCTGAAGCCGTAAGGATTCAATTTAGCTGCGAGCGTAAGCGAGCAATTTAGCTCGCCGCAAGGCGAATTCAGCTTAATAATACTTGCCTCGCAGCTCGCTTAAAAGCGCCGCAAGCGTCTGATCGGTTTGGCCCCGGGCGGCGGCCTCGAAAAGCCTGCCGCGGTCGATGACGCCCAATGCCTTTAAGCCCTCGTCGGTCACTATGATCAGCCCGTAGCCCCTGCGGGAAAGTGCCCGAAGCGCGTCCCGGACCGTGGCCGAGGCGGAGAGCGCGAAGAACTCCGCGCGCAGCGCGCCGCCGGAGCGGAGCCTGTCGTACGCGGCAATCGTCCGCCGGGCCCGGGTGTCGGTCAGCCGGCGAAGCTCCGTCAGCGCCGCTGGGGCGATGAAGCTCCCGGTGACGAGCGCCGTGACCGGGGCGGGGGAGGGCCGCTTTTCTATGAGCATGACCGCGGCGCCCGAGAGCGCGATAACGGCCCCCGCGCCCGTGCCGAGGAGCGTCAGCAGCCTTTGGGTGCGGCTCCGGCCGTCACCTGCGCGGCTCTCGATCAGCGCGCAGGCGAGCCTGCCCCCGTCGAGCGGGAGCGCGGGCAGCAGATTCACCGCGCCGAGGGAGAGGTTGAACGAGGCGAAGCGATGAAGAGCCGCCGTGGGAAGGCCCGGGGGAAGCGCCCCGGAGTGCATGAAAAGAAGCCCGAACGCGCAGAAGGCGAGCAGCAGGCTGATAAACGGCCCCGCCGCGGCGATAGCGGCGGCCTCGGAGGGCGTGTCCGGCGGGCGCTCGAGCACCGCTATGAAGCCGAAGGGCTGTATCTCGAGCGAGAGGACCGGGAAACCGAGGCGCGAGGCCATGAACGCGTGCGCGAGCTCGTGGACCGCGAGCGAAACGAGCAGTATCAGCGCGGCGTCGGTACGGCCGAGCACGACCGCCGCGGGGAAGAGCAGCAGCACGGGCACGGAGCAGCGCAGCTCCGTGCCGCGGACGACGGCCACGGTCATCAGCCGAGCCTTGCGGCGACGCCGAGGTATTCGAGCGGGTCGATCGGGCGGCCGTCCTTCGTGACGCGCAGGAAGAGGATATCCCTTTCGAGCGTGCCGAGCACCGTGCGCTGCAGCACCCGCTGCCCGCGCTCGACCGCTATCGTGCCGAGGCCGTAATAGGTGATCTCTATGCCTCCGTCGTGCGAAACGGTGACCGAGCCGCCGAAAGGCGCGCCCTCATCCCCGCCCGGCACGGTCGAGACCGAGCGCACCCTGCCTTCGAGCACCGAGAAGACCTCGGTCCCGGCGGGGGCGCAGATCCTGGCGATCATATCGTCCCGCACGGTCCCGCCCTCCATTTTGAGCGGGAGTATCGGCCTGTCGGACGGCGCGAAGACCGTGATAAGCCCGGGCAGGGAGATGAGCTTGAGCTTGCCGAGCCGCGCGTCGTCGCTCTCGTCCGCGCCCTCGCCGCCGGAGCCGAACACCGCCACGGCGTTCCTTTCGGCGCCCGATAGCTTGAGGGCCAGCAGCAGCGAGAATGCGGCGATGCAGACGAGCAGGAAGCAGAACCCGAGAAGAGGCGGCGCCCCGCGCTTTGTCCGCGCCGCGCACCGGACGCGCGCAACACCGTATTCCGGCCGCGCGATCAGCGCCTTATGCTCGGCTCGCCCGCCCGTTTCCCTGCTTGTAAAGACCGCTTTGTCCATAGAAGAACCGTCCTTTTTTCGATATCATTCTATGGTATTCGGACCGGGCGCCGAAGATGAGCGCGAAGGGCATAAAACGAAAAACAGCCGCCGGACTTGCCTGCGGCTGTAATGCTATGTTGAGTGATCAGTCGTCGCTGCCGTAGCCGGCGGGGATGAACGAGCGGATCAGCTCGTAGATCCTGTCGGGCTTCTCCTCGTGCACGAGATGACCGGCGTTGCGGACGATCGTCAGCGCGGCGCTCGGGAGGGAGGAGCGGTAGAGATTGCTGTTGTCCACGGGATGCCACTTGTCGTCGTCGCCCCAGATGACGAGCACGGGCGCCTCGACTTCGTGCAGGGCGGAGGCAAGCTCATCCTCATCGAAGCCGGCGACGGTGCGGCGGATCGCGAAGCGGCCGTCGGGATCGCTGGCGGGGCGGTAGTATTCCTTGACGTCGTGATCGCCGATGACCGTGTGGTCGAAGACGCAGTCGTGCAGCATCTTTTCAACGGTGCGCATGCGGAAGGTCCTGCTGGCGATGGGCCCGAAGATGCCGCTCTCGATCAGGCGGACGGAGAGGGGCATGGAGCCGGTGATGCCGCCGGGGGTGATCGCGATCACGCGGCCGACGCGCTCGGGGTGGAGCTTGGCGAACTCCAGCGCAAAGCCGGCGCCCATCGAGAAGCCGAGCACATGGGCGGATTCGATGCCCAGCGCGTCCATGAACCTTGCGATGCTCTCGGCATGGTCGCGCAGACCGTAGTCGAAGAAATCGGGGCGGTCGGAATAGCCGTGGCCGACCAGGTCGAAGGCGATGACGCGGTAGTTCATGGCCAGCTTGTAGAAGAGGCTGCGGAAGGTGTAGAGCGACTGGCCCGCGGTGTGGACCAGGATGATCGGCTCGCCCTTGCCGCTCTCGATATAGTGGACGCGGGCGGTCTCGTACTTGGTCTCGATTATATGGATGCTGTCCTTAAGGCGCTGCGCCTCGCTCGAAGCGCTGCGGCTGTCCTCCTGGGCGTCCTCGAGCCGGTTGCGGCAGTCGGTCAGCTTGACCTCGAGCAGGGCGATGCGGTCCTCAAGCTCCTTCTTGCGGCCCGTCGCGGCGTCGAGCTCGCGCTTGGCGTCCTCATACTGGGTGTTGATGCGGTCGAACTCGGAGCGCTTCTGGGAGAAGAGCCTCTCGTGCGCGTCGGTGATCGTCTTCGCGGCGTCGTAGACGTTTTTCTTTTCGCCGACGTCGTTCTCGGCGGTCTCGAGCAGCCCCTTGGAACGCTCGATGTCGCCCTCGGCGGTGGTTATCTGAGCGGAGGAATCCGCCTGGGTCTTCTTGGTGTCGGCCACGTGCTTGCGCGCGCTCTCGAGGCGGCCCATCAGGGACTCGACCTCCGCGCGGCGGCCGGAGAGCTTGAGCTCCTCGCTCTGCTTCGCCTCGCCGGACCTGCGGGCGTCCTGCTTGGCCTCGTCGCGGCGCTTGCGGGCGTCCTCAAGGCGCTCCTCGTTCTCGACCACGCTGCGCTCGCAGGCTGTCATCTTTTCCTTGGTGAGGCGCAGGAAGTCCTGCTCCTTCTCGTAGTTGGCCAGACGGACCTTTTCATCGGCGACCGCGGTGTCGAGCTTGGACTTCGCCTGCGCAAGGCGCATCGCGTCCTTCTCGGAATCGCGCTTCTTGGTGGAGTTCTTCAGCGCTTCATATTGCTTTTCGGCCAGCTCGGTCTCGCTCTGCGCCTTCTGGTAATCCCTGTTGGCGCGGGCTTCGGAGCTCTGCGCCTCGGCAAGCTGCTTTTCGAGCACGCGCTTTTCGATGCTGAGGCTGACCGATTCCTCCTTGAGGCGGTTGTATTCGGCCTCGCTCGCGGCCTCGAGATTGACCTTGGCCTCGGCCTCGTCCGCCGCCTTGCGCGCGTTCAGCTCGGCTTCCGCGGCGGCTTCCTTGGCGGCGGCGTACTGCTTGTCGAGCTCGGCGACCTCGGCCTCGGCGGAGGCGCATTCGGCCTTGGCGGATTCGAGGGTGAAGCGGCCGGTCGAGATGCGGTCCTCGGCGTCCTTGCGGGCGGACTTGACCGTGGCGAGCCTCGCCTCGGCGGCGTCGCGGTCGGCCTCCAGGCGGTCGCTCTCGGTCTTCTTTTCGTTATACTCCTTGCGCGCCGTCTCCATGGCCGCCTTCTTCTCGTTGAAATCGGGCGTCAGGGCCTCGTATTTGGCGCTGCTCTCGCTGAGCAGCTTCTCAACGCCCACGAGCTCGTCCTTGGCGTCGCGAAGCTCGCGGCCGGCGTCCTTCTCCTGCTGCTCGGCGTGTTTAAGCGCATCCGCCCTCTCCTGCGCGGTCCTGAGCGCGCGGTCGGCCGCCGCCTTGTCGCGGCGCACGGTGCGGATCTCCTCATGCTCGACGGGCAGCTCGCCGGGAAGCGTGACCGTAACAAAATCACCGATATGCTCGGAATTGATGAATTTTCTGACTTCGAGTGAAAGACTCATGTTCGCTCCTTATGAAAAGCCGCGGCGTTTCGGCGGCCGGATTTCTTCAAAGGGCGGCCCCGAGGCGCGTACAAAAAACACCGCGCTCCGACAGGGGATACCCGTTCAACTTATTATTGTACACGAAAACATTGACCGATGCAAGCAGAATCGGCGCTTTTTCGGAAAATATTGACGAAAAAACCGGCCCGAAGGCCGGTGAAGTGTATTTATAGTTCCCAAAACGAGGCAGCGGGGTCGCGTCAGCTCGCCGCTATATCGCGGGCGAGGCGCTCGAGCCTTTCGGGGGTGTTGTCCTGCGGGCGGACGGCGCAGTGCATCAGCATGCGGCGCTTGATATCGGCGACGGCGGGGCCGGGCGGTATGTCGAGCCAGCGGATTATGTCGCGCCCGGTGCAGGCGAGCTCCCTCTCGAAGAACGGCACGTTCTCCTCCTTCATTTGGGCGAGGACGCGCTTCCAGCGCTCGGCCGTGGCGACGCGGCCGGTTATGACGCCGGAGCCGTGCACGTCCGCAGTGCGCAGCGCGGCGACCGAAAGGGTCCTCTCGTATCCCCAGCGCACGAAGGTGCGGCGCAGGGTAGCGTCCTTGGCGGTGTTGTTCAGGTCGTACATATGGTGGCGCACGGCGAAGACGACGCTGTCGACGGTTTTATTATCGATCCTCAGGCGGTGCAGGATCTCCCTTGCGAGCTCCGCGCCCTCCGTGTCGTGCCCGTGCATATTGCCGTTTCGCTGCCTGACGACCGGCTTGCCCACGTCGTGCAGCAGCCCGGCGAGCCTTGAAGGGACGGTCGGCTCCGCCTCGCCCGCCGTATGCAGGCAGTGCCCGAGCACGTCGTAGCGGTGGTACTGCGGCTTCTGCAAGATGCCGCGGCCGAGCGTCAGCTCCGGCAGGATCACATCGAGCGCGCCGATGCGGTCGAGCAGGTCGAGCCCGCGAAAGACCTTCCCCGCGTCCCTTTCGCCGTATTTGACGTCCGAAAGCAGGATCTTTAAAAGCTCGTCCCTTATGCGCTCCGCGGAGATGGCCCGAAGGTTCCCTGCGAGCCGCTTTGCCGAATCGAGCGACGCGTTTTCTATCCCGAACCCGAGCTCCGAGGCGAAGCGCACCAGGCGCATGATCCTAAGCCCGTCGTCCGAGAGCACGGCGTCGGGGTCACGGGAGGTGGTGCGGATAAGGCCGGCCTCGAGGTCGGCGAGGCCGCCGGTCGGGTCGAAGACCTCGCCCGAGAGGATATCGAAATAGAGCGCGTTGACCGAGAAATCGCGCCTGAAGGAGTCCTCTTCAAGCGACGGAGAGAACCTGACCGAGCTCGGCCTGTGCGCGCCGCCCTCCGCATAGCTGTCGCTGCGGAAGGTCGTGTGCTCGAAATGATGCTCCCCGGCGTGTATCTCCACCATGCCGAAATCGATGCCCTTGGGCACGACCGAAAGGCCGTTCCTGCGGCAGAGCTCGATGACCCTGTCGGGCGGCGCGGCGGAGCAGATATCGATATCGGTGATGCGCAGGCCGAGCAGCGAATTGCGCACGAGCCCGCCCACGGCATAGAGCGAAACGCCGAGGCGCGTGAAGAGCTCCGCAAGGCGGAAAAGCTCCTGCGGGCAGTTGGCTTGGATGGCGTTCCTCTTCGCTTCTTCGATCCGTACGGGGTCCATGGCGCTCCCTTTTCTCACATGGGGTCCCGGGTCCGCTTCGCGGCAGAACGCCGCGCGGGAGCCCTGTAATGATAGTACCACCCAAGAGCCCCGCAGTCAAGGCAAAAGAAACGCTTTGACGATTTCGTCCGATATTCCCGCATTTAAACCCAAAATAAGCGAAAAACATGCTTGACAATCCCATTCCGTTGTGCTAAAATCCGTTGCAATACGGAATGGGGCTTTTCGGGAATGAACCCCGCCGAAACCGTTCAAGAGAGGGCAGGCCGAGGCTGCAAGCCGCCCACGGTGCGCGGGAGGATACCGACCCGAAGGCGATCACGCCCGCTTCGGCGGACGGATGGCAGAGCTCCGGCAGAAGTGCCTTAAAGCTTATTGAGAGGCCTGCCCGGTCTTTATGACCGAGCGGCAATCAAGGTGGAACCGCGGTTAACGCCGTCCTTGAAGCGATTCAGGGACGGCTTTTTGTTTCGCCTGCGGCGAGTGATGTTCGCCTTCGGCGAATGATGTCGCTGCGCTGATGATGTTTCGGCTTCGCCGAAGTGATGCTTGAACAGCAAGCTGTTCAAATGTACAAAGCTAATTATTTCCAAAAGGAGTTACGATTATGATCAACATCACGTTCCCCGACGGATCGATCCGTCAGTATGAGGACGGCGTGAACGCCTACGCGATCGCCGAATCCATCTCCCCGCGCCTTCGCAAGGCGACCGTTTCCTCCGAGCTGGACGGGCATCTTTACGACGCCGCGCTCCCGATCCACGGAGACCATGAGCTGAAGCTTCTGACCTTTGCCGACGAGGGCGGCCGCTGGACCTACCGCCATACCGGCTCCCATATCCTCGCGCAGGCCGTCAAGCGCCTCTGGCCCGACGTCAAGCTCGCGATCGGTCCCGCGATCGACAACGGCTTCTACTACGATTTCGATACCGAGATCGCCTTCACGCCCGAGGACTTCCCGAAGATCGAGAAGGAGATGCAGAAGATCGTTCAGGAGAATCTGCCCCTTGAAAGGTTCGAGCTGCCCCGCGAGGAGGCCATAAAGTTCATGGCCGAAAAAGGGGAGCCCTACAAGGTGGAGCTTATCGAGGACCTGCCCGAGGACGCCGTCATCAGCTTCTATAAGCAGGGCGAGTTCGTCGACCTCTGCGCCGGCCCCCACCTCGAGAGCACCGGCAAATGCAAGAACATCAAGCTGATGAGCGTCGCCGGCGCGTACTGGCGCGGCAGCGAGAAGAACAAGATGCTCAAGCGCATCTACGCGACGGCTTTCGACAAGAAGCAGGAGCTGGACGACTACATCCATATGCTCGAGGAAGCCAAGAAGCGCGACCACAGGAAGCTCGGCAAGGAGCTCGGCCTCTTCGCGCTGATGGACGAGGGCCCGGGCTTCCCGTTCTACCTGCCCAAGGGCATGGTGCTCAAGAACACGCTGATCGAATACTGGCGTCAGGTGCATAAGAAGTGGGAATACGTCGAGATCTCGACGCCGCAGATCCTCCGCCGCACCCTTTGGGAGACCTCCGGCCACTGGGATCACTATAAGGACAACATGTATACCACCGTTATCGACGGTGAGGATTTCGCGATCAAGCCGATGAACTGCCCAGGCAGCATCCTCGTCTACCGCCTCGAGCCGCGCAGCTACCGCGACCTGCCGCTGCGCTACGGCGAGCTCGGCATCGTCCACCGCCACGAGCTCTCCGGCGCGCTGCACGGGATGTTCCGCGTCCGCTGCTTCACGCAGGACGACGCGCATATCCTGCTTGCGAAGGATCAGATCAAGAACGAGGTCATCCGCATCGCGAGCCTCTTCGACGAGGTCTATTCCACCTTCGGCCTCGAATACAGGATCGAGCTCTCCACCATGCCGGAGGATCACATCGGCTCCGTGGAGGATTGGGATATCGCCACCGCCGCCCTTGCGGACGCGATCACCAGCATCGGCAAGGAATACGTCATCAACCCCGGCGACGGCGCGTTCTACGGCCCGAAGCTCGATTTCCATATCAAGGACTGCCTCGGCCGTACCTGGCAGTGCGGCACGATCCAGCTCGATTATCAGCTGCCCGGCCGCTTCGATCTTGAATACACCGGTTCCGACGGCGAGAAGCATTGCCCCGTCATGATCCACCGCGTCGTTTTCGGCTCGATCGAGCGCTTCATCGGTATCATCACCGAGCATTTCGCCGGCGCGTTCCCGACCTGGCTCGCTCCGGTGCAGGTCAAGGTGCTCGCCATGACCGACCGCACGCACGAGGCGTGTAATGAGATCGCGAAGCAGCTCGATGCCGCCGGCCTGCGCGTGGAGACCGACCTGCGCAACGAGAAGATCGGCTTCAAGATCCGCGAAGCGCAGATGCAGAAGATCCCATATATGCTGATCATCGGCGACAAAGAGGTCGAAAACGGCGTCGTGGCGGTCCGCTCCAGGAAGGGCGGCGACCTCGGCACCATGCCCCTTGCCGAGTTTATCGCAAAGGTACGCGAAGAGGTCGATACCAAGGCGATGGACTGATGCTCCAATGAAAACCGCGCCCGCAGGCTGCTGCCTGCGGGCTCGTTCCTTGTTTTGCGCGTTATTCGGTTTCCAGCACCGTATCCAAAGCGCCTTTAGGGTCGCCCTGAACGGTAAAGTTGCGGGTCACCTTCGCGTCGTAGGTGCCGGCCTTCATGATATCCACGAGGTCGAGGCCGGTGACCTCCTTCATCGTTTCGATGGTGCGGGCCAGCACGCTCGGCACGTAGCCGCCCATGGTGTCCACGCCGCTCGCGCCGCTGCCGCCGTCGATGATCGTGACCCTGTCGATGGATTCGAGGGGCTTCGCGATCGAAGCCGCCATATCGGGCAGCGCCTTGACGATCATCTCCATCATCGCGGCCTGGCCGTATTTCTTCATGGCCTCGGCCTTCTTTTCAAGCGCCTCCGCCTCCGCCAGGCCGCGGGCCTCGATGGCCTTTGCCTCGGCTTCGCCGACGGCGCGGATGCCTTCGGCCTCCTGCATTTTCGCGAAGAGGTCGGCCTCCGCCTGCACGCGGCGCGCCTCGGCCGCCTTCTCGCGCTCGAATTTCTCGGCTTCGGCCTTGCGCTGGCGCTCGAAGAGCTCCGCCTCGGCCTTCTGCTGGCGGGCGAACCTGTCGGCCTCCGCCTTCTTCTTGATCTCGGCCTCGAGCGTCTGCTCGGTGACCTCGACGTCCTTGCGCTTGAGCTCGATCTCGCGCTCCTGGCGGGCGATGTTCGCGTTCGCGGTGGCGACCTCGATGGTCCTGCGCTGCTCCTGCTGCTGGATCTGATACGCCGCGTCGGCCTCGGCCTGCTTGACGTCCGAGGCGCGCTTGAGCTCGGCCTCGCGGATCCTCAGCTCGTTGCGGCGGGACGCGATCTCGGTCTGGGCGGCGACCTCGGCCTCGTTGGCCATGCGCTTGGCCTCGGCTTCGGCGATAGCGACGTCGCGCTCGGCCTGGGCCTTGGCGATCGAAGCGTCCTTCTGGATCTGGCTCATGTTGTCCTGGCCGAGGGCCACGATCAGGCCCTTTTCATCCTCGATCTTCTGGATGTTGCAGGAGATGATCTCAACGCCCAGGGCGTTCATGTCGGTCTGAGCCTTCTCCTGCACCTCGTCGCCGAATTTCTTGCGGTCGGTGTTCAGCTCCTTGAGCCTCACCGTACCGATGATCTCGCGCATATTGCCCTGCAGCGAGTCGGTCAGCGCCGCGGCGATCGAGTCCTCGCTCATGTTGAGGAAGTTCTTCATCGCGATCTTGATGCCGTCGGGGTCGGTCTTGAGCCTGACCTTGGCGACCGCGTCGATATCCACGCCGATGAAGTCGAGCGTCGGCACGTAGCCGTTGGTCTTGATATCGATGCTGATCTGCTTGAGCACCAGCGTATCCTTCCTTTCAAAGAAGGGGAGCTTGATGCCCGCCCGGCCGATCAGGATCTTCGGCGAACGCTTGATGCCGGAGATGATGTAGGCCTTGTCGGGCGGCGCCTTGACGTAGCCGCTGACGACGATCGCGATTACTGCCGCGGCCGCGCCTGCGATCAGACCTATGGCGAGGCCGGGATGCTCTGCAAAAAATCTCATATTGACTCCTTTCCGTTCTGAGGTGCGGGGGCGGGGGAGCCGCCCCTTCCCGGTTACAAGCTTATCTTAGCAGACCTTGAGGAGGCTTTCGAGGGCAGCCCGACGGGAACACGGGCGCTTATTTCCGCAGCGGGTGCGGAATAAACCGGGGCAGGACCGCAGGGAAAGCGCTTTTCAACCGCGCGCGCACGATGTATAATAACGGTAAAGAAAGTGCCGGAGGGACCTTTATGGGCAAGCGTTCCGTCAAAGAAAACAAGAATACCTATCAGCTAAGCAGGGAGGCCGCGGGGCTCACCCGTGAGGCGGCGGAGGGGCTGATGACCTTCGTCTCCTCCGACCGCATCGAGAGGATCGAGGGCGGGAAGAGCGTGCCGCATCCGGACGAGGTGCTCGCGATGGAGCGGGCGTACAGGGACCCCACGCTGCCGAACTACTACTGCACCCACGAATGCCCGATCGGCATGAAATACGTCACGGAGGCGGAACTCAAGGAGCTGCCGCAGCTGACCGTGGAGCTGCTGTCGGCGCTCAACGCGATGGCGGAGGAGAAGGACCGGCTCATCGATATCTCGGTGGACGGCCGCGTGAACGGCTTTGAAAGGAAGCGGTTCGACGTTATCCTCGAAAAGCTATCGGTGCTCGACCGCAGCATCCGCGGCATGCGCATATGGATAGAGCACGCGCTCTCGAGCGGCAAGCTGGACGACGCGGATTGACGCTTGACCCGGAGAAAAGCGAATACGGCTTAGGAACGGCTACGGCGGCCGTTCCTTTCGTTTTCCGCCGCCGTGCGCGCACATGCGCTGGAGGGAATAATTATCTATGGACAACAATCATTGCCCAATGGACAATGAGAAAAAAACCTGTTACAATATCCTTATCTGAATACATGCGAAGCGTGTATGCCCTGTTCGGGGCACGCTCCCGCAGCCGAAGGGAGTTGATGAAAATGAATAACAGAATCGTATTTATCACGATCCTCTGCGTATGCGCCGTGTGCATGCTGCTCACCTCCTGCACCTCGGGCATCAAGCCCGAAGCCGCCGAAGGCATCGAACCGTCCGCCCTGATCGGGACCGGAACGGAACCTGCGGAGACTTCTTTCGTCACTGCGGGACCGACCGAGGCTCCTGCCGTCACCGCGGAGCCGACGGAACAGTCGGCGGCTTTCTTTGATGAATGGCTCTCCGGCATCGAGGTCCCGGTCAAGCAGAGCGTCGTCTTTTCCGGCGATACCCCTGCGGACGGAGCCCCGCATGAGTTTGTTTACGCGTATCCCGAGTCTGCAGGCCCTCGGAACGATCCCGTTCTGGTCATCCCCTACGCTGTGGCTGTTGAAGCGGAAAACAGGCTGTATGATTATCTCGAAGAGCTTTTTGTCGGCATGACCCAAAGAAGCGATGAGATCTTCTTTGAGTGCGGGGGCTTATGCGGCGAAGACTGGTTCGTGCTGGAAAGCGAGCAGCTGAATAAAACGTGGCAGCACTTATACACGATCTGGCGCAGGGACGACAGCGGAAACTGGTATGAATTCGGCAACAACAATGCCGGCGAGCCTGTCAGCATCGAAGGCATATGCTTCCTTTCGGAAACGACGGGCTTTATGTGCTGTTCTAACTATTGGTATGGGGATAGTTTCACGAGCCGATTATTCGCCACCTTTGACGAAGGCGAGACCTGGCGGGACATGGGGCTGACCCTGCCCGAGGAATACGATGGTTATTACGGCTTTTCCTTTTCAAGTCCGGCTTTCGAGGGCGAAATCGGCGTAGTGTTTGTAAGCGTCTGCTACGATCCGCACGATCCGGACGTTCGCCGGGGCTGCTTCATCACCTCGGACGGCGGGCACAGCTGGCAGTTCAGGGAGCCGGATATCGATTAAGCCGTCCGATCCGTCGGGCTGTCAAACTCCGGGGGCGGAGCGCGCTTTACGGCGTGCCCCGCCTTTTTGCGTGCGGGACGGCCGTTCCCTGCGGACAACAATCATTGTCCTATGGACAACTATCATTGTCCTATGGACAACTATCATTGTCCTATGGACAACTATCATTGTCCTATGGACAATGAGGAAAAAATCTGTTACAATATCCTTATCTGTATACATGCGGAGCGTGTATGCCCTGTTCGGGGCACGCTCCCGCGAAGCAGGGGAGATATATGAACAAAGCAAGAGAGCGGTTTTTGATAATATCGATCGTCGTGCTCGTGATCTTCACGGCCGGCTTCTTCGCGTACAGGCTCTACAGAAAGCATATCAAGCGCAACGCGGCGCCGCTGATCTCCTGCGCGTCGGACGAGATGCGCATAAGCGTCGCCACCCCGCGCGAGGACCTGCTGATCGGCGTGACGGCCATGGACGCCGAGGACGGCGACCTGACGGACAAGATCGTCATAGAAAGCATCTCCAAATTCGTCGAGAAGGGCAAGTGCACCATCACCTACGCGGTCTGCGATTCGGGCAACAAGGTCTCCACCGCTTCGAGGACGATCTATTACACCGACTATCATTCCCCGCGGTTCAGCCTGCTCAGCGACTTCGTCTATTCCGTGGGCTCCGTCGTCAACCCGCTTTCGCGCATCCGTGCCTATGACTGCATCGACGGCGATATCACGAACCGCATCTCCATGACGACCGTCGATTCGGGCGAGTTCTCCTCCGGCGACGCGCACGAGGTCGAGTTCCGCGTCATAAACAGCTTCGGCGACGTGGCGACCTTCCGCGCGAACATCGTCGTAGAGGAGCGCGTTTCGCCGAACGTGCCCGTCATCACGCTTTCCCAATACCTGATCTATATCGACCGCGACGAGCTGATCGATCCGCTCGACTACGTGGAGGGCATCTACCTTTTGCGCGAGAGCTACACGATCGACGAATACGGCAGGGACAATCTGATCGCCGACACCTCGGGGTTCGACCCCTCGACCCCCGGGCTCTACGAGATCCCCATCTATCTTGAAGTCAACAACTACCTCGGTTCAACGACGCTCTACGTCATAGTGGAGGATTGACCCCGGCCCCGTGCGGCCGGACGAAGCGGCGGAAAAGCAAACTTCAGCACGAAAGGAAGCAGCCCCCCAAATGCCCGAGTTCACTCCGAATGAAAACAGAAAAGAAGAGAAAAAGCTGAACCTGAGCCTCGAAAAGGTCCTGCTTCAGCTGCTCAAAAACTGGTGGGTGATTTTGATCGGCACGCTGATCGCCGGCATGGTGATCTACGTGTTCGTTACGGAAACGTATAAGGAAAAATACGCCTCGAACGCGACCTTCGTGGTCACGGGGAAGGGCTCGGTCACCAGCACCATGCTCTCCGATATCGACACCGCGAAGAGCATGACGCAGGCCTTCGCCTACGCGCTCGACAGCGACATCATGATGCAGAAGGTCAAGGAGGTGCTGGGCCTTCGATCGTTCAGGGGCACTGTCAGGACGAGCCGCCTTGCCGAGACGAACATCCTTTCTTTGGAGGTCACGGCCGATTCGCCCGAGCTCGCCTTCAACGTCATTAACGCGATAATCGACAATCACTATGTCGTTACCGACAGCATGATACAGAACGCCGCCATGTACGTTCTGATGCAGCCCACCATGCCCAAATCCCCGGTCTCGCCGATGGACCGCCGCGCACGCGTGTTCACCTATTCGGCGGCCGTGATGCTGCTGATCATCCTCGGCATCGTGATCGCTTCCGGGTTCTCCAACAAGATCTACACCGAATCCGATTTCGAAAACAAGGTCGGCGACCTCGAGCGCCTCGCCGCGTTCGGGCACGAGAAGAGCAAAAGGAGCAAGAAGGGCAGGCTGCCGATAGGCAAGAAGCTGAGCGCGAGCCTGCTCGTGACCAACCCGACCACGGGCTTCGGCTATTCCGAGACCTTCCGCCTGCTGCAGACGAGGCTGCAGGGCCTTATGAAGAAGGAGAACCTGCGCACGCTGATGGTCGCGAGCGTCGACGCGGACGAGGGCCGAAGCACCGTCGCCGCCAACCTTGCGCTCGCCTTTGCGAGGGAGAACCGCCGCGTGCTGCTGCTCGAGGGCGATATGGGCGAGCCCTCGCTCGCCGAGCTGCTCGGCTGCGGGGACAGCCTCAACGTTTCGATCGACGAATACATCATCGGCGGAAGCGGCTCCGAGCTGCTGCCGACGCTCGACAACGCCAGGAACCTCAGCCTCCTGCTGTGCAGAAAGCCCGTCGACAACCCGCTGGAGCTGATCACCTCGCCCAATATGCAGAGCTTTATGAGCGAGGCGCGCAAATACTTCGATTTCATCATCATCGACACGCCGCCCGTCGCCTCGTCCAACGCCGCGGAATATTTCTCCGAGATGTGCGACGCGGCGGTCATGGTCGTGCGCCAGGGCTTCGCCTCCGCGCAGCGCATCAACACCGCGCTCTCGATGCTCAAGAGCAACACCGCCGTGCTCGGCTATATCCTAAACGACGTGGCCGACGTGCCCTTCGTGGGCGGTTCGGCGGACGTCACGGGCACGGGCTACGGGCGCTACGGCCGTTACGGGCGCTACGGCGGCTACGGGCGCTACGGCAGCTACGGGCGCTACGGTAATTACGGCCGTTACGGAAACTACGGCAAATACGGCGGAAGCAGCTTCGCGGGCGGCGAGAACCTGCCCGTCGAGGAGCACATCCCCACCGAAAACGGCGCCGTGCAGGCCAAGGCCGAGGCGCCGGAGCTCCGCGCAGCGCCTTCGGAGCTGCTCGATACCGAGGAGAAGGAGATCGACCTGTTCGATTTCATCAAGGGCACGCTCAGGACGCTCCTTCGCTTCTTCTGGATACCGATATTGCTCGCCGTCGTCATCTGCGGCCTGCTCGTCTACCGCGAGAAGGCGACCTACAGCCCGAGATACAAGGCGAGAGCGACCTTCACGATAAACGCGGTCGGCGTGTCCGGCAGCGCGAACATGGAATACTCCAAGAACGTCGCCAACCGCCTTTCCAAGGTGTTCCCGCACGTGCTGACCAGCGGCATCCTCAGCGACCTGATCTGCGAGGATCTCCACGTCAAGACCATGCCTGCGACGCTGCAGGCGCACGTCGAGGGCCAGACCACGCTCTTTACGCTCGAGGCGATCTCATCCAAGCCCGAGGACGCGCTCCGCGTGCTCGAATCGGCCATCAGAAAGTACCCGCAGATCACGGATTTCGTCATCGGCAACACCAACCTCAACCTCCTGCGCGAGCCCACCCTGCCCGCGCGGCCCTATAACGCGCCGAATTACAGGAGCAGGATCGTCATCGGCTGCGCCGCCGCGCTGCTGATCTCGCTGATCATCGCCGCGATCCTCAACATGACGCGCAGGACCGTGGGCAGCACCGAGGAGATCCGCGAAATACTCAATATCCGCTGCATCGGCACCCTGCCCTACGACCGCAGCAGCCGGGATAACCGCAGCGGCGCGCTGCTGACGCTGATGGGCGGCGGCGTTTCGAAGGACTTCTCCGATTCCGCCGCGCTTATCGCGCGCAGGCTTGAAAAGAACGCGGCGGAGCACAACGAAAAGGCGATCCTCTTCGCGGGCAGCGTGCCCGGCGAGGGCAAGTCCACGGTCGCTCTCAACACCGCCATGGCGCTTGCCGCCTCGGGCAGGATCGTCGTGTTCATCGACTGCGATATCCGCAAGGCCTCCACGATCTCCGATCTGCCCGGCATCAGGGAGAAGGGCCTCATCGAATACCTTAAGCAGGAGGCCGAGATCAGCGATATCGTATCCCCGATCGGCGATAACCTCTATGCGATCAGGGGCTCCACCAAGAACTACAATATGCCCGAGCTGCTGCGCTCGAGCCGCATGCGCAGGCTGGTGGAGAGCATCCGGATGACGGCGGACTTCGTGATCTTCGACGCGCCGCCCAGCGCGATCCTCGCCGACTCCCAGACCGTCGCCGAGTATGCCGACTGCGTCGTCTACGTCGTCTGCCAGGACTACACCACGAAGAACAGCCTCGTTTCCGGCATCAACAACATCGCGAACACCGGCGTGCGCATCATGGGCTACGTGCTCAACAACGCCGGCACGAGCGAGACCGGCCGCAGCTACAGCAAGCACCGCTATTCGAATTACGGCCGCTACGGCGGCTACGGCGGTTACGGCGGTTACGGCGGCTACGGCAAGTACGGCAAATACGGCAGGTACGGCGGCTACGGCAAATACGGCAAGTACGGTAAGTACGGCAAGTACGGCGCTGAGGCCGAGAGCGCCCCGGAAGGGCAAAACGAATGAAGAAAAGGGCATTGTCCGGCTCCGTCCGGGCAGTGCCCTTACGCATATAAATAAAAGCAAAGGAGAACCTTTATGTCGTATAAAGAGGAGTATTTGAAATGGCTGAACGCCCCGGGCCTTTCCGAGGAGGAGAGGGACGAGCTTGCCTCGATCGGCGGCGACGAAAAACAGCAGGAGGACCGCTTCTATACCGAGCTCGAGTTCGGCACGGCCGGCCTGCGCGGCGTGCTCGGCCTGGGCACCAACCGCATGAACGACTACGTGGTCAGAAGGGCGACCGCCGGCGTCGCCGCGCATCTTCTCAAGATCCCCGGCGCGGCGGATAAGGGCGTTGCGATCGCCTACGATTCGCGCCGCTGCTCGGATCGCTTCGCCGAGGTCTCGGCAAGGACGCTCGCGGCCTACGGCGTAAAGAGCTTCCTCTACTCCACGCTGCACAGCGTGCCCCAGCTCTCGTTCACGGTGCGCCAGCTCGGCTGCGCGGCGGGCATCGTCATCACGGCGAGCCACAACCCGCCCGAATACAACGGCTACAAGGTCTATGCCGCGCACGGCGGCCAGTGCGGCCCCGCCGAGGCGGACGAGATCCTCGCCTGCATCCGCGGCTTCGGGTATTTCGATACCGCGATCATGGATTTCGACGAGGCGAGGGCGAAGGGCCTTATCAACCTGATCGGCGAGGAGGTCGACGAGATCTATTATAAGAAGACGATCAGCGTCATGCTCAACCCCGAGCTCGTGCGCAGCGAAGCCGCGAAGATGGAGGGCGGCATCGTCTACACGCCCCTGCACGGCAGCGGCCTGGTGCCGGTCACGACGATACTCGACCGTATCGGCATCAAGAACCTCTACGTGGTCGAGGAGCAGCGCCTGCCGAACGGCGATTTCCCGACCGTCAAGGCCCCGAACCCCGAGGACCCGAACGCCTTTAAGCTGGCCATGGAGCTGGGCAGGAAGGTCGGCGCCGGGATGCTGTTCGCCACCGACCCCGATTCCGACCGCCTCGGCGTGGCCGTGCGCGAGAAGGACGGCGGCTACCGCGTGCTGACCGGCAACCAGATCGGCAGCATACTGGTCTACTACATCCTCTCCGAGCTCAAGGCGCAGGGGAGGCTGCCGGAGGACGGCTTCGTGGTCAAATCCCTCGTCAGCACCGCGCTTGCGGACGTCATCTGCCGCAGCTTCGGCGTTCAGATCCGCCACGTGCTGACCGGCTTCCGCTTCATCGCGGAGCAGATCGACCTTGCCGATAAGGCCGGCACAGGCAAATTCCTGTTCGGCTTCGAGGAGAGCTACGGCTTCCTCTCCGGCGGCTTCGCGCACGATAAGGACGCGGTGCTCGCGGCGATGCTCGTCTGCGAGGCGGCGATCGTGTACGCCTCGCGCGGGAAGGGTCTCGTGGACGTGCTCAACGAGATCTACGCGAAATACGGCTATTTCATCGAAAAGACCAAGAGCTACACGCTCGTGGGCAAGGAGGGCATCGAGCGCATCGGCAGCGCGATGAAGGCCCTCAGGGCCGAGCCCCCGAAGGCGTTCGGCGATGATGAGCCCATCCTGGTCCGCGAGGACTTCGCCGCGAACGAGAAGATCGACTGCGCCACCGGCGAGGAGGGCGGCATCGGCCTGCCCAAGTCAAACGTGCTGCGCTACACCCTCGGCGACGACGCGTGGGTCGTGGTGCGCCCGAGCGGCACCGAGCCCAAGCTCAAGCTCTACGTCGGCGCGAAGGGCGCGGACGAGGCGGCCGCGAACGCGCGCATGGAGCGCATAATGAGCGAGGGCGACGGGATAGTCTCCGCCCTGCTGAACGGATAACGGATATGAAAAGGCTTATCTCGATCATGCTTTCGCTGCTGATGCTCCCCCTTGCTGCATGTAAAGCGGGAGAACCGGCGGACAGCGGCGCGAAGGACCCGGAACCGAGCCCGACCGCCGAAACGGATACGCGCCTGACCCCGCCGAACGCGGAGGATATGACGGAGCTTGAAAAGCTCTTTACCGAGCTCGGGTACGAGTATTGGGTCATCGATCCGAAGCTTTCAAAAAAGAAGATCGGCCGCTTGATCGATGAAGAGCTCGAAAAAGGACGCCTCGAGGGCTACACGCCCGTGGTCGTGCCCTGCGCTCTGGGAGACAGGGACCTTCTGCTTGAAAGCATCAGCTATCGCCTTGAAGACGGCTTCGATATCGAGACCGAGCTGAAAAAGCCGCTTGAGGACGGCAAGAGCGTGCTTGAAGCAAGAGCGGAGGCATTCAGCGAAACCTACGGCATTTCGGTGCAGAGCATGCTGGCTCAGGCCGGAGACGGCTTCGACGGTTTCGACAGCTCTGCGGGCGAGGAAACTTATTCCGGGCTGCAGGTCAGCTCCATGTACGGAGAATCACGGCTGATCCTCATAAAGCTCCCCACGGTCAATCCCTGGGAAGCGGCGATCTATATCCCGTTCGGCGGGTTCAACGAATGCCCCGAACCGAGTGAAATGGCGGCTGTGCTCAAGTATTGGTACGAGAAGTACGGCGCCGTTCCGGCCGTCATCACCTTTGATACGCTGGACTGCCGGCTGACGGTACCGATCCCGGAGGCGGACGCGGACGCCGTCCTCGATGAAATGGCGATCTTTGATATCGACATTGTGGAAATGATCATGATGAGCTCGCCCGAAGGCTTCAAAAAAGCTTTGACCGAAAGCCATATCTGGTCGTTCTGGTGGGATTGACGCAAACGAAGCACAACGAACGGGGCTCTGCAGATACGCAGGGCCCCGTTTTAAAGCGTTTCGACGCCGCCGAAAAGCGCGGCCGCATATTCAAGAGAGTATGCCTTCGGCAAATTCTGCCGTTAAGCCGAAAAACAGGTTCGCAGATATTGAACTATCCCCGATTATCCTGTATAATTATAAAGTCGGTCAATAGGACCTTGCGGCGAAAAACGCGGGAAAAGACCGGCGGACGGAGCATCGAAATGAAGTTTATCTCTTGGAACGTCAACGGCCTGCGTGCCTGCATGGGAAAGGGCTTTATGGAGTTCTTTGCCGCGGAGGACGCGGATATCTTCGCCCTGCAGGAGACCAAGCTGCAGCAGGGGCAGATCGATTTTGCGCCAGAGGGCTATCATGCATACTGGAATTATGCCGAGAAGAAGGGCTATTCCGGCACCGCCGTTTTCACGAAGCTTGAGCCGCTCTCCGTCCGTCTCGGCATGGGGGGCGATCCGGAGTTCGAGAACGAGGGCAGGGTCATCACGCTCGAGTTCGAGGACTTCTATTTCGTTACGGTCTACACGCCGAACGCGCAGCGGGAGCTGACGAGGCTCGAGTACCGCTGCCGCTGGGAGGACGCCTTCCGCGCGTATCTCTGCGGGCTCGATAAGCACAAGCCTGTGGTGGCCTGCGGCGATATGAACGTCGCCCACGAGGAGATCGACCTTAAGAACGCCAAGTCGAATATCGGCAACGCGGGCTTCACCTATGAGGAGCGCGCAAAGTTCACCGAGCTGCTTTCATCGGGCTTTGCCGACAGCTTCCGCCGCATCTATCCCGACCGCACCGACGCCTATACCTGGTGGAGCTATATGTTCAAGGCCAGGGAGCGGAACACGGGCTGGCGCATAGATTACTTCGTGGTCAGCGAAAGGCTTGCCGGGCGCATCGGCGACGCCCTTATCTATAACGAAGTCACGGGCAGCGACCACTGCCCGGTCGGCCTCATCATGGAATGAGCGTAAAAGGGAGGAACGGAATGAGATTCGAGTTTTCCAAAATGCACGGCCTCGGCAACGATATGGTCGTTATCGACGACCGTGAGGAGCGCATAAAGGATATCAACGCCTTTGCGCAGAGGATACTGCACCGCAACACCGGCGTGGGGGCCGACAGCCTGCTCGTCATCCGCAATTCGGATATCGCCGATATCCGCATGCTGATCCTCAATATCGACGGCTCCGAGGCCGAGATGTGCGGCAACGGCATCCGCTGCTTCGTCAAGTTCTGCATCGAAAAGGGCATCATAAAGAAGACCGATTTCACGGTGGAGACGCTTTCGGGCATCAAGCGCCCCCATGCCGTCGTGGAAAACGGCGTGGTCACGGGCATCGGCGTCAATATGGGCGAACCGAAGCTCGCCTGCTGCGATATCCCGGTCGCCGCCGAGGGCGAGTTCAGGGAGAAGAGCCTCTTCTCCCACGGCCGCCGCTTCACGGTCACGAGCGTCAACACCGGCGTTCCGCATACGGTCGCCTTCGTGGACGACGCGGCGCTGACCGACGTGGAGTACTACGGCAGGGACATCGAGCACAGCCCGATCTTCCCCAGAAGGACGAACGTCGACTTCGTGCAGGTCATCGACGATGAAAACATCATCATGCGCGCATGGGAGCGCGGCTGCGGCTGCACGCTCTGCTGCGGCACCGGCGCCTGCGCCTCGGCCGTGGCCTGCATCCTTGCGGGCTATACCGGCCGCAGGGTCAGCGTGCACGTCGAGCTCGGCACGCTCGAGATCGAATGGCTGCCCGACAACAGCCTCTATATGTTCGGCCCCGCCGCGACCGTGTGCGAGGGCTGCTTCTATCTCGACGAATGACGGCGGGGGAGGAGAAGCGGCAAAGGCTGTTTGCCCTTCTTAAAAGAGAGGATACGGGCGTCTGCCCGCTGCTGCTCGCTCCGATGGCGGGCGTGACGGACTCGGCCTTCCGGCGGCTCTGCATCGAACAGGGCGCGGACATGACCTTCACCGAGATGGTCAGCGCCAACGGCCTTCACTACCGCAGCCACCGCACCGAGGAGCTGCTTTCGATAAGCGACGCGGAAAAGCCCTGCGGCATACAGCTCTTCGGGCACGATCCCGCGATAATCGCCGAGACCGTTCAAAGGCTCTTCGAGACCGCGGTCGATCCCGCCGACGCGGCGGTCGTCGACCTCAACATGGGCTGCCCCGCGCCGAAGATCACCGGCAACGGCGACGGCTCGGCGCTTATGCGCGATATCCCGCTTGCATCAAAGCTCATCGAAGCGGCGGTCAAGGCGAGCCCCGTGCCGGTCAGCGTCAAGTTCCGCAAGAGCTGGGACGACGCGCACGTCAACGCCGTGGAGTTCGCCCGCATGTGCGAGGACAGCGGCGCATCGTTCGTCACCGTGCACGGCCGCACGAGGATGCAGATGTATTCCGGCAAGGCCGACCGCGCGCTGATCGCCGAGGTGGTGAACGCCGTTTCGATACACGTCGTCGGCAACGGCGACATATTCTCCGGCGAGTCGGCCGCCGACATGCTCGCTATGACGGGCTGCGCGGGGCTGATGATCGCGCGCGGCGCCGAGGGGAATCCGTTTATTTTCGCAGAGGTCCGCTCAGCGCTCTCGGGAAGGGAGTACGTTCCCCCCACAGAGGAGGAGAGGCTCGGCGCGGCTCTCAGGCATATCGAGGAATACGTCTTGGAGCACGGCAGCGGCCTGTTCGCGGATATGCGCAAGCACGTGGCGTGGTACACCAAGGGCATGTACGGCAGCACGGAGCTGCGGCGGCGCACGAACAACTGCGCCGATGCGGAGGAGCTGATCTCCCTCGTCGAAGAGTTTCGCGCATCGCGCCGCATAAACGCCGAAAAATAAAGCTTATCACCCGGAACGCCGGGTCAAAATATCAAAAACGGCCGCAAGGCCGGATCCAGGAGAGACAAACACATGTTAATGGACGCAAAGGGCATTATCAGGCGCGCGGAGGACGTGCTCCGCGGGGACTATCAGGTGGAGCTCAACGAGGCGGACGCCAAGCAGCTTCACCGCGCGATCTCGAGCGCGGTCATGTACGCGATCGCGGACGACTGGCGCAGGAGCCGCCGCGTAAGGGAGAGGAACCGCCGTGCCTACTATATCTCCGCCGAATACCTGACGGGCAGGATGATCTACAACAACCTGTTCTCGCTCAAGCTCCTCGACGAGGTCAAGCGCCTGCTCGCCGTGCGCGGCGTGGACATCGCGATAATGGAGGATATCGAGGACTGCGCGCTCGGCAACGGCGGCCTCGGCAGGCTCGCCGCCTGCTTCCTCGACAGCGCCGCGACGCACGACCTGCCGCTCGACGGCTACGGCATCCGCTATAAGTTCGGCCTTTTCAAGCAGGAGTTCATAAACGGCTTCCAGGCCGAGAAGGCGGACGACTGGCAGCGCCAGGGCGACCCGTGGAGCCGCCGCAGGGACGATAAGACCGTCACGGTCGAGTTCGCGACCGGCAAGGTCATCGCGGTGCCCTACGATATGCCCGTAATCGGCTACAACACCCCCACCGTCGGCACGCTCAGGCTCTTCCAGAGCGAGGCGGAGGAGGAGTTCAACTTCGCCGCGTTCAACTCCCAGGAATACGCCCTCGCCGTGCGCGAAAAGAACGCCGTTGAGGACATCACCCGCGTGCTCTATCCCAACGACAGCACCTACGAGGGCAAGCGCCTGCGCCTCAAGCAGCAGTACTTCCTCTCGAGCGCGTCTTTGCAGGACATCATGCGCCGCCATAAGCGCGTGTTCGGCACGGCCGAGAACTTTGCCGAGATGAACTGCGTCCAGCTCAACGACACGCATCCCACCGTTTCCGTGCCGGAGCTCATCCGCCTGCTGATGCTCGAGGGCAAGACCTTTGAGGAGGGGCTCGACATCGCCGCGCGCACCTTCAACTACACCAACCACACCCTGATGAGCGAGGCGCTCGAGACCTGGGACATCGAGCTGTTCAAGAGCGTCATCCCCAATATCTACGCCATCATCGAAAAGATCGACGCGCACCTTGAGAACGAGCTCGAGAACAGGGGCGTCTCCGGCGAGAAGATAGCCCGCATGCACATCATCTCGGGCGGCCGCATCCATATGGCGAGGCTCGCTACCTACGTCTCGACCTACGTCAACGGCGTGGCGAAGATCCACTCCAACCTGCTCAAGACCGAGGTGCTGCACGACTGGTACGAGGTCTGGCCCGAGCGCTTCCAGAACAAGACCAACGGCATCACCCAGCGCCGCTTCCTCGGCCTGTGCAACCCCGGCCTCTCCAAGCTGATCGGCGAGCGCATCGGCTACGGCTTCCTGACCGATCTCGACGAATTGAAACAATTAAAGCCCATGATCGACGACAGGATGATCGACGAATTCATCGCGGTCAAGAAGGACCTCAAGGCCCGCCTCTCCAAGCTGATCGCCGTCAAGGAGGGCGTGGAGATCCCGGCGGACTTCGTGTTCGACGTGCAGGTCAAGCGCATGCACGAATACAAGCGCCAGCTCATGAACGCGCTCTCGATCGTGCATATCTATAAGGAGCTCAAGGCCGGCAACCTGGCCGACATGCCCAGGACCGCGTTCATCTTCGGCGCGAAGGCCGCCCCCGGCTACTTCATGGCGAAGAACATAATCAAGTTCATCAACGAGATCGCAAAGCGCGTCAATTCTGATCCCGACGTCAACGGAAAGATCCGCGTGGTGTTCGTGGCGAACTACAACTGCTCCTATGCCGAGCACATCATCCCCGCGGCGGATATCAGCGAGCAGATCTCCCCGGCCGGCACCGAGGCGAGCGGCACGGGCAATATGAAGTTCATGCTCAACGGCGCCGTGACCCTCGGCACCTTCGACGGCGCGAATATCGAGATCGTCGAATGCGCGGGCGAGGAAAACAACTATATCTTCGGCGCGAAGGTCGATGAGCTCGCGAGGCTCCGCCCGCATTACAGCCCCAGGAACATCTACGATACCGACCCCGTGGTGCACCGCGCCGTGGACAGCCTGGTGGACGGCTCGATCGCCAACGATCCCGACAGCGCGCGCGTCTTCCGCGAGATCTGGAACAGCCTTCTCGTGGGCGACTGGCGCAAGCCGGACTACTACTTCAATCTCTACGATTTCGAGGACTATATCTCCACGAAGCTCCGCGCGATCTACGATACCAAGAACGAGCGCGAGTTCGCGAAAAAGTGCCTGATGAACACCGTCAGCGCGGGCAAGTTCTCGTCCGACCGCACCATCCGCGAGTACGCGAGCGAGATCTGGCATATCAAAAAGAACGAGCCGGACGGAATGTAAAATATCCGATTTGGAGGGCAAGATGAACCGCATCAGCAAGGACGAATACTATCTTTCCATCGCCGCTTCGGTGGCGAAGCGCTCCACCTGCCTTCGCAGGCAGTACGGCGCCGTCATCATCAAGAACGACGAGATCATCTCCACCGGCTACAACGGCGCGGCGCGCGGCGAGGCCAACTGCTGCGATACCGGCGTCTGCTGGCGCGAGGCGAACCACATCCCCCACGGCGAGCAGTACGAAAAATGCGTGGCCGTGCATGCCGAGCAGAACGCGATCATCTCGGCCGCGAGGCGCGATATGCTGGACAGCGTGCTCTACCTTGCCGGCTTCGATTCGAACGGCGAGCTCGCCGAGCCCGCGCCCTGCATGATCTGCCGCCGCATGATAAAGAACGCCGGCATCCGCGAGGTGGTATCCAAGGCCGCCGACGGCACGATCAAGCGCGTAAAGGTATAACCCCATCGCATGGCTTCCCCCTGGGGGGAAGCTGTCACGAAGTGACTGATGAGGGGTAAAAGCAACTGAAAAATAAGCCTCGTGCACGGCCGTCCCCCGCCGCAGACGTATCCCGCCGCTCAATGATGCCGCTGCTCTAATGATGCCGCTGCGCTGATGATGTTTTGGCTTCGCCAAAATGATGTTTGAGCAGCATGCTGCTCAAATTGAGGTGGATAATCGTAGGGGCGGATATCATCCGCCAGTCTCCCGGAAACACAGTCATCCACGGTTACGGCGTGAACTCCGATACCGCCTGTTCAATCCGGGCAAACATTTTCCGCCGCTTTGCGGGCGGCAGATTGCCGCCCCTACAGTTATCTGAATTGGAGGTATTATGAGACTCGTTTCCCCCTCTTTCGAAATAATCAACCCCCCGGTGCGGGAGGAGGTGCTGCGTCACCTTGAGCTCTGCGGCCGCGTGTGCTACAAGAGCGAGGATAAAATGACCGAGGATTCCGCCTCGCGCATGGTCAGGATGCTGATCGAGCGCGGGCACGAGAGCCCGATCGAGCATTTCTCCGTCAGCGTGCGCGTGATCTGCGACCGCGGCGTTTCCCACGAATGGGTCCGCCACCGCATCGCGAGCTATTCGCAGGAGTCGACGCGCTACTGCAACTATTCCTCGGCGAAGTTCGGCAGCGAGATCGCGTTTATAAGGCCGTATTTTGCAAAGGAGGGCGAGCCGCTCTTTGAGGAATGGAAACAGGCCATGGAGAACGCCGAGCGCTCGTACTTCGCCATGCTCGGGAAAGGCGCAAGGCCCGAGGACGCGAGGAGCGTGCTCCCCAACAGCCTCAAGACCGAGTTCATCTGCACGATGAACCTGCGCGAATGGCGGCATTTCTTCCGTCTGCGCTGCGCCCCGGCCGCTCACCCGGCCATGCGCGAGATAGCGATACCCCTGCAGGCGGCGTTCCACGAGCTGCTGCCCGAGCTTTTCTGACGCCCGATCCGGCGAGGCCCCATGCGGTCCCGCCGGTTTTTTATCCCCAAAACCTTGATTTTTCGCGGGGGGGGGTATAATTATTCTATAACATTCATTCATAGGAGGAAGAAAAATGGCCGAAAAGAGCAAGACATGGGTCGTGGAGACGGCCGACGGGCAGCATACGGTGGAGTTTTTTCCGAAAACGGCGTTCAAGCCCCCGAGGCTTTTCATCGACGGGGAGCAGACCGCGCTCGATATCGCCCGCGCGAATTTCGAGGGCATCGATCAGCCGATCCTGACCGGGGGAGGGCACGATATCCGCCTGGTCAGCACGCGCAAAAATACCGATATCGCGTACGACGGCGTGTATATGGAGAGCAGCAGCGCCTACGAGCCCCTGCCGAAGATGAGCAAGGCCAACTGGGTCTTCGTCATCGTCTCTCTCGCGGCGGCGATCCTCGGCGGAGCGGTCCCCGCAGCGTGCGCGTTCGGCGGCGCGGCGGCGGGTTCGGGCGTCGCGCTCAGCAAAAAGCTTTCCGATAAGAAAAAGCTGATCCTCGGCGTCGTCATCATGGTGCTGACCTGGGCGCTGGCGATCGGCCTCTCCATCGCCGCCGGCAAGGGCATCAACGCGGCCAAGAAGGTGATCCCCGGCTCCTTCGGCAAGGATGAGTACAAGATCGAGCTGACCCAAAGCTTTAGGGCCGACAACGATACGGGCGACCTTGCAGCCGAGGCCTGGGACGTTATCTTCGCCGCGGCGAGCGAGGACGTCTACGCCTACGCCACGAAAGCGACGTTCAAGAAGCTCAAGCTCCTGTACGGTATCGAGTGGACGGAGCCGACGGAATACCTCGTCAACATGCTGGACGTTAAGAGCAGCGACGTTAAGACCACCGGGAGCGGCGTTTCCTACGTGGTACTGAACGAGGAGGAGTACAGCTACGTCTGCTCCGTCATCGCGAAGAATGACGCGTTCTACTACACCGAGCTGTACTGCACCGCGGACGACGCCGAAAAGCTGGTGCCCAGGCTGATCGAATGGACGAACGGCATAAAGGTGACGGAGGTCGAGCAGGCGGGGAACGCCTCTTAAAACACGGATCGACGCGCCGGCCGGCCACCGCCGTACGGCGCCGAAATAAAAGCGAAAGCGCAAAGGAGAAACTTATGAAAAGAAAGCTTTTGAAAACCCTGTGCCTGCTGACCGCGCTCGCGATGCTCGCGGCGATGATGCCGCTTGCGGCGCTGGCAAGGACCGAGATGCGCCACCCGACCCCCGAGGGGTATAACGACAACGACTATCAGAAGGTGGCGGCATTCCTTGAGACGACGGATGAGGATGGTGTAAGCAACGTCGAAAAGCTCAGGGCGTATTATTACTACTGTGATTTCGACCTTTCGGATCCGTCCACATGGGGAGCGATCATCGATCCGTACTCCCAGAGATACGTCGGATTCGCCTGGACGGAGGGCGAGGACGGGGTAAAACGTCTTTACGGCATAGAAATCGAGTTTGAGCTTGACGAGGGGTACGACATCACCTGTCCCGTCGGGGACCTGGATCTGTCCGACTGCACGGCGCTTGAGAACGTTATGATCATGAATCTCGATCTCGACGCAGTCAGTTTTTCCGGCTGCACTGCGCTCACGGGCATCTGGTGCGAAGACGTTCAGCAGATCGACCTGACCGGCTGCACCGAGCTGACCTTCCTTTCCTGCGATGCATCAGGCACGGAGGAGATCGATATTTCGGACTGCTCAAAGCTTGAGCATCTTCAGCTCTGCGGCTCGATGACGCGGCTCGATCTTTCAAACTGCCCGCATCTGAATTGGCTGAACGTCGGCGGCACTTCGATCAGAACGCTCGACGTTACCGCGTGCCCTGAGCTCACTATCCTGCTTTGCGGCTGGAGCGGGCTGGAGGAGCTCAACGCGGCGGGGCTCACCGCCCTCCATCATCTGGACGCCCGCCAAAGCCCGCTTTCAAGTCTGGATATCACCGGCTGCACGGCGCTCGACGAGTTGTACTGCAACGACACGCTGCTGACCGACCTCGATACCTCGACCTGCCCCGAGCTGTATTTCGACCATATCCGCGCCGAGGGCGGCGGCTACATAGGCAGCAGCGGCGGCGGAGCATACGGCTGGATGATCGCGAAGGCCACGCCGAGAACGGGTTCGGACTTCCTCGGCTGGTACTCCGAGAGCGGCGAGCTGATCGGCACCGAGCTCGACCTTGCCGAAAACCAGACCTCCGAGGTCAGCGTCATTGCCCGCTTCACCGAGGCGCAGTTCGTTCCCGGCGACGTGGACTGCAACGGCACCGTCACGGTCAGCGACGCGATCATGGCGCTGCGCGCTTCGATGGGGCTGCTCGAGCTGACGAACGATCAGTTCACGGCCGCGGATATGGACGGCAGCAATACCGTCACCGTTTCCGACGCTATCATGATACTGCGCACGGCCATGGG
>JAEEGL013478043.1_pt1 | contig 43343 bp, 46 predicted proteins | sample 9134231 | NCBI WGS metagenome assembly JAEEGL01 (sample SAMN16246548, study PRJNA631951) | gut metagenome | biome: gut microbiome; feature: rumen; material: fiber-attached | host: Bos | place: Iran: Karaj | collected 2018-10
CGGATCATCCCAACAGTCCTGATCAGAAATATCTGTTGACGGACAAGGGTATGGAGGTGTATAAAGCGTTGCAGGAGAAGGAGAAAGGTGCTGCGGAGTAATTGTGCGGGGTGTGAGGTTACAATACAAGCACAATACAAGTACAATACAAGTACAATACAAGTACAATACAAACACGATACAAGTACAATACAAGTAGGGTGCAAGTACAATACAAGGTGAAAATAAAAACGAAAAATAAATAAACCAAAAATGGGGAATAATATAGCAATAGAGTTTGAACATGTGAGTAAGCAGTATAGACTTGGTTTGGTATCAACCAAGACTCTGTCCCACGATATTCGTCGGTTCTGGATAACGAATATCCTGCATCACGAAGATCCTTACTTGAAGATCGGAGAAACTAACGATCGTTCAACAAAAGGATCAAGTGAATATGTTTGGGCTTTGAAAGATATAAACTTCAAGGTGGAGCAAGGAGATGTGGTAGGAATAATAGGCAAAAATGGTGCGGGCAAATCGACACTCTTGAAACTACTCTCCCGCGTTACCGGTCCTACTACCGGCACTATCCGTGCCCACGGACGTATAGGCTCCTTGCTGGAGGTAGGAACCGGATTTCATGGGGAGATGACGGGCCGGGAGAATATATTCATGAACGGGGCGATACTGGGCATGAGTAGAGCAGAGATACAGAGCAAACTGGATGAGATCATTGACTTCAGCGGCTGCGAACGGTATATTGATACCCCGGTGAAACGGTACTCGAGCGGTATGACAGTGCGACTGGGATTCGCCGTAGCAGCATTCCTGGAGCCGGAGATATTGGTGGTAGACGAAGTGCTGGCAGTGGGCGATGCCGAGTTCCAAAAGAAAGCCATCGGCAAGATGAAAGATGTATCCCAAGGCCAAGGCCGCACCGTCCTCTTCGTTAGTCATAATATGGCAAGTGCCAACGAATATAAGCAAGCTGCTTAAGAAAGAGTTCCAAAAGAAAGCAATCAAGGAGTGCCAAAAGAAAGACCAAAAGAAAGCGATATAAAATTAACTCAAAACTTGTGTAAGTCAGAAAAATTTCGTACCTTTGCGCGCCAAAACAATCGTGCACCCAAATTTGAAGCACAATAAGCCAATGGCTGAAACAACAATATATTGAAATAAAAATTAGCTCACCAAAGGGGTGGGACAAAATGTAACCCCCCCCTTGCGCAAAAGCTTGAAAATAAACACCAAACGCAGATACAAACATGGCAAACGAGTCGATTATCAAATTGTTTGAAGGCAACCAAGTCCGCATCTTGTGGAATGAGACAGAGGAAAAGTACTATTTCTCGGTTGTTGATATTATTCAGGTTCTGACGGACACTGTCAATGTCAATAGCTATATCAAAGCCATGAAATCGCGTGACAAGGAACTTGCCAAAGGATGGTTACAAATTGTAACCCCCCTTCCGTTCCAAACGCTTGGTGGTAAGCAGAAGATCAATTTCGCAGACTTGTCCGGCATCTTCCGCATCATCCAGTCCATCCCGTCCAAGAAAGCAGAACCGATCAAGAGGTGGTTAGCAGAACTGGGACAGATGCGCATTGACCAGATGATTGATCCGGAGCTCACGTTCCAGATGGCTGTGGAGGACTATCGTCGTCAGGGGTACTCGGACAAGTGGATTAACGAACGGATGCGTTCTATCGAGATGCGCAAGGAGTTGACGGACGAGTGGCAGCGCAGTGGCATCACGGAGCATAAGGACTTTGCGATACTGACGAACGTGCTGACACAAGCATGGAGCGGGATGACTACCGGAGAATACATGAAGTTCAAAGGCTTGACCAAGGAGAACTTGCGCGATAACATGACTAATGTGGAGTTGGCGTTGAATACGCTTGCAGAGGTTACGGCAACGGAGATCTCTCGTCAGCGTAATCCGAAAGGCATGGCTCAGAGCAAGCAAACGGCAAGAGAAGGTGGTGAGGTGGCTCGTAATGCACGTGCAGATATCGAGAGCCGTTTGGGCCATTCGGTAGTATCACCGGAACGCGCTTCGGACTACATCGTCCCGGAAGGCAAAAAGACAACCAAAGGCGAACTGCGCTTTGAAGATAACGAGGAGAATGATAAATGACACCGGAAGAGAAGAAGATAAAAAAAAGGACCAAGTGAAGGATAAAGCTGGAGAGAGAGTGCGTAGGCTCGTGAAAGCAGTAGGTCGTGAGGTGGTGAATAGAAAGGGATTGATCGCGACGTTGGGGTTGCGGCAACAAGGGATTCGGAACTTTCGGATGAACTATATGATTCCTGCACGTGAAGCTGGGTATGTGGTGATGCAGTATGCGAGAACCCCGCATTATCATGAGCAAGCATATAAACTGACGCAAAAAGGGTTAGACTATTTGGCCGAAATTGAGGATCAAGAAAGGACCAAGTGAAAACTGGGCTGAGTGAAGTGGGGAAAAAAGGACCAAGTGAAATGTAGAGAGGAAGAGCACACAAAAAAAAGGATCAAGTAGATCCTGAACAAAATTGATAACGAAAAAAGGACCAAGTGAAATAAGGGGATGAGAAAAAAAAGGACTAAGTAAAACATAAACAACAAAGAAAATATAAAAACAAAAATATGAGTGGGAATACGGCAATAGAATTTAATCATGTTTCAAAGCAATATCGTTTGGGATTAGTGTCAACGAAGACACTATCACACGATATACGCCGATTTTGGATAACGAATATTCTTGGGAAAGAAGATCCGTATCTCAAAATAGGCGAAACAAATGACAGAGCTTCTAAGGGAAACTCTGAATATGTTTGGGCTTTGAAAGATATAAACTTCAAGGTGGAGCAAGGCGATGTCGTCGGCATCATCGGGAAAAATGGAGCAGGCAAATCGACGTTGCTTAAACTACTCTCCAGAGTAACCGGTCCTACTACCGGCACTATCCGGGCGCATGGCCGTATAGGCTCTTTGTTGGAAGTCGGGACCGGTTTCCATGGGGAGATGACGGGACGGGAGAATATATTCATGAACGGGGCGATACTGGGCATGAGCCGCGCAGAGATACAGAGCAAACTGGATGAGATCATTGACTTCAGCGGATGCGAGCGGTATATAGATACGCCGGTGAAACGGTACAGCAGCGGTATGACCGTGCGACTGGGCTTCGCTGTAGCCGCCTTCCTCGAACCCGAGATCCTCGTCGTGGATGAAGTCCTCGCCGTCGGCGATGCCGAGTTCCAAAAGAAAGCGATAGGCAAGATGAAAGACGTCTCTAAAGGAGAAGGCCGCACCGTCCTCTTCGTTAGTCATAATATGGCAAGTGCCAACGAATATAAGCAAGCTGCATAAGAAAGAGTTCCAAAAGAAAACAATCAAGGAGTGCCAAAAGAAAGACCAAAAGAAAGCGATAAAATAAATTTTAACTTGTGTAAGTCAGAAAAATTTTGTACCTTTGCAGCCTGTTAGCAAAAAGGATCAAGTGAAATCTCAAGCAACTGAACAAATAACATAGAACAGAATGGCAGCAGATGGAGATAGAAAAAAGGACCAAGTGAAGAATAAAGCGTCTGAGAGGGTGAGGAAGTTAGTGAAAGCGGTGGGACGTGAGGTGGTTAATAGAAAAGGGTTGATAGCGACACTTGGTTTGCGACAGCAGGGGATAAGAAACTTCAGAATGAATTATATGATTCCGGCACGTGAGGCTGGATATGTGGAGATGCAATATGCGAGGACTCCTCACTATCATGAGCAAGCATACAAATTGACGCAGAAAGGCCTGGACATGTTGGCAGAAATTGAGGCGCACGAGTTTGAATCAAAAAAGGACTAAGAGATCACAAGGAAAAAAGCCTTCAAAAAAGGACCAAGTGAAATCGGAGAGTCCTTTTGAAAAAGGATCAAGTGAATCAGGGTTAGGTGAGTGGGATAGAAAAAAAGGACCAAGTGAAATATGAGCCTAAAAAAAGGACCAAGTGAGAACCCACGAAAAAGGACCAAGTGAAATAATGAAAATAGATAGAACGAAGATATGAGTACCGCTATTGAGTTTGAACACGTTAGTAAACAATACCGATTGGGGCTTGTTTCGACCAAAACACTTTCGCATGATATACGAAGGTTTTGGATTACTAACGTGTTGGGTAAGGAAGATCCTTACCTAAAAATTGGGGAAGTCAATGACAGATCATCTAAAGGCTCATCAGAATATGTATGGGCCTTAAGAGACATTGACTTCCGTGTTGAGCAAGGTGATGTGGTAGGAATCATCGGCAAGAATGGCGCCGGAAAGTCTACACTTCTTAAACTACTCTCCAGAGTAACCGGCCCTACTACCGGCACCATCCGGGCGCATGGTAGGATAGGAAGTTTATTGGAAGTCGGCACGGGCTTCCATGGCGAGATGACGGGACGGGAGAATATATTCATGAACGGGGCGATACTGGGCATGAGCCGCGCAGAGATACAGAGCAAACTGGATGAGATCATTGACTTCAGCGGGTGTGAGCGGTATATTGACACCCCTGTCAAACGTTATTCCTCCGGTATGACGGTTCGTCTGGGATTCGCAGTAGCAGCCTTCCTGGAGCCGGAGATATTGGTGGTAGATGAAGTGCTCGCCGTCGGCGATGCCGAGTTCCAAAAGAAAGCCATCGGCAAGATGAAAGACGTTTCCCAAGGCCAAGGCCGAACAGTCCTCTTCGTTAGTCATAATATGGCTTCTGTCAAAGCCCTCTGCCATACCGGTATTCTGCTTGAGAACGGAATGATGAAATATACGGGAACGATCAAGGATACGGTGGAACGTTACATTGGTGAAGGAGGCAGCAGCGAGAATCAGTATTTCGATGATTTAAGCACTGCCCCGGGCAACGATGTAATCCGCATCAAGAGTTTTGAAATCCTCCCGGGAAAGCCACAAGCGAATATCGATATCGAATCCGGCATCAAATTCAAATTGCAGTTCATGTGCTATAAGGAGAACGCTATGTTGGATGTAAACTTTAAGGTATTTACGTTGGATGATATGTGCGTGTTCTTAACTGGAAAACTATTCGGAGAAGTAGGTGAGAAGGATTCCAAGCGTGGCATGTATACTGCTGAATTTGAAGTCCCACCTTATACTCTTAATACCGGAAAGTACAAAGTGCTGGTATTCTTCGGCGAAAATCAGAAGCATGTTGTATGTACCGGTCTTTGGCAATATTTTGAAATCGACAACACGATGACAGATATGGGATTAAACTTAGATTTGATTCCGGGTATTGTACGCCTCAAGAATGATGCCATTGTAAAATATGAGGGATAGAATATGTTGAATGTAAGTTTATGAAACAGACTACTATAGATGATTGCAAGATTATTGACTTGCGGAAGATAAGTGACCCACGTGGAAATCTGACTCCAATAGAGGGAGGCGTAGATGTGCCGTTTGACATCAAGCGGATATATTATCTGTATGATGTGCCGGGCGGTGAAAGCCGGGGCGCGCATGCCCACAAAGAATTGCAGCAGTTGATTATTGCCGCAAATGGTTCGTTCACTATTACTCTTGATGATGGGAAGAATAAGAAGTCGTTCAATCTTAACCGTCCATATTATGGTTTGTTGATAGTGCCGGGGATTTGGCGAGATTTAGATGACTTTTCGAGTGGCGCAGTGCTGCTGTGCTTGGCTAGCGAGCACTATGATGCAGATGATTATATAAGGAATTATGAGGAGTTTATAGAGTATAAGAGAAATTAATGCCCCAAGGTGTCCTAAATAGAAGTCAAAGTGTGGGTTGTGCGGTGAATGTACAACGTGTGCCGCTATGGGATAATCTGCGATTGTTTGCTATGACTTTGGTAATTCTAAGCCATGCTGTAGATAAATATCCCGAACTATATAGAGGAGGCAATAATACAACGTGGGGAGGTGTGATAATGCTTGCAATATGTGTCTTATGCGTAATTAGAATGCCTATTTTTGCAATCATATCAGGACTCTTGTTTAGAGAAAGAGATAATGCCAAACTACTTGGTAGTTATCTTTATCCCTGTGTGTTGTTTAGCATATTAGAAATAATGTCATGGCATATTAGTTGCGGCCAGGCTCCTTGGTTGACTTTCGGTTGGTCTATGTGGTATTTGTGGTCTCTATTCTGGTATGCATTTATTACTCCTATACTCCTAAGACATTGTTCTTTGAATGTACTATTTGTAATTAGTTTCGTACTTGCTGTCGCAGCCGGTTTTACACCTCTTGAGTATACTTTTCAATTATCGCGACTTGTAACATTCTATCCATTCTTTTTGGTAGGTATATGGTTGCAGAAATATCAAGATAAGATTTTGGATGAGCATAGATATAGAGGCTGGTGGAAAGTGTTGTTGATAAGTATACTGATTGCGACCGCTGCGCTGTTTTATATGTATCCACATGTCAGGCATTATCTAAACTTTGCAGTTCCGTATTATAATGTCTGTTCGATGTTCAAAAGAATCTTAATGTATAGTATATGTGGCGGAGCATCGGTATCATTAATAATGGCATGTAAGAATCGAGTGCATTGGTTCACTAAATATGGAGTGAGAACATTAAATGTGTATCTATGTCACATGGCATTTGTTATATTCCCCATATCGTTCTCTTTAACGCAGCCTATTATGAACACATGGTATGGGTATTTGATAAACTTAATATGCGTACCATTAATATGTTGTGTCTTCTACACGGACGTATGGGATAAATTAATGAGTTATGTTTTATTAAAAAGATTGTCAAATGGACCTGTTAATAAAGAATATTGAGAAATATGGGCTATCAGCACGGTTTGTGACAGAAGATGATGCTGCATTTGTCTTGTTGCTACGAACAGATACTAAGTTATCGCGATTTATACATCCAACGGAGAATGATGAAGAAAAGCAGCGTGCATATATTAGGAGATATAAGGAGCGTGAACAAGCAGGTAAGGATTATTATTTTATTTTCTTCTTGCAGGAGGAACCGGTAGGGCTGGCTCGAATTTATAATGTGCAAGAGAAAACATTCACTTTCGGCAGTTGGTTATTTAGAGAGGGATTGCCGTATTGGGTGTCGATTGCGGGAGCGATTATCGCGAGAGAGTTTGCGTATGAAGAATTGGGAAAGGAGAAAGAGATAGAGGCAGACGGAACACATGAAGATAATAAGGGAGTGGTTGCATTCTCGCGGATGTTGGGTATGAACTTTGATAGTTTCAAGATAGAAGAGAAAGGAAAGTACTTGACAGGTTATATGCTAAAAGAAGATTTTGAGAAGAATAAACTACGTTTTATACGAACGTTCCCAAATAAGTGAGTTATGCTGAAAGATTGCCAATTTCATCATATCGGATATGCGGTGAAGGACATCGAAATAACCGCAAAGTATTACACAGCTGCCGGATGGCAGATGGGGGAAGTGTATACGGATACGATACAAAATACGTATATAGCGTTCTTGACACGTGAATGTTTCCCGATGATTGAGTTGGTGGCTCCTATTGATGAAACATCTCCGATCTGCAATACCTTAAAGAAAGTTGGAAACTCAACGTATCATGTATGCTATTCCGTACCGGATATAGATGCTGCAATAGCAGAACTGAGAGCGCAACGATATATGCCGCTATTCAAACCGGTGGAGGCAGTGGCGATTGACAATAAGAAGATTTGTTACTTGATGCATCCGGAGGTAGGATTGATAGAGATAGTAGAACAATGACATACGTTTTTAGAAATAATACGATAGAGCAGTTCTTGGGAGCAGGATATCAGTTCTCGGGATACGATGATATTACCGTGCCGCAAGCGGATGAGTATCTCTGGTGGTATCAAGTGCCGATGCATTTTGATAATCAGAGACTAGCAGAAGAGGTGAAGATGTTTGCGCAGAAGTTGCAGTTTGTGTTGCAGCAGATAGGTGACAAACCAATCTATGTGTTCACGTTGGATACCACGGGTGCGCGGACGATTGAAGCACAGGATACGGAGTTGCTAAGTGCAATAGATGCATTTAATGAAACGGCGTATGCTGCGGCAGAGAAACAGAATGTGAAGCTTGTGCGTATTTCTGAGTTCTTGAGTCAGTATGCGGAGAAGGACTTGTTTGATTATCGGTATTATCTTACGGCTCAAATGCCGTATAATCCGCAGTTGATTCGTCCGTTCCAAGCATGGTGGAAGCGTAGAAAGGCTGAGATAGAACAGAAACGCAAGAAATGCTTGGTGCTAGACCTGGATAACACGTTATGGAGAGGGGTTGTCGGAGAAGAAGGAGTAGAAGGCATCTTGTTGAGCGGCAGTTATCCTGGCAAGGCATTCCATTTGTGGCAAGAAGGATTGAAGGAATTGGGGAAGAGTGGTGTGATGCTGGCCATTTGCTCGAAGAACAATATGGCAGATATTGAAGAAGTTTGGGCAAAACGCGATGATATGTTGCTGCAAAAGAGTGATTTTGTGGCGATGCGTGTGAACTGGCAAGATAAGACAACAAACATCCGTGAACTGGCAGAGGAACTGAATATTGGTTTGGATAGCATGGTGTTTGTGGACGATAGCCCGACAGAGCGAGAGTTGATTAAACAGCTGTTGCCGGAAGTGTCTGTGCCGGATTTCCCGGAGCAACCGTATGGTCTGATGGGGTTGTATCGGGTCTTAGTAGAGAACTATTTCGGTGCGTATCGCATTACGCAGGAAGATAGAGCGAAGACAATGCAGTATATCGCCAATGCACAGCGCAAGCAGCAGCAAGTGGCTTTCACAAATATGGAGGAGTATTTGCAGTCGCTGGAGATGAAACTGCGGATTGAGAAAGTGAATGCGGCTACGCTGCAACGTGTGGCGCAATTGACACAGAAGACAAATCAGTTTAATCTGACGACGCGACGTTATACCGAAGCGGATATTCAACGTATGGTGGATGAAGGAGCGGATGTGTGGACGTTGACAGTATCTGATAAGTTTGGCGATTATGGCCTTACGGGAGTGATGATTGTTGCCGAAGGAAAGATTGATACGCTGCTGATGAGTTGCCGCGTGTTAGGGAAGGGAATAGAGATGGCATTTGTGAAGAAGGTATTGAGTGAGTATAAAGGGGATATAAAGGCAGAGTATATGCCGACGGCGAAGAACGGACAAGTCGCCGATTTCTATGAGCGAATAGGTATGAGTAAGTGCGGTGATGGTTCGTTTGAAACTAACGTGGAAGATTTGGATTTAGCGATAAAAGATTATTATACAATTGATTGATATGGAAGAGAAAATTTTAAACGTCTTGCGTACCGTATTGGAAGATCCGACAATAGGTGCAGATTGCAGTCAAGAGAACAGCGAGAACTGGGATAGTCTTCGTCACTTGACGGTTTGTTTCGAATTGGAAGGTGCGTTTAACGTTCAATTTGAACCAAACGAGATGGAGGCAATGAAGTCTGTAGATGATATCAAACGCATTTTGGCAGGGAAACTAAATTAAGCATATCTCATAATTTGAGAGTATGATAACTAAAATCAAAAAAGCACTATCCAAAATTAAACGCATTCTGATTAGCGTGTTGGAGAAGTTTGGACGCAGGTATTACTATGTCTCGATATTTGATTTTGCATTAAAGCATCCTGACAAGGCAAAGATCATATCCTTATCTTTAGATGAGACGGTATATACTGAAGCTCCAACGTATTATCCGGATGAAGTTAATAGCGGACGAATGCATCGCATACCCGAACTAAAAAAAGGTATAGATATCTTTGATTGGCTTGCGGTACTTCATGATGTGAAATGCTTCCCATGGTCCGATATAGTTGTCACATCGGATAACAAAGCTATCTACGACATCAAAGATTACTATGCACTATCTCAATACGGAGATTATAAAGATGAAAGTACCAGTCGAGATACTGATGATTATTGCAAGATGCATTGGACCAAATATCAGACGGTAGAGAAAGGTTTCCTAGTGGAGGGAATATTCAGCAGTAATTGGTATCACTTTATAACACAGGTATTGCCTAAGATGAAATATATCTTGCAAGTCCCGAAGGACGTGCCTATTATCGTACCACCGCATTGCAAGGAGAATAATAACTTCCGTCAGGCATTAGATATATTCATAAAACAGCATGCCCCGGAAAGATCCATCATCTATATGCCCTATAAAGGAGCGTATATCGTTAAGACTTTGTACGTAGCATCCGCTCAAGGATTATTGATTCCAAATTTGAAAAAGAACGTGAAAGAGATAATGCATCCAGAGTGGTGCTTGTACAAACAGTCGACGATTGACTTCATTCGAGAGACAATGCTGAAGGCTATGGATACAACGAAGACCTATCCGAAAAAGATTTTTATTTCTCGCAAAAATGCCAGTGCTCGTAGAAGTTTTAACGAAGATGAGATAGCAGAGTTTATGTCGAAAAATGGGTATACGATAGTTGCTCCTGAGACGTATTCTGTGGCTGAACAGGTTGCCTTGTTCCATCATGCCAAATGTATCGTGGCATGTAGCGGGGCGGCCTTTACAAATCTGTTGTATTGTCAAAGTGGAAGTAAAGTAATAATCATGAATAATTATCGACAACCTATAGGCGTGTTCAATACTATAGCCACCTTGGTAGGTGTTGAAACCTTGAATTTAAGTGGTTATGATGAGGATATTCCTGTAGGGATGGATGTACATAAATGCTTCATTATGTCGTTGGAAAGGTTGCGCGATGCGATGGAGCGGATGGAAATGATTTGGTGATACCTACTACAAGTAATGAATAATAACGCATAATGATTAAGCAGAGAGGAAAGTATATGCAAGCTCTTGTATCCATAATGGTGATAACCTATAACTCAGCCAAGACCGTCATCCAAACGTTGGAGAGCGTGATGGCACAGACGTATCCAAGGATAGAGCTAATCGTCTCGGATGATTGTTCGAAAGACGATACTGTGGAGTTGTGTCGTGAATGGTTGGCAAAGAATGGTGAGCGGTTTGAACATGCGGAAATTGTTGAAGCATTGAACAATACCGGCACATCTGGAAATATGAATCGTGCTGAAGCTGCATGCAAAGGTGAGTGGATTAAGCCGATAGCCGGGGATGATATATTGCTCCCAAATTGCATACGAGATTGTATGGATTATGTAGCGGAGCATTCGGATACAATATATTTGTTTGGAAAGCAAGAAGCATTCGGGACTCCCCCAGAGAGATGTCAGCAAGTCGATAGACTGTTTGATTATTCGTTTTTTGAACTGCCGATCGAAGAGCAGTTGCATCATTTGATATTTACAGGGAATTGTGTGCCTGCACCTACAGCATTTTTTAACTCAGAGAAGGTTCGTGAATTAGGTATTTACAATGATGAACGGGTCCCATTAATCGAGGATTGGCCCAAATGGATAGTGTGCTTAAAGAAAGGTGTTCGCTTTGGGTTTGTGGATAAAGTGTTGGTAAAATATAGGATTGGTGGTGTTTCTACTATGCCTCGTCTTAATCCTAATATGTATCGTTCATCGCGGCTATTCTGCTTCTTATATCAGTATCCAGAATGGTGTGAAGAGAATCAAGATAAGGCAGTAGAGCGAGTAGTAAGGGATGAGATGGAGATATATCAGTATCTGGTAGATACCAATATTCGTCTTATGCAATTAGAATCCTCCAAAGCCTACCGCCTCGGGAAATTATTACTCAAGCCCTTTCGGTGGATGAAGAAGATAGGCAGAAAATAAAATGCGAACAGATTGATATTAATGAGCTAAGAGAGAATTCTTTAGAAAAGCATTGTAGTATGATATTCGCGATTAGAAAAATCAAAACGATTTGTGTCAATATTTTAATTACAGATAAGTTATCAATAAATATGTATAGTATATGGTAAGAATAACAAGACCAACTCTTCTCGAAATTAAAAAGATTTTCGAGGCATACGGGTATTCGGAACTTGAGTATCAAGAGGGAAAATATATAGTGTTTCTTCTTGCTACGAGTATGTATCCTGCTGTTGAAATTGTACCGCTTTCTGAGAAATCATTGAAAGATATTGATTTAATCAGGAAAAAATATGGAGAAATAGGATATGCAGTTAGAGTGTATGTTTTGAATACACTGGAAGAATTAGATATGTATCTGTTTAATCTTTTTTTTCAAGTAGAAATTTCCAATTCGCGTATAAATGGGATGTATAAGACCTATACAGATAATGTCATGTTAGCATATGCTCCCAACCGAGAAAACATGGCTTCAATGCACTATTCTTTTATTGAAATACCATACACAAGGGAAGAAAATTTTGGGGTTGAAGAACGCCCACGAATAAGTGTAGTATCATCAATAAAACAGGATCTTGAAAAGCAAGGTGCTCAATTTATCATCGTTGAAGCGGGCGCTGGGTTTGGAAAGACATCAACAGCATATGAGTTATTACATACGTATGCTGACATTAAAAAAGATATTCGCCCATTTTTTATGCGCCTCGAAAGAGATAGAAATGTCTCTGTTTTTAAATATTTATTATTATCACAGATAGATGAAGACTTTCGAGTTAAACTAGGCTCTGATATTGTAATAAGGAATATTAAGAAGGGCTATATTCCTCTAATTATCGATGGTTTTGATGAGTTGCTAAGTAAAGATATGGATAATGGTTCTATGGTTGTTTCTTCAGAGAAGGTGGAAACGATGTTATCCACATTGGCAGATTTGTTGACCGATCAAACCAAAATAGTTCTAACTACGCGGAAAACAGCAATTTTCTCAGGCGAGCAATTTTATGATTGGTATTATAAAACGCTTCAAAATGGACATGAAGACTTTGAGTTGGTTCGTTATCAGTTAGAGACTCCTAAAATTGAAAATTGGTTGTCTAAAGAGCGTAGGGAAAAATTGCCATCGTCATTCGAGAATATGTCCAACCCCGTTATATTAGGATATCTTCGGTACGTAGATGATGATACATTTTCTAAAATATTAACTGAGACATCATTAACTGAACATTACTTTACGTCTATATTAAAGCGAGAAATTAAACGTCAGGATTTACCTTTTAAAACTACAGAACAAATAGAAATATTACGAAAATTAGCAGCGTTGTTTGCAGGGTTGGAAACAAGTGTTCTTCCTCGGGGAGAGGTTAAAGATGCAATTATGGAGATGTGCTATAATCTTCTCAGCGAGAATGCAACGTCATTAAAAGATATTCAGACATTGGCAAACGCACTAACAAACCACGCATTTCTAGATAGAAAAAATGAAAACAAAGTAGGATTTATTAATGATTTCGTATTCGGAATGTTCATGGCATATTCCTTAATGTATGATACTGAATCTTTGATTCTGGACTATCACAAAGAAATGACCTATCCATTTATAGATAAGGTTATCATAGCCGGTGGTGTTTGTAACCAGTCGCAAAAATTACAGATTGCTGAACATGTTGAAAAGTTACCAGCAACAAATGATATATTAAGATTCTGGGCGGATACTGTCTTGCGAGGAGAATTATCTCGGGATTATGCCGAGGTATCATTTGATGGTAGAACAATAAGAAATGTGCAATTTGTGGGGGATTACAAATTAACGAATTGTACTTTCTCAAATATGAGTTTTGTGGATTGTATATTTGACTTCAATCAAGTACAGATGTGTTTATTTGTAAATTGCAATTTTGTCCACTGTATGAAAGAAGGTGACGCTAACCAATGCGAATTTTATTCTTGCCAGCAGGATAGTGATATTTATCCAGAGATAGATTATAATGCTAGTGATCAGCAACTTGATTCTTCTGAATACAAAGTAGATAATGTTATTAAACTACTAGAGAAATATTTTCAAGTCGATGGCAAGACCCCAAGGATGCGAATGGTATCTAAGTTAAGAGAGAGTTATGATGCAAAAGAGTTTAAGAGAGTATTTGCATATATGATTAAGTGTAATTATATCGTGACAAATGGAGATAAGTCTTTTATTCAGCAACAAGGAATTGAATATTTTCATTCTCACAAATAAATTTTGGTATGGAATACATAGAAAAAAATATTGTTAATGAATTATCTCAACGCCTAAATAATGCTAAAATGTATTATCGTATTTTTTCGCGTACAAAATCACGAGAGTCAATTAAATCAAAATTAAAAAAGAAGCGAGAAAAATACATACAAAACGGCGAAAAAATGCAAGATATTATAGGGATTCGGATAGTATTCTATTTCGCAGCTGATGTGAATTTATTCTATAATTTTCTCAAAAGCCTAAGTAATTTTGAATCAGAAGCTACGACATCGGCTCAACTCAATAGTATTCAAAAGCATATATCCGATATAGACTTATCTACAGTAGTATTTATGCCTACACGTCTTAATCTGGTATTGCGAATGAATGATGAACAAACAGAATTTATGCGGCTTGCTTTACCATCATTGTGCGATGCCGAAGATGTCGCACTAATTGATAACACTTATGAGGTACAGCTACGCACTGTGTTTTCGGAAGGATGGCATGAAGTAGAGCATGATTTAAGATACAAAACAAATAACGAAGCATGGTGGAAGAATTGTGAAACAGAATCTAGAATGCTGAATGGAATTTTTGCAACGCTAGAAACTAGTGAAAGAGCAATGGCCCATATATTTGATAACATAGCATATAAAAATTATAAGTATGAAGATTGGGATGCTATGATTCGAAATCATTTTTGCATACGTTTTTCTATAGATAAATTACCCGAAGATATTCGACAAGTCCTATCCAATAATCATTGTAAAATAGGGAAAAAGATTTTTAAAGCTGACAGAGATGAAATAGTTAGGAGATTGTTAGAGTCTCCGATAAGTTGCATTATGACGACAGCAAATATAGTGTATATAGTAAACAGGATATATTTGCATGAAGATGATGTCTTTAAGTTGGAACCCAGTGGAATTAAAATGATATTAGATCGAATGGGATTTCCTCAATATAATAGTTGAATGTAATTCTTTTTTTGGACAGAGATGATATTAAATGTTAATAATGAACTCATGATTAGCGTGCAAAATAATCCAATTCTCCAAAGCCTACCGCCTCGGTAAATTATTACTCAAGCCCTTTCAGTGGATGAAGAGAAAGAAAAGGGAATATTATTGATAGAACTATATAAAAATCTCTTAGTATGAAAAAACTTGCTATGACATCTTTAATTTTATCGATTATTGCGGTTCTCGCAGTCAGCACTCTAATAATTTATATAGTATGTTCGAACGGTAACGTTAATGCGTCTCTTGGAGAAGGTGTGATTGGTATTATTGTTGCTTTGCTAGCTCTTATTGTTACCATCATTCTTGGATGGCAAATTTATACAGCAATTGATATTAAAGAAAAGATATCTGCTATAGATGAATTGCAAGATAAACAAAATAGTCAAGAGCATCGCATGGAGCAGATGTATTACAATTCGTGTAGAATTATTGGGTGTGCAATGTCAGCTTTTGACATTGGAAATGAATCCGTTCATTCTTTTCGATGGCTGCTTTCTGCCTTAGCCGCTTCTCTTAAAATGGACAAACCTATAGATGTGGAGAAATTATTATCTGATTTGAAAAATCAAATTAAATTGATGCAGTCAAATATAATTGTTGAAGAAAAGTATATGCATGAAATAATAGAGTTTAATGATACTATTCGCGAGAGTGCTCATTATACCTGCGTCGCATCGACATATGAAGAAATCTATGCTGAATTTAAGAGTAAATTGAAAAAGAATGCTGATCGTTAGGTTTTGCATTAGAAACCTATGCAAGTTATAAATTGCATAAAGAAGAAGAGAGCCAACTGAATCTCTCAGTTGGCTCATTTACTCTTGAACAAGAGAGATAATTACGGAAGGATTGTGTTGCCATCAACAGAAACTAGTGGTCCTACGACATGAAACTCCTGACCGAACTGGCAGTTACACTGATGACACATAGGGACGATGTAGGTCTTCTTATCATCACTATCAACCAGGTTCACATGAGCACCATCCTCGGCATCTTTCATGCAACCAAGTACATGGCATTGACCTGCATCTAGTCCAGTCTTTTCCTCCCAAAAACGAATCCAATTGTCCTCGCGATGCTCACCGCGTCGATTTTTTATATGGTATATCGCCATTGTAGTTAAGATTTTGAAATTATGATTCACTATTAATCGATAGCTCGACTTATGACCCAACATTTCTTTATACAGGTGTCACAAGATCCTGTCTTATTATGAATATCAAAAATCATTCCAAATATTCGAACTGCCAATTTGGCAGAAAATGAGCTGAGAATATTACGTATTTGTGGTGAAATTAGCATAAATATGATAAAAATCTCATTTTTATTTGTATAATTGTGATATTTTTTGTAATTTTGCGGCCAAATTAATCATTAATCTATATGGCACTTAATGGAGTGAGATTTACGCCTAAAGGCGCTAACACAGAAAAAGAATTCTTTCTTATTGCCAATGAGAAGGATGAAAAAGTATTGCGTGCATCTGATGAGTCTATGGATATTCCTCTTCAACTGGATAATGGAATGTATATTTTCATTAATAATAATCTGGTCTCTGAAGATGATGATGTGATTCGCGAGCGTATGCTTGGTCTTTCTCAGGAATTGATGGAATCAAGAGAAAGTGGATTTGAGGAAGAAAGCGATTCCGAAGATAATTTGACCTTAAGGAATTATGGACCAGATGATATATTTGTTGAAAACAAACCATTTTCTTTAAAACAACTAATGGATTTAGTAGATGGTGGGGATATCGAATTAAGTCCTACATTTCAACGAAATTTTATTTGGGATAAGACCCGCCAGAGTCGTTTGATTGAATCCATATTGTTGGGGTTACCTTTACCTTCTTTGTATTTAAGCCAATATAATGATGGGCGGCTTACTATAGTTGATGGTGTGCAGAGAATATCCACTATACGTAATTTCTTACAGGACAAATTGGTGTTGTCCAATCTGGAATATTTGACAAATTGTAATGGTAAGAAATGGAGCCAGATGAGCCAAGTGTTATCGCAATTGCAATTGCGTAGGTTTGGACAGACGCAGATTCTATGCTTCGTGATTGATTATCGATCACCTCAACGACTTAAATATGATTTATTTAGACGCTTAAATACGGGAGGCAAACCATTAAATAATCAGGAGATTCGCAATTGCCTATCGCGCGTCCATGTGCAGACAGTATTGCATAAAATGGCTCATTCCAAGGCGTTCATAAATGCAACAGGAAGAAGTGTCCGTGATTTGCGTATGGAAGCAAGTGAGGCTGCATTGCGTTTTATATACTTCTACGACCAATATAGTATCAGCTCTCCAACAGGATTATACAATGGAAATATGGAAGATACATTGGATTCAATAGTAGAAGAGTTAAACATGCGTAGTGACCTGGAAAAATATGTCTCCATATATACACAGAGTTTGGAAATGGCTTACCAGCTTTTTGGTGATCAGGCATTTCGTAAAGTATTCCCATCTGGTCAGCGCACCCGTAAGAGTCAGGTTAATAAACTATTGTTACTGGCTGAAACAGTATTGCTCGCAAAAAATGCTGACAATTATAAAACAGATAGAATAGAAGGAATTAGTTTGGTGCAACCGATGATTGATTTGATAGACTCTGATAGAGACTTTTTTAATGCAATCACATGGAGTACTAACTCCAAGGCAAATATAGATTTCGCTATGTGTGTGCTGAAAGAAAAATTGTTTGATAAGTATTTACTATAATATGGATAGATTAAGCTTTGCGATAAACGGCTACAAATGCCTGAACGGACATTCTTTTGATTTGCCGGCGTTAACCGTGTTAACTGGTGCAAATGGTGCAGGTAAGAGTTCGGTAATGCAGTCTTTGCTGATTATGAGAAGGGCGATAGAACTCGGCGTCAAAACAAAGGATGTGTCGGTTGACTTGAGCGATGATAAATACGCATTTGATTATGGCGGTACAGATGATGTTTTGTATACGGATGGTGATGGTACATTGTCTTTCAAACTCGGAGATATAAGTATTGCCAGTCTCGAAGTTGAAGAAAATTCAAAGATGTTGCCTCTTAAATGCAATGCTAAAGGGGATTCGTTTGTTTGGGAAAATGAAAGTTTTTTATATCTAGATGCTGAAAGAATAGGACCTCGGTACGATTTTCAACGTTTTGATGTAAAAGGGTATGATTGTGGTTGTCATGGGCAATATACGGCAGAAGTTGTAAGCCAATCTTCTTTTACTATCATTCCCTCAACTCGTTACTTAATCCCAAGTCGAGAGGGAAATTTCCAAATACAATTAGATAATTGGGTTGACTACATATTTCCCGGTTTGGCAATTCGTACAATTCCTTCAGGAAGCAGTAGTTTTCGATTAATTGTGCGTAATAATAAAAATCTAAGGGGTGTGGGAGCATTCGCCCCTAATATCGGTTTCGGTATAACTTATGCGTTGCCTATTATCGTGGAGGGATTATTAATCCCGCAAGGAGGATGGTTGTTGGTAGAGAATCCGGAGGCACATCTGCACGCCAAGGCACAATCTAATATGGGCTACTTTCTTGCGAAGATGGCTGCTTCTGGTGTTCGTGTCATTGTTGAAACACACAGTGAGCATATTGTAAATGGAATGCGTCGGGCTTTAGTTGATAAAATAGGTTTGTCATCAGAAGATGTAGATTTATATTATTTAGATTGGGATATGGATGGTAAAATATTTAATCAAAGAATTACGATTGACGCCTCTGGAAATTTGTCAGACTCCCCTGTTGACTTTTTTGATCAGTCTCGTCAGGATTTATTATATATTATCCAAAAGTCAATGGGACAATGATGGGAAATATCCGTTTGATACCAATGGGATTTGAAACAGTAGACATCGTTGAGAATGAGAGAAATGGTGTTTTGCTGGAATTTTTAGGGATGAAAGAAGCCGCGAAAGAAGATAATCTTTACGCGGATGTGTCATTATTTACCTATCCTTTTTCTTATGGGAATTTCTATGACGATTTTGTATATGCGTCATGGGACAAATTCAGAACAAAATCTTCATTGAAAGGTTTTGCTCAAAATACCATACAATATTTGCAATCCATATGGTTTCAGCAACCGGTAATCCAAACAATATCTAATGAGGTGGAGTGGGAAAGTAAACATGAACCAAGGATCAATGCTGGTTTGAGAAAACCGATTCTTATCCCCAATTATATATATGATAGTAATACACATTCTCAATGGATGCATGATTGGCTAACTGCCAATCCTGATATGATAAATTGGGAATCAGCTGTCAATGATGTTTTTCCGTATCCTCAAAAAATTCATTCTTTCTTGCAAAAATTAGTCGAGGAGCAATGTAACCCTTCGTTATGGCACAAAGAGCAATATGCCGTCTTAAGGCCGGATGGTACTTGGCATTTGCGAGACACAGAGATTGTAAATGCATTTCACGGGGAATATTTACGTCATTTAGACGCTGCGGAACGTAGAGCAGTTAGCGAACGGATCGGAACACATATATGTGAATTAAATCACTATCAGTTTGAAGAAGAAGGTTCTCGAATAGAATCACAACACAATTCTGGGCGGAAGATATTCTCAATAAAGAAAAATGGGCATAAACAGTACTTGTCTGTTGACTTTGTGCATGGTATGTTTGAATTTATAGATGAATATAATGTTCATCAGGGAGAGAAAAGATTCGATGGCTCTTATAATTCTGACCCAACACCAGAAACGCACGGATTTCAAGAATTTGAAAAATGGAAAAATTTATTATAATGTTTTAATACTATGGATAAAAACTCTTTAGATGCACTTGTAAATCAAGTAAGAAATGATCATTCTGCAATAAGTATTACTCCGCGTGACTTATTTGGCGCTTTTGGATTATCACGAAGGACAAGTGGCAATTGCTGGATTGTGGATAAATATCTCGAAGAACGCGAGGTGTTTGTCTCTCCTCATTATAATGATGTTTGGATTGATACACCTATCGAACTTAAAGAAAAAACGAGAGCAACAAGAAAAATTGCAAAAGATCCAATCCAGAGAATAAAAATTATACCTGCTGCCAACAATGATCCTGTATGTGTGCAGAATGATAGTTCTTTGACCACAGCCATTACATTGATGCAGAGTCATAATTTTTCCCAATTACCGATAACCGATGGAAATAAAAGAAACTTGTCTGGTTATATCTCATGGGATTCAATTAGTAATGCAATATTTAGAGGTGTGACGTCTGAAATGGTAAAGGATTATAAGATTTCAGATTGTGTGGTTATGAGTCCTAATGATTCATTGATTGAAGCAATGACAAAGGTACATAAACATGATTTTGTAATAATTGTGGAGAATAACCAAGTTAAAGGAATCATTACACAGCAGGATTTGTCTCGTCAGTTCCTTAATTGGACAAAACCATTTATACTATTAGAAGAAATAGAGAATCATATACGTCAATTAATTGATGGAAAATTCCAATTAGAAGAGTTGAAAAATGCATGTAAAGGAGAAGCGGATGATATTAATTGTGTAGATGACATGTCTTTTGGTGATTATATTGCGTTATTGGGTAATGAGGAGAGGTGGAACAAACTTAATCTCAAATATGTTGATAGAGGACTTGTGATTGCTAAATTAGAGGAGGTGCGCAAGATACGTAATGATGTGATGCATTTTGACCCGGAAGGTTTAACTCGTAATCAATGTATCACGTTAGAAGCAACCGCTCAATATCTGCGAATATTGTCTTCGAAACTTTAAAAATAACTAAATATTTGCATATGTCATATATTATTTGTAACTTTGTACACTTCATTATAAAAAATGACAGATAAATTAAATCGCCCCTTTGTGTTTGTACGTTGTTTGACGAACAATCGTGAGAATATATCGAGGATGCCATCAATGGTTTCGTTATGGACTGTTTAATATGAGCAAATGTCTCATGCCTCGGGAAATTATTGCTCAAACCCTTTCGGTGGATGAAGAAGATGGGCAGGAAATAAAATGAGAAATAATAACTTTGACATATTGCATTTATTGTGTGCGCTATTGGTGATAGTGTCGCATTCGTATGCCATGGTGGGATTGCATGATAATGAACCATTGTTGCGAATGACACATCTAATGATAGCTTCCGATATAGGATTATGTGGGTTCTTTACAATTAGCGGGTATTTCATCTTGAATAGCCTCATGACAAGTAAGAATATACTCTCCTATCTTGGAAAACGATGTCTGCGGATTTTCCCTGCTTTGGCGGTATGTCTGGTTGTGGTGGTAGCGGCATGTTCGTTATTTTATGCAGGAGACGGCAGTTATTGGGGACAAAAGGAGACGTATAGTTTTGTATGGAATAACTTCGCTTTGTGGCCTATACAATGGACTATATCGGGAGTGTTTGAAGATAACTTCATGGCTGCGGTGAATGGTTCGCTATGGACGCTAGCACCGCAGTTCACGCTGTATCTGCTGATCATTGCGTTGTTTTTCGTGCGGAAGCATCGACCGGTTATAGTTGGATTGACGGTAATAGCATTGGTGCTGTGCCTAACGAAGAACATCGTGTTTGTTCATAAGTTTGCTCATAGGGGACATATGTTATATGGGAGTAAACTCGTTTGCCCGTTTTGCGCAGTTCTTTGCTACGGGTATGTTGCTGCAAACACGTCAGTGAGTCCGGACAGATAAAGCGAGGTAGATAAGCATAGGCGTATGTGCGAGTATGAGTATCGTTCTGTTGGTCGCGCGTACTTATGTACATTCCGTTGCAATACAGCTGTTAGTCATGCTTTGTGTGTCGGTGATTTTTATCATGATAGGTGAAATGTATTGGCAGCTGGTGAGCGACGTGTTCAAGAGAGTCGGCGATTTGTCGTACGGGGTATATATCTACAGTTTTCCGATACAGCAGATGATAATTGCCAGCGTACCAGGTATTGCGCCGAGGACGATTATGGCATTGACTGTCGTAATCGTATTGCCGGTGGCGTTTGCTTCGTGGCGAATTATTGAGAAACCTATGCTGAGTCTGAAGAAATGGTTGTGATTGAAGAAGAGTAATAATATTCCAAGGTTTCAACTATTTTAATTAAAAAATAAAATATTATTTGCATATATAAATTATTTTTAGTAATTTTGCAGCAGATTTTATGTACTTTTAAGTAGAACTGAATGTTTTTGGATGTATGAATGGTATAAATGATTTTTCTTTTTCGTTAGAGGAACTTCAAGAGACTTTACGTGCACTTAATCGAGGGTGGGCGTCTCAAAAAGTGAAAAATATTATTGATAATTGTTCTTCTTTTAAGATAGGGAAAACTGGAGAAACGCTTGAAGAAAGGAGAAGTCAACCAGACTACGTTAATGAATATCCGGAGATAGCAAGTGTATTTAAGAGCACAAGCAAACGTGAAGTAGATGATATGGAATCCTACTTAATTAGCCGATACTTCTTAAACGAGAAATGTGATAACTTAAAGTCCGGAATAAGAAGTAAAAATGATACAATGCGTGAGGATGCAACGGAGTATAATGTGTATGTTGTTTGGAAATAGAAACTGGAGAAAAGTATGATAAAAAACATTTCAGTAGAAAACTTCAAATCCATAGTCAATGAATCTCTTGATTTAGGACAATTTAATGTTATTATTGGAGAAAACGGTTGCGGAAAAACGAACTTTCTGGAGGCTATCGCCTTCGCTGCTACGGCAAGTGGAGGTAGTCTTTCTCAAGAACGTTTATCGGCCAGGATGCGCTATGTGCCAAGCGATTTTATGGTTCCCGCGTTTGATGATATCCCCAATTCGGAATTAAAGAAGAAAGTTATCACTATAAAAATTGATTCAGACAAAGGAATGCCCAAGACGGTACTGGCTTTGTTTGATAAAAATAATCAGGAATGGAATAATTCTAGTGCAGGCTTAGTGGAAGATCTTTTGACGTTTTCCATGATCAAAAAAATGTATGATGAAAACCATTCTACATTCTCGTCCATCATTAATAATAAGAAATTAGTTGATGCATTAGAAGAGCAGAATTTTCTTCAATTCTATATGGAGGCTCCGGAAGTATTGAGGGAGATGAAAGCTAATCTTATCGAGAAACCAGAACTGTCCTCATTCTTAATTTTTTCCCCAGAAGAAAGTAAACTGCGGAATTTTAGCGGCGATATTCAGATATATCCGTTAGGCAGACGAGGAGAAGGTTTGTTCCAGTATCTTAAAGATATCCATACTAACAAGAATAGGCACGCAGTTATTTCGGAAATATATAAACAATTGTCGCTTCTGGACTGGTTTGATGGCGCTTCGATGCCCAATGGACTATTATCCAATGAATATACTATAAATATCGGAGATAAATACCTAAAGCAATCATTGCATTATTTCGACCAGAGAAGTGCCAATGAAGGTTTTCTATATCTGCTATTTTATTTAACCTTATTTATTTCTCCGGATACCCCATCTTTCTTTGCAATAGATAATATTGAGACATCGTTTAATCCTAAGTTGTGCAGGAAAATGATACAAATACTAATAAAATTAGCAAAGAAGCACAACAAGCAGGTTGTTATTACGACGCACAGTCCTTATGTTCTTGATGGTTTAGATTTGTCGAAAGACGAACAACGTCTTTTTGTGGCTCGGCGAAATAAGAATGGACATACTTTATATCGAAGAGTAGAAAATGTTAAAACAAAAATGCCTTTATCAGAGGTTTGGATGAAAGGTATGATTGGCGGACTCCCGGAAAACTTTTAATTATGGCAGAAAAGAAGATAGCATTAATAACAGAAGGTATCTCAGAACAGAATGTTATCAAATATGTTTTGCAACATTATATATCTGAAGAGCCTTTAATTAATATTGCTCAGCCATTAACGGTAAATGGGAAACAGCAGGGACCAGGGGGATGGCATGAGGTGTTAAAGTATTGCGAAAACGAGGGGGATTTAGTCGAACGAATGAAGCATAATGACTACCTCGTTATTCAAATCGATACTGATATGTGCGAAACTAAGCCATATTCCGTCAGTAGACGAGATGGAGCGGGTAATCAACTGACCGAAGAGCAATTATGGCAAGCTGTTGTTGATAAGCTCAAATCTAAACTGCCGAAGTCGATTGATGAATCTAGAATTATTTTTGCTATATCCACAGAAACGATTGAATGCTGGCTCCTTCCGATATGCTGCGTGACCGAGACAGATAAGAAACATAAAAATAATTGTCTATCTGTTCTCAATTCTAATCTTAAACGCAAAGGGATGCGCAAGATATCTGTCGGTGACAAAAACTCAGATTCTTCGAGGAGAGCGTATTCTGAAATCTTGAAGATGATGAAAAAGAAAAAAGACATAAAGTCGGTGGCATCATATCATTACGGATTTAAGAAATTTATAGAGCAATTAGAGCAAATTGCCTAAAAAATATAAAAAATTGGCATATACATTTGTATATGTCATTTTTTTTGTGTACCTTTGCGGTCGCAAAGGTAAGAGGAAACGAATAGGTGAAGCTAAGCGTAATCATATTATCCTATGCTATAGACGAAGAAGTCTATCAGATGAACTGCAGGGCGATAGAGTCGCTATTCTTTTCCGAGAAATGGAATGAGGGAGTTAGTGGGTTAGCAAATGAGGGATTAGAAGTTCTACTCATAGAAAGCAACAAGGATGCGGAGTATGTGTACGATGAACGAGTGCGCGTGATGGTGCCGGAGGAGAAGTTTGGATTCCATAGGTTCTTTAATATCGGGTTAGATAATACGAGTGGGGAGTTTGTGGCGTTCTGTAATAATGACATTGTCTTTCAGAAAGGATGGTGGAGTGCGATCATGAAGGTAAAGAAAGAGCTTCCCCGGTTCATGTGCTTCTCGCCGGTAGATAGCAGTTATCCCATGATGGCTGAGGAAATGGCGAAGGGGAAGGAGTATGTGGTTGGTTGGCAAAACAAACGTCATTTCGCGGCGTGGTGCTTCGTTTGGGAGCGGAAGGTATTTAAGACGATAGGTCGATTCGACGAGACATTTGATTTCTATTCTGCAGATGATGATGAGTTGCAGACGCTACACTATTGGGCAATACCGAATGTGTTGGTGACAGGGAGCGAAGTGAAGCATTTGAGTCAGGTGGTAACGAAGAAAGTGGGAATCAATAAGTATGCAGTGACGGATAAGGAAAAGTATCCGTTATCGGAGTATGAGATTCATAGAGGCTATAGTTGGTTATGGAGTGATGCTCGCTTCTATTTAGCCCATCGAAGATTTGAGAAGAAATGGGGTAATGAATGGATGCGGAAGCGCGTGAATCAGTTCTTGGAGCAACATCCATGTATGGATGTGAGATTCGTCACGATGTTTCTATATAATAGAAGAATAAACTTGCTATTGGCAAGATTGACAGGAGTAGCAGATCCATATCCTGTAATGTTTAATGAGTTAGTGAATTAGTGAATATGAAACTGAGTATAATTACGATAAATAGGAATAATGCGGAAGGGCTTCGTAAGACGATGGAGTCTGTATTCGTGCAGACATGCCGAGACTTTGAGTATATCGTGATTGACGGGGCGAGCACTGATGAATCAGTTGATATAATCAAAGAATTTGCAGAGAAATACACCTTCCCTTCAGGGGGGGGCGGGGTAGGCTCTTTCAAATGGGTCTCCGAACCAGATACTGGTATATATAATGCCATGAATAAAGGTATTCGTATGTCGCGTGGGGAATATTCGTTGATGCTTAATTCTGGGGATTGCTTGGCAGATAATGATGTTGTCGAGCGTATCTTACCGGAATTACAGGGGGCAGATCTTATTCAGGGGAGTATGTACTTGCACACGAAAGATGCAGAGCATTTAGATTATGGATTCGGAGGAACTAGGATGACGTTCTTTGATGTATGTGATGGCGATTTTTTGCATCAGGCTACGTTTGTTCATCGGAATGTTTATGAACAGTATGGTTACTATGATGAATCATATCGAATAGCAGGAGATACCGCATTCTTCATAAAGGTTGTTGGAATGTGCAACGTTTCTTTCCGAGTTGTAGACATACCGATTTCTATATTCGAAGGAGGAGGACTTGCCTCAAGCGCAGACACGAAATTGATAGAGACAAGGCACAAAGAATTTGCACGAATAAAGCAAGAAATTTTGGGAGAACGGTTAACTCAATTGTACAAAGAAGACTATAAGAAGGTTAAGTTGTACGACAGGCTACATGCACATAGATGGATGTGGTATGTTGTTATGGCAATGGTGCGTTTATCTAATATATTTGAAAAGGCAGAAAAATGATATCATGACAAAAGATACAAAAATATTAATTGCCGGTGACTTGTGTTTACAAGCTCGAACAGCACATGCGAATTTGGATAAGTTAGTCCAAACGCATGAAGCATGTAAACCGATTATTGCAGCAGCGGATTATGCAGTTGTGAATTTGGAATGCGCGGTGGTTACATCTGACACACCGAAGGCGATTAAGAAAGCCGGCCCTGCATTGAGGTGTTCAGAAAAAGTAGTTGATTTGGCTAAGGCATTAGGATTTAAGGCTTGCACGTTAGCGAATAATCACTTTGCGGATTATGGTAACGATGGAGTAAAAGAGGCGTTGGACGTTTTGAAAACTAGTGAATTGGATATTGTGGGAGCCGGAATGAATGCAGAGAAAGCAAAGTGTATTTTGTATAAGAAGATTAATGATATATCTTTCGCGTTTATCAATGCATGTGAGCATGAGTTTACGATTGCGATGGGCTTGAAAGCAGGATGCAATCCGCTGAATCCAATCAGTTTGTCCTATGATATTAAAGAGGCAAAGAAGAATGCGGATTATGTGATTGTTATTCTCCATGGAGGGCATGAGGGGTATCAACTGCCTTCGCCACGTATGCAGGAGACGTATCGTTTCTTCGTTGATATGGGGGCAGATGTTGTAGTTAATCATCATCAGCATTGCTATAGTGGATATGAGCTATATAACGGAAAACCGATTTTTTATGGTTTAGGTAATTTTTCTTTTGATGAGAACGGAATGCGAAATGACATTTGGAATGAAGGATATATGGTGTCGCTGACATTCGGCGAAACTATTTCGTATGACCTTATTCCGTATGTGCAGAACGATGAGCAAATGGGTGTTCAAATGATGGATGGTCAGCGAGAAGAAGATTTTGAAGCGCACATTATGCAATTGAATGATATCATAGTAGATACGAAACAATTGGAAAAAGCATGGCTCGCGATGGCAGAACTGCACAAAGAAGAATATTTGAATCCATTGAATCCGTACCAGTATCCATGGCTGGTTCGTTTAGCAAGGCACCATCTGTTGCCCAATAAACTGGTTGCGAAATTGCTGCCGGAATATATGACAAATAGCAGAAAAGCTTTTTTGAAAAGTTACTTTCAGTGCGAAAGTCACCGAGATGTAATGAATGAATTATTGAAGTTATGATTAAGGAGATTAAAGATTATTTACACAAAAAGAAACACTGGATTTATCGGAATATCTATTATCGGTTAAAGCCTCGTGATTTTTATCGTTGTCCGCGTTTGATGACATCGATGTGGTATGCGTATGTGAAAGGTAAATTGCCCAATCTGCGCCATCCAAAGACACTTGACGAATTATGGATGTCTATCAACATGAGAGCTATGAAAGATCCTATGGCGCGATCTCTTCGAATCCAATGTGCAGATAAATATGCTGTTAGGCAGTATGTTAAAGAAAAGGGGTTCGAGGATACACTAAATGATTGTTATGGGGTATATGATTCGTTCGAAGAGATAGATTTTAGTTCGCTACCTAATCAATTCGTTTTAAAATTGACAACAGGTAGTGGTATGAATTACATCTGCAAGGATAAGCGTCAATTAAACAAAGAAGAATTGAGGAGGATTGTATCCAAATGGTTCGTGGATTGCCATGAATATGGTTTGAAAACGGCAGAATGGCACTATGTGGAAATCAAGCCTCGTTTGATAGTCGAGAAATACTTATCTGAATTGGGGGAGTCGCTGTCCTTGGTTGACTACAAGTTTCATTGCTTCAACGGACATATTTATCACGTGGAGACAATTAGCGATAGGGATGAAAGTAGGGGGACGTCAAATTGCGACACCTATAATCCGCAATGGGAACGTACTAATTGTGTCATGCCTCAATATCATACACCACGAAGAATGTTGCCAAAGCCGAAGAATTTCGATTATATGAAGAAGATGGCAGAAACATTAAGCATGGAATTTGAGTATGTACGTGTTGACTTATATGAAATTGAAGGAAAGGTTTTGTTCGGCGAATTAACATTCACACCAGCTGGATGTATCGAGTTTGATTATTTACCATGGTATTTGGAGGATATGTGTCGTTTCTATTATGCAACTAAGAAATAATAAAATTACTTATTTGTGCGCACCATTCCGTTCTGGCTGTAACCGTGAAGGAGCGCAGTATGCACCTGATTGGCTATTCCGTGCATTGGGTTTAACGATAAAGAATAGCCGTGTAGTTTCGCTAACGACGGAAAAGAACCCTTTGACGGATGATATAGAGAACGGAGTGAAGAACTATGATGCTGTATTGCAAATGATAGAAGCGTTGCGGGAAGATGTGAAGAACGTATTGGACTATGGCAATCGAGTTGTTGTGCTTGGTGGTGATCATTCGATAGCTATAGGCAGTATAGCCGGAGTGTTGAGCAAATACCCGAATGTGGGTGTAATATGGTTTGATGCGCATACGGATATTAATACGGAAGCAACATCTCCATCCGGCAATGCACATGGTATGCCGTTAGCTGCACTGATGGGATTGTGCAAGAGTGGCATCTGTAATCAAGGTCATCTACTCAATCCGCATAATGTGTATTGGGTTGGGGCACGCGATATTGATACCGGAGAATGGGAAACGATTGAGCGATTAGGGCTTGAAAGTCATGTGTTCACTGCGGAGACAGTACATCAGATTGGCATGGAGACAGTGATGCATCAGATTCGCACAGCATTGGTTGATAATGGTGTGGAGCAATTGCATCTAAGTTTTGATATTGACGGGATGGATCCAATGATTGTTCCTGCAACCGGAACTCCGGTGAAAATGGGATTGAATGAGATAGAAGGCGATACGTTTATTGACGAATTGAAAGAAGGTATGCCGGAATTGGTCTCCTTGGATTTTGTGGAATATAATCCGAGACAGGATGATCCTAACTATACAACAGGAAAGTGGTGCGCAAACACTTTATCTAAACTTTGTAAATTATTTGATTAACATGACAGCAGCACCAATAATAGTATTTGCTTATAATCGTCCAGTACACTTAAGAAAGACACTGACGTGGCTTGGACAAAATGAGTTGGCAGATCAGTCAACGTTGTACATCTTTTGCGATGGGCCGAAGCTTAATGCCTCGGCTGAACAACTTGCTAAAGTGGAAAATGCACGCAAAGTAGCGCATGAAGTTGCCGTTGTGCCAACGTTCAAAGAAGTCCATATCATCGAACGAAAAGAAAACCTTGGACTTGGTACAAGTGTTATAACTGGAGTGACGGAGATTATCAATAAGCATGGACGTGCTATTGTGCTGGAGGATGATTTGGAGACATCGCCTTATTTCCTCAGCTACATGAACCAATGCTTGGAACATTACGATGCACGAAAATCGGTATTCTCTATCAGTGGACTCTCTCGTCCTCATCCGGAGCGGTTTTATCCAAAGGATTACCCATATGATGTATATGTGTCGCTGACGCACCACCCGACAGGATGGGGTACCTGGGCAGATAGATGGGCACAAGTTGATTGGGATGTGAAGGACTTTGAGGTCGTCAAGAATGATCCGCAGATGATACAGGCTTTCCGTCGTGCCGAACATTGCCAATATGATGAGTTGGTGCGTGTTCGTGATAATAGAATTAATCTATGGGCTGCCAAATTTGCTTTTGCTCATTTTGTGAACCATGCTGTAAGTATATGTCCGATAGTATCATATATCAATCATATTGGATGGGATGCGGAAGGAACAAATGCTACAGGGGGAGCGAGCCAATGGAATTTCGAACGACTGGCAGATAATGCTAACATACGTTTCCTTGATGTGTTGTACGAGGACAGTCGTATCATTAACGCTTGGTATTCATTTAGTATAAACAAACCTCGTTCGCTGTGGAGAAAATTAATGAACTGGTATGGACGCAAATTCCTTCGTCGTGATGAATATGCACTGAAGGGTAGAGTATATGCAGAATAATGTTAAAAAAAGTTCGTAGAATAGTAAGAGAGTGGGCGGAAGCTGCATACAACGCATGCTTCAATCGTCCGGTTGGATACATCTATATGTTTCATATGGTGTGCCCGAAGGCTGATATGTTGGATCCTATTGACGAACTGCGTGTCTCGCCGGAATATTTTGAGAAGTTTTTGCATGAGCAGCAGAAGCGTTTGGACTTCATCTCCATAAACGACCTACACGCTCGTATGAGCAATCAACAACGCAGTGATAAACCTTTTGGCATCATTACATTCGATGATGGCTATGAGGATAACTTTACCTACGCCTATCCGATACTGAAAAAACTCAATATTCCTTTTGTCATCTATATCTCTGCTGGATTGGTGAAAGACCATGCACCGATATGGAATTATCCGTTGATCATTGAGCGTATTATTAAAATGAATAGTGAATTGAATATAAATGGGCATCGCTATATATGTGCGACAGAGGAACAAAAGAGTGAAGTATTCCGACAATTGAAGGGTTTACTGTTCTCACTGCCATACGCTCATTTGCAAGAGGATTTCAAGCATCTCTTTGTAGAATACCTTTCGGATGATGTATTCCCGCGCAATACGCTCACATGGGAACAAATAGCAGAGTTGTCGAAAGATCCATTATGCACCATTGGTAGCCATACTATGACCCATTGCCGATTGACAATAACGGACATCGCATCGTTGCAATATGAATTAGGCGAAAGCAAGAGCCTCTTGGAGCAACATGTATGCAAACCGGTAGAGCATTTGTCTTATCCGTATGGATGGAAAACGGATGTATCTGCTGAAGCTATTGTTTTTGCACAACAGATAGGCTATAAAACGGCACTTCGTTCCTTCGGAGGACCTATTCGTCAGGAAGACAAAGATCTTCATCATCTTAAACGTATAATGATACATGAATAACAAATCTGTCTTATTATCTGTGTGCGTGCGCACGCACAACCAAGAGAAGTTCATCGCTGAGGCTCTTGATAGTGTTCTGATGCAAAGAACCAATTTCGATTTTGAAATTATCGTCAGCGATGATGCTTCTTTAGATGGAACGGTGAAGATATTAAAAGAATACCAAAATGTACATCCCGATAAGATACGTTTACTTTTGAGCGAGAAAAACATAGGTGGACCTGAAAACTTAAAACGTGTCATCGAAGCAAGCAATGCGAAATACATTACCTGTTTGGACGGAGATGATTTTTATACAGATGAATATAAACTGCAAAAACAAGTGGACTTTTTAGAGACTCATCCTGAGTATGCGGCATGTTTCCATAATACGTGGTATGCAGACGAAAATGGTAGATTGTGTGGCTTGTTTAATTGCCCTGATTTTCATGCCGTTCATGATGCACATGAGTTCATTCGTGAGCGTTGGTTTGTGCCTATCCATAGCGCGGTAATGCGACGAGAATACATAGAGTTCCCTGAATGGTATAATACCGTCATGAACGATGATTATGTTGTGCATCTCTCTGTTGCAAAGCACGCTCCGTACTATTATATGCCGGATGTGATGGTGGCATATCGTCGTCATGGTAATAACACCTCTTTGGCATATCATGATCAGATTTTGACAGACACGCAGTTATGTGCTATTTTAGAAAATATGAAGCTATTATATCCTGATGAATATGCATTTGACTTTGATGCACGTATAGCTGAATATCAAGCCGAAATTGCGGACTTGCAATCGCTTCGACATCAACCTTGGCGCAAATGGTTGCGGCGGAAGACATATACGCGCCCTATAAAACAATGGTTAAGAAATTTATGAGTATGCGATTATCTATCATAACAATAAACTACAACAACGCCTCCGGCTTGCGCAAAACCCTCGTCTCCGTTGCGTCACAGACATACCGCAACATCGAGCACATCATCGTTGATGCTGCTTCTACCGATGGCTCGGTAGATGTTATCCGTGATTACGAATCTGCTAACCGTTCATCTGTTCATCCATTAACCATTGTTTGGAGCAGCAAAAAAGATAAGGGTATTTATAATGGAATGAATATTGGTATACAGCGCGCAACAGGGGACTATATTCAAATATTGAATAGCGGTGATCTCCTCGCTGCGCCTGATGTCACTGAGCGTATGATGGCTGCGTTGGATTCGCTAAACACTAAACGCTCAACGCTCAACGAGGATGCTATTAACATCCTATACGGCAACATGCTCAAGTCATACGATGGAAAAACAATCATCAACCGCGATACTTGCGGAGGCGAGATGTACACTCCGAAGTCATTCCTCTATTTCTATAAGGGTACATTGAACCATGACTGCGCCTATATCCGTAGAGACCTTTTTGAAAAGTACGGACTCTATAATGAGGATATGAAAATCTGTTCCGATTGGGAATGGTATGTGCGAGCTATTGTGCTTGGTGGAGAAAAACCGGTTTATACCAATATAGATGTCACGATCTTCGATATGAATGGCGTGAGCGAGTCGTATGGCAAGAACGCGGATATCATCAAGCGGGAACGCCGTGAGTATCTGGAGTCTATTCTACCTCCTTCAGTGTTGCGGGATTATGATATGTATGCTTTCCCCATAACCCAGTATCAACGATTGAAAAAGCATCATTTATGGGGGTTAGTGTATTTTCTCGAGCGAGTGCTTTTCAAACTCGAGAAGTGGAGGATTTTGAGGTAAAAAAAAACATAAAAAATAAATGCTGCGCAATGTGTGATTTATGGTGAAACTTTCGATTATAGTACCGATTTATAACGTAGAGCAGTATCTGCGGAAATGCGTGGATAGTTTGCTTGCACAGGACTTGTCGTCATCCAAATATGAGATCATATTAGTTGATGATGAATCGCCGGATGCATGTCCGCAGATCTGTGATGAGTATGCTGCGGCTCATGAGAACATCCGTGTCATTCATCGCGAGAACGGCGGATTAAGCGCAGCGCGAAATTCCGGTATAGAAATCGCTCAAGGAGACTATCTTATGTTTGTGGACTCGGACGACTATATCGAGCCCAATGTACTTGGAAAACTAATGGCGCAAGTAGAGCGAGAGAATCTGGATGTATTACGATATGATATTAGAAATGTAAATGATAAATACGAGGAGTTTCATCCCAATAGAGATCCGAAACGGGATGTTGATTTTAGTGAATCGATGGTTGATGGTGAGACATTTTTGAATGAACGTCTCGGTCCAGGGTGTTATGCCTGGCAGTTTATCCTCCGTCGTGATTTGATCTTATCTGAAAAAATGTCAAATGTCAAATGTCAAATGTCAAATTCAAAAAATATTCTCTTTACCCCAGGAATCTATTTTGAGGACACAGACTGGACACCGAGGATGTTGCTCAGAGCGAAAAGGGTAGCTTCTACGCCAATGATTGTCTATAACTACCTATGGCGAATAGGCTCAATCACGCTCCCAACAGATCCAATTAAGCGCAAGAAGGTGTTGGAAGATAAGATAAGATTGATTCGCGGTTTTAAGAAACAATCTAAACTTGTAAAAGACCCTGTATGGTTTACGTGGATGACGAGTTCAACTGCTATGGGCGTGTTAGGAATGTTGGCTAAAATGCCATTCGCAGAACGCAAACTTTATTTGCAAGAACTGAAGTCGCTTCACATCTTCCCGCTTTATACGAAGAAAGAAAAGATGTTATCGCATAAAATCAAAACTATTTTGGCTAATATCAGCCCATCGTTATATTGTTTTATTATGAGTTTAAGAAAATGAGAAAGTTTTATACTATATTGTATTACGGATTTGCAAGGCATCTGCCAAAGTCGAATGGAGGAGTTATAGGAAAATTCGCTAAGTGGTTGCGCCATCAATGTGCAAAGCACATGTTTGCTGAATGCAACGGCACGGACATTAACTTGGAGCAAGGAGCCTATGTCGGCAATGGTCGTAATTTTCATGTGCTTGGTGATGCAGCTATTGGTAAGGACTTTGTTTGTCACAACCGTATTGTGACCATCCATGGTAATGTTATGATGGGTGAAGATGTGCTGTTTCAAGGTGGCGGACATCAGTTTGATAATCCTGAGGTGCTAATTGGCTCAGAAGGAGATCTACCGGATACTCCCTTAGACATAATGGAGGATGTTTGGATAGGCGCGCGAGCAATCGTGTTACCCGGTTGCAAACGTATCGGTGCTCACTCAATCATCGGTGCCGGAGCAGTTGTAACCCATGATGTACCCGATTATGCCATTGTGGGGGGGAACCCTGCAAAAATAATTAGAATGAGGAAATGATTTTCATTATAAAAACTATAGTCGGTAAAAAATAATCAAATATTCATATTTAGATTAAAAATCTTAGTTTTTTAGCAAATATTTTGTTGTTTTTTGTTAATGTCATTTTTTTACTACCTTTGCAGCCAAATTGCACATCGTGTGATAAATGAGGAACTATGTATATAAATGTCAAAAGAGAATCCAATATAGAATTACTGCGAATTATAGCGATGTGGTACATATTGATACACCATTTGATAGTGCATGCTATATGTCCCGAACTAGTACATGGAACAGGAAAATTATCTTGTTCATATATTTTATATTCCTTTGTAGAAGGATTTCTATATGTTGCAGTTGATGTTTTTATATTAGTATCCGGCTATTTTGGCATAAAATTGCGAGCAAAAAAGATATGGTCATTATATCTCCAATGTGCCTTCTATGGCTTATTGACATACTTGTTTGGTGTAATGGTAGGGACGGTGCCATTGGTACCACATACAATAATTACAAAATCGGTACTGATATTTTCTCATTTATCATCATGGTGGTTCGTTGTATGTTACTTAATGCTGATGATTATTTCTCCTTTTTTAAACTTTAGCATGCAGAAAATGAGTAAAAAGGAATATCTATTCTCTTTAATCCTTTTTGCGTTTTTACAACTTTACCTTGGTTGGTTTTGGCAAAAAAGCGCATACGATACGAATGGGTATAGTTTTATAAACTTTATTTATGTTTATTTGATTGGTGGCTACCTGCGTAGGTTTGTGTCTTTAGATAAACTTCATCAGCAAAGAAAAATTTCCTTAATGATTTATGTATTATGTGCTCTTTTATTTGGTGTATGTAATATTTTGCGCTTGTGTATACATATTCCTTTCGGCAATTTGTGGGGATATAATAATCCGATTATAATTCTTGGCGCTATCAGCTTGTTTCTGTATATTAGGACATTTGCGATTCGATCGAATGTCATAAACATTATAGGGGGGGGGGTATTCGCGGCATATCTTATAACCGACATCAGTTATGTTGGGGATTGGTTATATGTTCAATTTGGGGTTTTGGCTCAAAATATAAATGCTATTTTAATTCAATTTTTAGTAATATTGTTGACGGCAATAGCTTTACTATTGCTATGTTGTTGTATTGATATAGTTAGAACTTGGTTGATGAAACCTATTATCAACGCGTTTGATGGAATTGATAAAAAAATGAATCGAGATGAAAAATAAAACCCTTATTTCCGTTATCATCCCTTCGTATAACCGTGCAAATACGGTCGGGCAGACGATAGATAGTATAGTCGCGCAGAAAGTGAATGCGGACATCGAGATCGTCATTGGTGATGATTGTTCGACTGACAATGCGCGTGAAGTATTGGAGCAATACCGACAGAAGTACCCGGACATCATCCGTCTTTTCCTTCGTGAGCAGAATATGGGATTAGGAGCCAATTGGGCACAATGCGTCAAAGATTGTCAAGGCGAGTTCATCTGTAATTGCGACAACGATGACTATTGGCATAATCCCAATAAGTTGCAACTTCAACTCGATTACATGCGTGCTCATCCGGAGAGTAACATTTGTATTACTGATTATAGAACTTTTAATCACACTACAGGAGAAATAACTGAGAAATATTCCTATATTGCAGATACTAATGATTTGCAAACTTTTATGTGGAGTAATCATACATATGGGAACATAACTTTTATGTATCGTGCTGATTTTATGAAAACTCATCTGGATCTTGATGAATTTATTAATCGTAGATTCTCTTTGCAAGATTGGCCTGTGTGGGTGATATTAACGGCTTATTCCAATATTGATATAATTCATGTTTCTACAGCTACTGTTAGGGTGGGGGAGACATCAATTTCTAGGCCAGATTCTTTAGAAAAATATGCTAAGCGTTTATTAGAGGATGGGAAGATTGCTCGGTATTTAGGAGAATTATTCCCGGAAAAGTTCCCTTATTCGGATAAGATGTGGGATGATTATATGAATATATCGTTGATGAATATGGGTTTTAGAGTTGGAGACTATGAATCGGCTGCGAAGTATGGTAAATCTGTGAGTGGAAGTTTAAAACAAATATGTTCTCAAAATAGAGTATTGTTCTATTTGTTCCGGTTAGCTAAAAGATTATATCAAGAATGATACAAATCAATAGAAATAGTTCTTTCGAATTACTAAGACTTATAGCGCAATATTTGATAATTGTGTATCATATATTGCTCTTTTGGTTCGTGCATACAGAAACGAATCCGGTACATGTCTACAAGGCTATTTGTATACCATTGCATATTGGTGTCATTTTGTATGTGTTGGTAAGCGGATATTTTGGTATACGTTTTTCGTTAAAGGGTGTTACGAGAATTATCGCAAACCTGTTTATATATGGACTGCTATTATCGATAATAGGGCACTATTGGATTGGGGATGAATTAAATTTAAAGGAATTATTTTTTGTTTCAAACTCCCCATTTTGGTTTGTAAGAACATATTTAATGCTTTATCTTGTCGCTCCTCTTGTTAATAAAATAATACGTGGAATGTCCACAAATAATCGATTACTACTACTATTATTATTATGGGCGAGTTGTTATGTAGGGATGTTAGGATTTGATAACTCTTTGATTGGTGGCACAAATCTTATGCATTTTATTTTGATATATTTAATTGGAAATACACTTGCACTATACAAGGAGAAAATTAATGAAATTCCTATTTTGGGGATTCTGCTTAGCTACGCACTTATCAATGCGTTGTCAATAGGTGGATATTTATTCTGCGTAGGCACAAGATTAGAAGGAATCAGTTATGCGTTTGCGTTTAAATATAATAGCATTTTATTAATCACAAATGCTATATGTTTCTTTGTGCCATTTATGCGGATGAACTTTACAAATGGGACTATTAATTTTTTGGCATCTTCATGTTTTGCCGTATATTTAATACATTCTGCTTCATTAGTATTAAATCATCCTATTAAAGATGCTGCATTATTTATCCAAACATATACCGATAACGTGATAATATTGTTCATGGTTTGCGGATTAGCTTTAGTTATTCTATTTGGCAGTATCCTAATAGACAAAGTTCTTATGCCATATTGGAAACTTGTAGATATGATAGTTAGACGTCTCAACAACACAAAATTAGGAACGATAGCAACAATTTGGTCAAATCAATAATGATATGATGAAAGCAAAGCATATAGTAGGATTGGTTTATCATAGGCTATATAAAGAGCCTATGCAGTGGTGGAAATTACGTAAACAACGCAACCATCCGAGGGAATATATATCGGACGTGTTTACAGCCATGGGGCGTACAATGCATTGGGATAATCCTCAAACATTGGACGAAAAGATCCAATGGCTGAAGTTTTATTCGGATACGTCATTGTGGACGGAACTATCTGATAAGTATATGGTTCGGGAATATGTGAAGCAGAAAGGTTTAAGTGATTTATTGGTTCCTTTAATTGGCAAATGGGATAACGTACATGAGATAGATTGGGGAGCATTGCCGAATCAATTCATCATGAAAACGAATCATGGCAGTGCTGATGCCCAAATATGTATCGATAAGAGTAAAATTGATCTATCAGAATGGAAATATCATTTTATATTAGCGAGTCATAAGGAGTATGGTATCAACAATTGTGAATTTCATTATGGAAAAATCAAACCCTGTATTATTGCTGAGAAATTGCTGGATGCGAGTAAGCAACCAATTTCTTCGAAATCGTTGATAGATTATAAGGTGTGGTGTGTAAATGGTGAACCGCAATATATCTGGGCTTGTTATGACCGAACAAATGCTCGTGTGCAGGTTATGATGTATGATACGCAGTGGAATGCGGTTCCTCAGAAATGTTTTTGCACACCTCATTATCGAATAGCACCCGAATTACTGCCCCCACCCTATTCGCTAAGGCAGATGATGGAGTCCGCCCGAGCGTTAGCAGAAGGATTTCCTGTGGTGCGAGTCGACTTCTACGAGGTAGATAAGAAGTTGTACTTTGGAGAAATGACCTTCACTGCTGCCGGCGGATTTAATGATTTTTATTCCCAAGAGTTTCAAAATGAAATGGGAGAAATGATAGATTTGTCACTAGCCCCTATTGTGAAATAATGAAAGATAATAATATTATATTATCCATTGTTGCTCCTGTTTATGGAGTAGAGAAATATATCCGAAAATGGTTGGATAGCGTGTATGACCAAGATATTCCCGAATCGGAATATGAAGTGATTTGCGTTAATGACCGTACACTGGATAAGTCAGCAGATATAATCCGCGAGTATCAAAAACAGCATGAGAACTTGGTTCTTATTAACCACGAGGTGAATAAAAAGGACAATGCTTCGCGCAATACCGGTTATCGTGCTGCACGAGGGAAATACATATGGTTCAATGATCCAGACGATATAGTAGCATCGAAGTGCTTCGGGACGATAATCCGTAAGATGGAAGACAACCAATTGGACATGCTTCATTGGGCGATATTATCTACGAATGGAGACACGATTCGGAAATTAAATGATACAAGTGTCGTGTCGGGAGTGGAATTAATGCATCTTACTAAAAATACACCTCAGTTTGATATAACTTTTACTTGGAATAGATGTTATCGTCGTCAGATGTTAGTAGATGCTAATATTTCATTCCGCGAAGAACGAGGTTGCGATGTACTCCAAACGCTTCAAGGTATAGACGCTTCTCAACGTTGTATGGATGTAAAAGAATGTTATTATTTCTACCGAAATGATAACCCTACCAACTATAGTCATACAGATACCCTTAAAGCGTGGCGCATGATGGCATATTCTTTCCGCTTGGGTAAATATGTGTATGAATTGCCAGTGAGTGATGCGTATCGATTTATCACGAACGAAGCAGGTCCGTGGCGTATTAATCAGATAAAAAAAGTTCTCTTGCGTATGCCAATATCGGAGATTAAAGAGATATATAGAATGTTGGACGAAGAACCGGATGTGAAATCTTTTGCTTTGCAACATGCAAATCGCTTTGTTCGATGGGAATTGACACATCCATATTTAGTAATGGTTCTTTCTATCTTGTATAGGATGGTAAGATACATTAGAAATGTAGGCAAATAATTAAAAAATGACATACAAATTTGCGTATGTCATTATTTTTTTGTATTTTTGCGACAAATTTCATGTATACGATTATGAAAATCATTCAAATAGGTCCATGTCCTCTTTCTATAGACTGCATCCATGGTGGTGTGGAAGCTTCCGTGTATGGGCTGGTTACTGAGTTAACGTGTGAAGGAGTTAGTGAGTTAGGGAGAGAGCACGTCGTTGACGTGTTCGATATTCCGCGAATAGGAGGGAAGGATAGCGTAGAGCGGTACGGGAATCTGACCATCCATCGGTATGCCAATCCGGGGACGCATAATAAGGATGCGGTGCTGAGGCTACGCGAGATGGTGCGGGATATAGTGGCGCTTGGTCCGGATGTGTGTCATGTGCATGGAACGAATGCAATTAATAAGGAGATATATTTCGCGTTACAGGCTCATGGTATCAAGATGATGCTGACGGTGCATGGACTGGCTTGTGAAGAAAAAAAGCAAGCATTGAGGCGGAAACCATCGCTGAAAGCGCTTTATCAGTATATCGTGCAGAGTAGGGATGAACGGGAGTTAGTGGAGGCTGCGCCGAGGATAATCGTGGATACGGTATACGTGGAGGAGAAGTTGAGAGGCTATGGGTTGAAGCATATGCCGGAGATGCATGTGATACCGCAGGGGATAGACGAAACGTACTATGGGATAAAGTGTGACCCAAAGAGCAATGTGATACTGTGTGTAGGGGCGATTGCGCCGCGGAAGGGACATATCTATACAGTGGAGATGTTTAATCGGATACGCGCGAAGGGGATTGAGGCGAAGTTGCGGATCATTGGTTCGTTGGCAGATAAGGGATATTATGAGCAGTTGAAGCAGAAGATAGCGGAGAGTACGTACAAAGAGGATATTTCGCTGGAAGCCAATCTGCCGAGAGAGGAGTTGTTGAAGGCGTATGCGGATGCGAAGGTGTTCGTGCTGCATAGTCGGGAGGAGAGTCAGGGAATCGTGTTCGCGGAGGCGATGGCGACCGGTTTGCCGGTGGTAGCAACGAAGATAGGTGGGATACCGTATGTGGTGGAAGACGGGAAGAGCGGGTTGCTTTGTCCGTACGGCGATGTGGAGGCGATGGCGATGATGGTGGAGCGGTTGATGACGGAGGAGAAGGTATGGAAGGAGTTTTCGGCAGAGGCGAGGGAGAGAGCGAAGGGGTATAGATGGGGAGATATTGCAGAGAGAATAGTGGGATTGTATGTATTGTAGAAGAAAAAACAAGGAGTTAAATGATGGAAATGATGGAAATGATGTAAATGATGGAAATGATGGAAATGATGAGAAAATAATGATGGAAATGATATAAATGATGAGAATGATGAATAATAAGGATGATGCATATAAGCAAAAATTCATGGCATTTGCCATTCGGATGGTGAAACTGAAGAATTATCTGAATGAGCAGAAACATGAGTACAACATTGCGGATCAAATCCAGCGTTCCGGTACTGCCATTGGTGCGAACCATCGTGAAGCCACGTTTGCAGAGAGTGATTCGGACTTTATACATAAACTGCAGATAGCCCAAAAAGAATGTGGAGAGACGATATATTGGTTGGAGTTGCTGAAGGAAACGGAATATATATCAGATGAGCAGTTTAATAGCCTGTACGCAGATGCAGAGGAAGTTATGCGGATGCTGACGAGGAGTATTTTGTCAGCGAGGAAAAGAGTGAAGAAATGATGGAATGATGAAGATGATGGAAATGATATAAATGATGTAAATGATGTAAATGATGGGAATGATGTAAATGATGTATGACGGGATAATATCCCTAATAACAGACGAAACCGCCAAAGCAATCCCGGCGCTGAAGAGCCGAGAAGAGGACGAAATAAAGAAGAATTAGAAATAAATTTTAAACCCACCGATTTCGGTTAGGTTAAAAAGATAATAACAAAGAATATGGACAAGGAGTTGACATTACGTCCGGAAGGACAGGAGAAGCATGACGAGATAGTGATTTACCAGTCTGAAGATGGACAGGTGAAAGTGGATGTGCTGTTTGAGAATGAGACAGTATGGCTGACTATGGATCAAATGTGCCTACTCTTTGGTAAGGCAAAATCCACAATCAGCGAGCATATCCAAAATATATACGCTGAAGGAGAACTGAAAGAGAGTGAGACTTTGAGAAAATTCGGAATTTCCGAATATTCTACTAAACCGACGAGTTTTTACAACTTAGATGTCATTATTTCAGTAGGTTATAGAGTGCACTCGCATCAAGGTACGCAGTTCCGTATATGGGCGACGCAGCGGTTGCGGGACTATATAATAAAAGGTGTAGCCTTGAACGATGAACGGTTCAAACGGGGTAACTCGATGAATTACTTCAAGGATTTGTTGGAGCGCATTCGGGAGATTCGTTTGTCGGAGCGGGTATTTTACCAGCAGATAAAAGACATCTACAAGACGAGCATCGATTATGATCCGTCAGACGAGATGACGTTGCGTTTTTTCAAGGAAGTGCAGAACAAGTTGCTTTGGGCAGTGAGTGGTAAGACAGCAGCAGAGTTGGTGTATTTTCGAGCTAATGCCGCGTTGCCACAGATGGGGTTGACATCGACGGAGAAGCAAGGCAAGGTACTGAAATCGGACATTGAGATTGGTAAGAACTACTTGACGGAAGAGGAAGTGGGGCTGCTAAAGTTGATCGTTGAGCAATATCTGGCTTTTGCAGAGGCGCAAGCGATGGCGCATGTGCCGATGTACATGGCTGATTGGGTAGAGCGGCTGCGGATGGTGCTGACGATGAATCAACGTTCGATACTGGAAGATGCGGGACGGATATCGCATGAGTTGGCGATGCAGAAAGCGAATGAGGAATACCGGAAGTATCAGATGGCGCTGCGGGAAGAGGAGCATTTGGAGAGTCTGCGGGAATTGGAGCAGGATCTGAAGGAGTTGCCGTTTGAGGAGAAGGAGAGATAGTGTATGGTGTGAAGTGTGAAGTGTAGAGGAGGATTGTTAATAGATGATAGATGATAGATTATAGATAGACAGCTGACGCAGATAGATAATAGATTATAGATAGAGCCTAACGTCATAGATAATAGATGATAGATGATTTATGAATAGAGAAGAATTTTTGGATAAGTGCATTGCGTTCTCGGTGAGGATTAACAAGTTGAGGAAGTACCTGCGCACCAAGCATCATGAGTATAATAACTCAGACCAAATACAGCGTTCAGGTACAAGCATAGGTGCGAACTATAGTGAGGCATGCAATGCGGAGAGTAAGGCAGATATGGTGCATAAGTTGAGTATCGCACAGAAAGAGTGCAAAGAGACAATGTATTGGCTAAAGGTTTTACATGGATCAGAGTTTATGGCTAAAGATTACTATGATGAGATGATGGCTGATGTGGAAGAACTATATAAGATTTTGACTGCCAGTTTAAAAACTGCCAAGTCAAATCTATAGATTATAGATAAATAGATGGTAGATGATAGATTATAGATAGACGGCAAAATGTATATACAATCGTTCAAATCAAAAGGGTAGCATGTGTTTGGAAATTACCAAATCAACAATATCGAGCGTAAGACAAATATAAGTAATGAAATATAATTAATTCACTATGTTAGGAACGATATTAACCATAGTATTTGGGATCGTAAGCGTAGCATCGTTGGCAGAGGCGATCCGGGCGAGGAGATATCCATGCAA
>JAEEGL010835037.1_pt1 | contig 43338 bp, 36 predicted proteins | sample 9134231 | NCBI WGS metagenome assembly JAEEGL01 (sample SAMN16246548, study PRJNA631951) | gut metagenome | biome: gut microbiome; feature: rumen; material: fiber-attached | host: Bos | place: Iran: Karaj | collected 2018-10
CTTCGCGAGTTTTTAAACAACCCGTCGAGAAATTTCTCGTCGCGAGACCGCGACGTTTTTGCACGTTTTTCAGCAGAAATCTAACTGAAAAGCTGCAAAAACCGAAATTCTCGCGCAAGTTCGGCGGAATCCCGTCCGCCGAATTTGCGGGGCTGTTAAAAAGTCAGACTTTTTAAACAGCCCCTTGGTTTGGGTTTTTTCATCGTACGGGGCGCTCATTTCCTGAATATTTGACAAATCGTCTTTTACCAATATTATTATACTTGAAAAACTTGCGTTTGTCTGCATCATTTCGCTTACACGTGTTTTCCTGTTTGCAAATTCTTTCTTGAACTATGCGCCGTTTTGTGATATGATATTATATATCTATTTTTGTTATTTTGCATTCGCATCGCGCGGCGTCCGCCGCGGAAAGGAAACGTCATGCCGTCACCCGTAGGGGACAAAAGAGCCGTCAAGATATTCGTTCTTTATCTGCTTGAAAATATAAACTATCCTCTGGAGCTTTTCAGAATCAGCGACATCGTTATGCAGACCGACTACGTTCTGTATCTGGATTTCGTCGAATGCTTCAACGAGATGACCGACGCGGGGCTCGTCGCGAAAGTCGGGGAAAACGCCGACGGCGACGCCCTCTGGGCGGTCACCGACCGCGGGCGGACCGTAGCCGGCGGACTGCGTTCGGAACTGCTTCCCTCACTCCTCGACAAGGCGCTCGCCGCCGCGCTGCGCTATCTCGATTTTTCCCGCAGAGGAATCAGCGCCGAATGCGACGTTCTTCCGGCGGGCGCTCCGGGCGGGGAGTGCGAGGTCAGATGCAGGATCACCGAAAAAAAGAAGGTGCTGATGGAGGCGACTCTCCGTGTCGACAGTCTCGACCGCGCCGAGCGCATGAGAAGCAGCTTTCTCGACCGTCCCGAGGTTGTTTTCAGGGGCTTTCACGCCCTTCTCGCAGGAAATATGAACTATCTGTTCGACGGAAACGCGCAGCAGTAAAAACAAAAAACAAAAAACCGCCGTCGGACCGTTGTGACGGCGGAGGCGGTTTTTTGTGCGGACCCGTTCAGCGGGCGGCTCTTCTTCTCTTGTCGAAGCAGGCGCTGCAGTAGACAGGCTTGTCAAGGGAAGGCTGGAAGGTCAGCTTCGCCTCTCCGCCGCACTCGCTGCAGACAGCATAGTAGTACTGCCTCGTTCCGTTGGAGTCGCCGCCGTTCTTCTTTGCGTCACGGCATGCCTTGCATCTTTTCGGCTTGTTGGTGTAGCCCTTGGAGGCGTAAAACTCCTGCTCGCCTGCCGTAAAGACAAATTCTTTGCCGCACTCGACGCATACCAGAGTTTCGTCGGTATACTCAACGGGTGCTACGGGTTCAGCTTCGGTTTCTTCGACCTTCACTTCGTCTTCGTACATTTTGTACCTCTTGAAAAAAATGGATGATATTGTTTGCCCTCAGACGGATTCGGACCGTCACCTTTGAAGATATACTACAACGCTCTGCTTATTAAGCTAATCGGGCATATTAAACGTTGATTCATTTGCCGCGCAGGATCTGGCGGAGCTTGGTTTTTATCCTGTATACGGCGTTTTCGACCGATTTTCTGGTTTTTCCGGTCTTTTCGGCTATCTTTCCGATCGGTACTCCGTCGTAATAGGACCACCAGACGTCGTTTTCGTAGTCGGAAAGGGAGCTTCTGATCAGTTTTCTCAACTCGGCGAGAGATTCGCGGTCGGCAGCCGCTTTGCCGGGGTCGTCGGCGACCAGGAATGCGTCGTATTCGGGAAGAGGAACTATCTCGGGACCTTCGCGGCGACGCGAGACCGCCGAGATCAGCCGGTTGGTGATACAGTTTTTTGCGTAAAGCCCGAACGTCACGTTTCCGTAAAGCGGGTCGTAGCTTCTGACCGCCGAGGAAAAGGCAAGAAGCGCCTCCTGGTTGACTTCGTCCCGATCGGAGTCGCACATGCCGCGTGAAAAGCTGTAAACGAGGGAAGAGATGAGCGGAGAATACCGCTTGACAAGCTCCGAAAATGCGGCGTCCCCTCCGGATCTCGCGTCGATAAGGAGGGAGAGGAGTTCGCTGTCGGCGACCGCTGTTTCGGCGGCGGTATTCTGGGTCTCTCGGGTCACTGTATTACCGTCCTTTCGAACTGCTCGTATAATCGGTTTAATTATATCATAATGAAAAACGTGTGTCAACCGGATTTTTACTGTTTTTTCGCGAAAAATTCAAAAAAATATCACTTTTTATAAAAAAGCAGGGGAAAAGGGAGGAAACATTGAGCATTTACAGGATCGGAAGCGGGTTATTTTCCGCCGGAATATCTGACCGCGGAGGTGAACCGGTTTCACTTTCCACCGCGGACGGAAGGGAAATTCTCTGGCAGGCGGACCCTCTGTACTGGGACGGACAAGCACCCAACCTTTTTCCCGTCTGCGGCAGGACGACGGGGCTTGAATACGAATACAGGGGAAAAAAATACCCTATGCCTGCTCACGGATTCCTGAAAGATTCGCTTATGCGTCCGGTCGTTCAGCGCCCGGACGAGGTTGTACTCGAGTTCGTCCCCGGCGCGAAGGAGCGAAAGATTTACCCGTTCGATTATTCGGTGAGGTGCGGCTGGCGGATCTTCGGGACGTCGCTTGAATACCGGATCGAAGTCGAAAACCGCGGCGACGAAACCATGTATTTCGCCTGGGGCGGGCATCCGGGTTTTACTCTCCCGCTCTGCGAAGGACTCGATTTTGAAGATTATTCGATCGTATTCGACGAGCCATGCGCCCCGTTGCGTCTCGAGATCACTCCCGACGGCTATCTCGGCGAGGGACGAACTCCTCTTGAACTGAAGGACGGGCGGATACTTCCGCTTAAGCGTTCTTATTTCGAGACAGACGGCGTTTTTATGAGCGGAGCCTGCCGTTCTCTTAAACTGTGCGCGAAAAAGGGACCGTCGGTCGGCATGTCCTTCCCCGACTGCCCGACCCTTGGACTCTGGACCGCATGCGGCGGCGCCGCGCCTTTTATCTGCATCGAACCCTGGAGCGGCACGCCCGACAGACAGGGAGTGCCCTGCGTTCTCGAAAAAAAGCCGGATATGACCGCCCTCGCTCCCGGGGGACGCTACACCGGATCGTACACGATAACCGTATCGGAGGAGTGAAATAATGAAGATCACCGACAACGGACACGCAACGGCGGCCGCTCTTCTGCGCCGTGAGATACCGCTCGGATGCGGATCCGGCGGAAACGACGTCACCGTTTTCCTGCGGACGGAGGAGGACGCCGGAAAAAATCCCGACGGTTTCAGGATCGAGGGCTCGGGAGGCGACTGGACGATAACCGGATACGGCGAACGCGGCCTGCTTTACGGAGTCGGAAAGTTCCTTCATTCGGGGAAACAGGAAGAGAAAGAATTCTTTCCCCGCGCCTCGGGAGGCGACGTTTTCCCCGACTGTCCGTTCCGCGCCATGTATTTTTCCATCCATTTTTACAACTGGTATCAGCAGGCGCCGGAGGACGAGCTGCGGGAATACGTTTCCTCTCTTCTGCTCTGGGGATACAACGCGATAGTCTGCATAGTGCCCGTCATCAATCTGAATTCCTTCGACGAGCCGCTGTTTCACGCCTCGGTCTCGAAGGCGAAAAAGGTGTTCTCCCTCTGCCGTGAATACGGGATGGAGACGGGGATAATAATCTGCCCGAACCAGGGACTCAAGAGCGCCCCTCACGAATTTGACGCAGATCTGACATACAACCTGAAATACCGCGGAAAGGCGGGAAGAAACCTGTGCCCGTCGAATCCCGCGGCGCTCGAATACCTGCGCGGCCTGTGGAACGGCATGCTCGGCGCCTTCAGCGGGGTCGGACTCGATTACGTTCTCACGTGGCCCTACGACGAGGGCGGCTGCGGATGCGAAAAGTGCCGTCCGTGGGGAGCCGGGGGATACGCCCGGTCGGCGTCCGAACTGCGCAAAGAGGCGCTGAAATACTATCCGGACGCGAAATTCATCGTGTCGACCTGGGATTTCGACGCGTCGGAGGACGAGGGCGAGTATTCGGGACTTTACGAAAAGCTGAAAAACGAAATGTCCTGGGTCGACGGGATAATGGTCGACAACCAGCACGAATACCCCCGTTTCCCTCTCGAACACGAACCGGTGAAGCCGGTCGTCAATTTTCCCGAAATCAGTATGTGGGGGCTTTATCCCTGGGGCGGCTTCGGCGCAAACCCGCTGCCGCGCAGGTTCGAACGGCTCTGGCGCGAGACCCGGCGCATTCTTTCGGGCGGTATGCCCTATTCGGAAGGAAAATACGAGGATCTGTCCAAGATCCAGTGCGCGGGATACTACTGGAGCGCCGGGGCGTCGTATCGGGAAACGCTGTCAGAGTATTTCTCCTGGTACTGCCCGGGAGCCGATCCGGACGCTCTCGTGCGGATGTGCGAGCTGATCGAAAAAAATCACGTCGGAGTGTACTCCGGCCTCGAACCCGACGCTGACGCCTATACCGAGGCGGCGCGGATCGCCCGCGAGCAGAACGGGAGGATATTCACGCCAGGGAGGGATGAGTGGCGCTGGAGGATTCTTTATATCCGCGCCGTTCTTGACGAAAAAAGATACGGATACTACTACGCTCACAAGAGCGAAAACGAACTCATGCTCCGTCTGCTGGTCCGTCATTCGGGAGAAATGCTGAAGGAGGACGCTCAGGCCCAGGAGTATTTCCGCGAGCTTTGCGGGTACTACGGCTGCGTCGATTACAACGGCGAAAACCAGTGGACTCACCCGCCGGTCGGCGGCGGATATCCCGAAAAGAGGATCTGACTGATGAAAAAGGTACTTGCGTTTGATTTCGGAGCGTCCTCCGGCAGGGCGATCCTCGGGTGTTTCGACGGAAAAAGGATAGAGCTTTCCGAGATTCACCGGTTCCGCAACGATCCCGTGATGCTTGGCGACCACTACCGCTGGGACGTCATGCGGCTTTTCTTTGAAATAAAAGAGGGGATCCGCAGATGCGCCGCAGCCGGACACGCCGATATTTCCTCGATAGGGATCGACACCTGGGGCGTTGATTTCGTGCTTCTCGACCGCAACGGCGACCTGCTGGCAAATCCCTTCCACTACAGGGATTTTTCGCCGGAAAACATGGAAAAAACGGTACAAAGGATCGGAAAGGAAAAGATATATTCGAAGACGGGCATCCAGTTCCTTCCGTTCAACACGATTTATCAGCTGGCTTATATCAGAGAGCACGCCCCGTTTCTCCTTGACAATGCAAAGCGCTTTCTTATGATACCCGATTATTTCGGATATCTTCTGACCGGAGAGTGCGCCAACGAATTCACCGACGCCTCGACGACGCAGCTGCTCAACGCGTCGACCGGCGGATGGGACGAAGAACTGCTGCGCGCCGTCGGAGCCGATCCGGCGCTCTTTTCCCGCCCGGCGGCCCCCGGGACGGTTCTCGGGACGCTGCGGCGTGAGATCGCCGAAGAGTGCGGAGTCGGCCGTGTCCCGGTGGTGCTGAGCGCCTCCCACGACACGGCGTCCGCCGTTGCCGCCGTTCCTTTTGAAGACGGGGAAAGCGGAGTTTACGTCAGCTGCGGCACCTGGAGTCTTATGGGGACGGTCCTCGACTCTCCGAAGACGGCCCCCGAATGTATGAAGGCGAATTTCACCAACGAGGGAGGAATCTTCGGGACTGCAAGGTTTCTCAAAAACATCATGGGGCTCTGGCTCATTCAGGAGAGCCGCCGGCAGTGGCTCCGGGAGGGAAGGGAAATGTCCTTCGACGAGCTTGAAGCAGCCGCGAACGCGTCGCCGTCAGGCGTTTCATTCGTCGATCCCGACGACGCCGTCTTTTCGCCTCCCGGGGATATTCCAGGAAGGATCGCGGAATACTGCCGGCGCGCCGGGCAGCCGGTCCCGTCGACTCCCGGCGAAACGGCGAGATGCATTTACGAAAGTCTCGCGTACAAATACAGATATACCGCCGACACACTTGAAAAGCTGCTCGGCAGGCGCTTCGACACCGTGCGGATGGTCGGCGGAGGAATAAAGGACGGACTGCTCTGCCGCACGACGGCGCTTCTTACCGGACGGCGCGTGCTTGCCGGTCCCGTCGAGGCGACGGCAATGGGCAACGTGGCGGTACAGCTGGCGTCGGGCGGAGATATCGCGGGACCGCGGCAGATCGGCGCCGTCGTGAGAGCGTCGGCTCGGATAGACGTATACGAGTCGGGCGCCGGCGCAGGCGAAGGATACGAACGCTTCCGTTCCGTCTGCGGACTAGACTGAAAGGACGACTTGAAACAGATGAAAGTTATCGACATAATCAAAGGGGACAGACCGTCCCTTTCCTTCGAGGTGTTTCCTCCCAAAACGACCGACAGTTTTTCGGGCGTTATGGCGTCGGCAGCCGGGATCGCTTCTCTTCATCCCGATTACATGAGCGTTACCTACGGAGCCGGCGGAAGCACCGCGGGCTTTACCGCCGAGATAGCGGCGGAGATCAAAAAGCTCGGCGTGACTCCCGTCGCGCATCTGAGCTGCATCGGGGCAGACAGGGCGTCTATCCTTTCCCAGCTTGCCTCGCTCCGCGAAAAAGGGATCGAAAACATACTGGCGCTCCGCGGAGATCTTCCGGGGGGCGACAGCGGCAGTCTGTCTGATTACAGGTACGCCGGGGATCTCGTGCGCGAGATAAAGGCGTACGGGGGTTTCTGCATCGGAGGCGCCTGCTATCCCGAAAAGCATCCCGAAAGTCCGTCGGACGCCGCCGACATCGAAGCCCTGCGCTTCAAGGTCGAGGCTGGGTGCGAGTACCTGACCACCCAGATGTTTTTCGACAACAACGTCATATACAACTTCATGTACCGGCTCCTTCGCGCCGGCGTTTCGGTGCCGGTGGTGGCGGGGGTGATGCCGGTCACCAACGCGCGGCAGATAAAAAGGATATGCTCGATATCCGGAAGCGCTCTGCCGCAAAGGTTTTTGCGCATAATCGACAGATACGGAGACCGTCCGGAAGCGATGAAGCAGGCAGGCATCGCCTACGCCACCGAGCAGATCATCGATCTTTACGCAAACGGGTTCAACGCCGTCCACGTTTATTCGATGAACAGGCCGGACGTCGCCCGGGCGATAAAAGACAATCTGTCGCAGATCATTTCATGACCCCCGTTTCATACTTTCAGATTTCTGCCGAAGCGCTCGTCCCGTCCCGGCGCGAGATCGGGGCAAGACTGGGATCACACGGGCGCGAAGTGCCCGAAGAACTGATCGAAAAGGCAAGGGATGACCTTGTTCCGCATATCCGAGCCGGATGCTCCTTCGTCCGCGTTCCGGTGACACGTACCGGAGAGGGAGCGGTGGATCTCGGATTCGGACCGATAGAATCGCGTGACCTTGCTTCCTGCCTGGAGGGTTGCTCCCGGGCGGTCGTCAGCGCCGTTACGCTGGGTTCGGAAGTCGACAGATACCTTCTGCGGCTTGGGGCGGTCTCGCCCGCCGGACAGTTTACCGCCGACGCTCTGGCTTCGGCGTACGCCGAGGCGGCGTGCGATTACGCGGAAAAGATAATATTCGGCGACGCTCCGCGCTCCTTCAGATTCAGCCCCGGATACGGCGATTTTCCGCTTTCATTTCAGCCGGACGTGCTTCGTCTGACGGACGCCGGTCGCCGGCTGGGGATAACACTCGGCAGATCGTTCCTGATGTCTCCCTCAAAATCGGTGACGTCGGTCACCGGGATAAAGGATGAAAACGTTGATGAGACCTGATATCAGAGAAGTAATCAAGAAAAAACGTTTATGGTTCGACGGCGCCACCGGGACCGTTCTTCAGTCGAAGGGACTTGGCGCCGGTGAAGCGCCCGAACAATGGAATCTGTCGCACCCGGACGTGATAGAATCGCTCCACCGGTCTTATATCGGCGCCGGTTGCAATATCATAAAGACGAATACCTTCGGCGTCAACCCGTCAAAATACGAAAACTGGCGCGAAATGATCGCCGCAGCAATGAAGTGCGCGCGGGCCGCGCGGGGAGACCGGGAGGACGTCTATATCGCGTTCGATATCGGTCCCACCGGCAGACTGTGCGAACCTCTCGGAGACCTGCCCTTCGAAGAAGCCGTGGCTCTGTTTTCCGAGTGCGCGAAGGCGGGCGCGGAGGAGGGAGCCGATCTCATTCTCATCGAAACGATGAACGACTGCACCGAAACGAAGGCGGCGGTCGTCGGGGCGAAGGAGGCCTGTTCTCTTCCGGTATTCGTCACCAACGTTTACGACGAAAGCGGACGGCTGATGACGGGGGCGACGCCCGCCGCCATGGCCGCCATGCTCGAAGGGCTTCGGGTCGACGCGATAGGCGCCAACTGCTCTCTCGGTCCCGATCTGATGCTTCCCGTGATAAAGGAACTGGCTGCCTGTTCGTCGGTTCCGGTCATAGCAAATCCGAACGCCGGAATGCCCGACCTGCGTGACGGCGTCACCCGGTACGAAATGTCGGAAAACGATTTTGCCCTGTCGCTCGGAAAGCTCGCCGAAGCCGGCGCGGGGATCCTCGGCGGCTGCTGCGGGACGACGCCCGGGCATATCTCGGCGGCGATTGCGGCCGCAAAGGACCTGCCCTTCGTTCCGGCGACCGAAAAGGATATCACCGTCGTTTCCTCTTATGCCTCGTCCTGCGTGATAGGCGGGCTGCCGGTGATGATAGGTGAGAGGATCAATCCAACGGGAAAACCTCTGTACAGGGATGCTCTGCGCCGCGGGGATCTGAGTTACGCCGCGTCGGAGGCGGTTCGCGAGGAGGAGGCGGGCGCCGACGTTCTCGATATCAACGTCGGCCTTCCCGGCATCGACGAAGCCGATATGATGAAAAAAACGGTCGCCGCCGTTCAGGCGGTGTCGCCTCTCCCGCTTCAGATCGATTCGGCGTCCGCGGAAGCCGTTGCCGCCGCGCTTCGTATTTATTCCGGCAAGCCGCTTGTCAATTCGGTAAGCGGAGAAAAAAAGAAGACCGACGCCGTTTTTCCGCTCGTCGCAAAATACGGCGGAGTCGTCGTCTGTCTGACCATGGATGAAAACGGTATACCGGGAACGGCCGGTGAGCGGGTCGAGATCGCGCTGAAGATCGCAAAGGAAGCCGAAAAATACGGTATCCGGAAAAAAGATCTTATCATCGACACTCTGACCATGGCGGTATCAGCCGACCCTGACGCCGCGGCTGTCACGCTTGACGCCGCAGGAGCGCTTGCCGGGATGGGCTTCAAAACGGTGCTCGGCGTTTCGAACGTTTCCTTCGGACTGCCGCAAAGAGACCTGGTCAACGCCGCCTTTCTTTCCGCCGCCCTCGGCAGAGGTCTGTCCGCCGCGATAGTAAATCCCTTTTCCGAGCAGATACGAGGGGCGTTCGCGACCTACGGGCTGCTTTCCGGGACCGATCCGGCCTGTTCGCGGTATATCGGTTTTGCGACCGCATGCGCCGGAGAAAAAAAGTCCGACGCCGCCGTTGCGAAAGCCGAAGATCCTGAAGACGGGCTGAAAAGAGCGGTGAAGGGTGGACTGTCGGGCGACGCCGTGAAATTCGCCGGCGCCCTTCTTGAATCGCGCGATCCGCTGGATATCATTAACGGGACGGTCATTCCCGCCCTCGAGGAGGTCGGAGCGGCGTTCGGGGAAAAACGCGCGTATCTTCCGCAGCTCCTTATGAGCGCCGAAGCCGCCGTCGCCGCGATCAACGCCCTTAAGAGCCGGATCGGAAAAATCGAAACCGCCCCCGGCCGCGAGGTCATCCTTGCCACGGTCAGAGGCGATATACACGATATCGGAAAAAATATCGTGAAGGTGATGTTTGAAAGCCACGGCTGGAGAGTGTACGATCTCGGGCGGGACGTTCCTCCCGAAAAGGTGCTTGAATGCGTGAAGGAGACCGGATGCCGGCTCGTGGGGCTCAGCGCTCTTATGACGACTACCATGCCCGCCATGGAGGAAACGGTGAAACTGATACACTCCCGGGCTCCCGGGACTCTCGTTATGGTGGGCGGCGCCGTGCTGACCGCCGAATACGCGGAGATGATTGGAGCCGACGCCTACGCCGCCGACGCCTCGGAGGCGGTCGCCGTCGCCGAAAAGATGATAGGGAAGTGAGCAGTGGGCAGTGGGCAGGCTTCGCGCCTGGCGGCGCTCGCAGTGAAGACGCGCCTTCGGCGCTAGTGAAGACGCGCCTTCGGCGCTAGTGAAGACGCGCCTTCGGCGCTGGTGAAGACGTGCCTCGCACTGGTGAAGACGCGCCTTCAGCGCTAATGAATCGTCCGGCTCACGCCGGACGAGAAAAGAGACTGAAGAAAAAAAGGCAGCGGCAACCGAAGAATCGCCGCGTCCTTTACCTTCCCCAGGAGAAGGCTTAGGGCGCGACGGTTATTCCGCTGCTCACTTGCCACTGCCCACTGACAACTTCTCTAACAACTGCTCAGTGCCCACTGACAACTTTTTCAATCGATCTGCTGCAGCTTTATCAGATTGGTACCGACAGCCTTTCCGACCGGTATCCCCGCAGTGACGACCGCCAGGTCTCCGGGCTTCACGAAGCCGCTCTTTTTTGCGCATTCAACGGCGACCTCGAAAAGAGCGTCGGAATGGCTCTGAACGTAGGTCAGCATGGGGTAGACTCCCCAGCTGAGTGAGAGCTGATGATAGGTCTTCATCTCGGGCGTCGGTGCGATGATCGGCTGTGCCGGGCGGAAGCTCGAAACGCCTCTCGCCGTCAGTCCGGTTGTAGAAAAGGCGATGATGGCTCCCGCGTGCATATCGTTCGCCATGGTGACGGCTGCGTCGCAGATTGCGAGCAGCGGATTTTCCCTGACCTCTCTGCTTGCCGTTTCGACGTACGGATCGACTTCTGCGGCGTCGTTTTCCGCCTGGACCGCGATCCCTGCCATCGTTTTTACGACGAGGGCGGGATGCTTTCCCATCGCCGTTTCACCCGAAAGCATTATTGCGCTCGTTCCGTCGAAAACGGCGTTGGCGACGTCGGTGATCTCGGCTCTCGTGGGCGTGGTGTTTTCGATCATCGACTCGAGCATCTGAGTCGCGGTTATCGACATCTTGCCTGCGGCGCAGGTCCGGCGTATGAAGGTCTTCTGTAATCCGGGAATGCGCTCGAACTCGATCTCGACGCCCATATCGCCTCTCGCGACCATTATTCCGTCGGATGCTTCGAGAATTTCGTCGAAATTCGCGACGCCGGCGGCATTTTCTATCTTGGATATTATTCGGATGCTCTCGCCTCCGTTCTTGCGCAGGAAGGCGCGCAGCTCGTCCACGTCGGAGCGGCGGCTGACGAAGGATGCGGCGACGAAATCTACGTCCTCGCGTATGCCGAAAAGAAGGTCCTCCCTGTCGGCGTCGCTGATGAAGGGCATATCGATGTGAACGTTCGGAACGTTGACTCCCTTGTGGTTTTTGACCGTCCCGCCGGTGACGACACGGCAGACGACGTCCTGCCCTTCCGTATTTTCAACGGTGAGCTTGACTTTGCCGTCGTCTATCAGGACGGTGTCCCCCGCCGAAAGGCTGGAGGCGAGAGAGGGAACGGTCACCGACACCTCTTTTTCGCATCCCTCGACGTCCCTTCCGGTCAGTGTGAAGAGGTCTCCGCTTCTTATCTCGCATTCCCCGTCCCGGAAATTGCGAAGGCGTATCTCGGGCCCCTTGGTGTCGAGAAGTATCGCCACCGGCACGCCCATATCCCGGCGGATCTTTTTGATCCTGTTTATAAGGAGCTTGAAGTTGTCGTAGGTCCCGTGTGAAAAATTGAGACGCGCGACGTTCATTCCGTTCTTTATCAGCTCCCGGAGCACCGCCTCGTCGCTGCTTGCGGGTCCTATCGTGCAAACTATCTTTGTTTTTCTCATTCCGATCGATCCCTTTATTTCAGTCTTTCGTTTTTTTAGTTATATCCTTCAGGAAGCGGATAAGTTCGTCGGGCGTCCCCTTGACGAATCCGTCCTCCGGGAAGGCGTACAACAGTCTCCCGTCCGTTTTTACAATGACAAATGATCCGGCGTCGGTCACGCCTTTTATCGAAGACGGCGGTATGGTGACGTCGGATTTGTCCGCCGAGCATACCGTTCTGATGCCGGCGGTCGATACGTAAACGCTGATGATCACCGGATTTCCTCCGCCGAGGACTTTAAGTCTTGTCTCCATGACCTTCACTCCTCTGAAATATGCAAAAGGGATCCAGAACAGTATGAAAGCGGTGTAGATTACTGCGGGAAACAGAGAGGCTTCTCTGCCGAGGGCGAACAGCACCGCGATCATAATCAGGACGATACCGAAAAATACGATCCTGAACGGACGTTTGAAGTGAAAATATTTCATAACGTCCCGGACGTATTTTCCGTTCTGTTCGTACCGGATTTCAAAAATGCTTTCTTCCGAATTATCCATTGCGCATACCCGATGAACCGCCTGCGTCGCTCCGCCTTTTCGTTAAGGATGCACTGATTAATTCGCGTGCGTAGATTGGCGAGATCATTTTTTGTCTGTTTTTGCTGAGAAATCGCAGCAATACAGGCGGTATTGCAAGATTTCGACGCATTAACAGACGGAAAATGAGCCGTCAAGATGCGTGCGTCGAATTAATCAGTGCATCCTTAACGCGCCGCATTGCTTTTATTATACATTATTATATCACACACAGAGGGTCCGGTCAAGATTTTCCGGGCTCTTTTGTAACGCTCCGCGGGGATGGACCATTTTATTCTTGACTAAACCTCGGATTAGTGGTAATATTATATTGGATGCCTGCAGATTCCCGGGTTTTCGCAGGCGACTGCCGAATATTTATCGGAGCATAATTTTCATGAGAAAACACGGTGTTTCACGGATCGTTTTTATCTTCTGCCTTGTCGCCGCACTGCTTGCCGCGGCCGTAACGCTTGCCGCGTGCAACGGGAAGGATACCCCGAAAGCGGACGTATCGTCTTCGTCGGCGCCGCTGGAATCTTTCCCTGCCGAGACTTTTCCCGCGGAACCGGAAGAAACGGACGTCGTCTTCATTTCCGGCAAGCAGACCTCTTACAGACTGGTCCGCGCGACGGAGGGCGCGTCGGCGGCTCTTTCAAACCGCTGCAACGATCTCGGCGACGCGATCAACAAGTATATGCTGATCGGCGGAGAGAAATATCTGTACGCCGACCGTGATACTTCCGAAGCGACCGAGTTCGAGATACTCGTCGGACCGACAAACCGTCCCGAATCCGCGGAGGTCGTATCCTCTCTCGGGAAAAAAGATTTTGCCGTAAAGATCGTCGGAAAGAAACTCGTAATAGTCGGAATCGACGACGACTCTTCGATCGAAGCGGTGAACTGGTTCATCAAAAACTTCATTGAGGGACGCGATTCTCTCGCGCTTCCCGAAGATTTCTGCTACGTGCGGTCGAAAGCCCCGAAAATCAGTTCGCTCAGCCAGGAGGACCTTTACTGGGATCTTTCCACCGATTCTCCCGAGATAACCGCGGAAATAGTATGTCCCGGCGGAGCTCCCCTGCTCGTCGGCTTTTCGGTCGACGGCCATGACGTGACCGATGCTGTGAAGCTTGACGGATGGATCCTGAAAATGTCGGGCATCAGCTTTGAAAACGGTATGCACAGGGCGAGTATCATTCTCTCGACGCCCGACGGCTTTTGCGGTTACGAAAGCTTTCAGTTCGGGACGGGCGAGTGCGAAAACATGAACCTGTACAAGGGAGAGGTCCACGCACACACCTCCGATTCCGACGGCATCGGAACCGCCGAGGAGGCGTATACCTACGCGAGAGACGTGGCGAAGCTTGATTTCTTCGCCGTCACCGATCATTCCAATTCATATCCGGAAGCGAATTACAAATCGATCCACGTGCCGCTGGCTGACAGTTTCAACGAACCGGGAAAATTCGTCGCTCTCTGCGGATACGAGGAGACCTATTCCTACACTTCGGGTTATTACGGACACCTGAATACCATCAACACCCCGGTTTACGCGCTGAGATCCGAGCCCCTCGAGTCCTACTATAACAAAATGACCAAGGCGGCCGGCGCAATAGTTCAGTTCAACCATCCCGGTTATTCCTGGGGAAACTTCCTTGAATACGATCTGTACACCCCGAAATACGACAAAGTCGTGAATCTTTTCGAGTTCAAGGGTTCGGGATACGACAACGAATGGGCTCTCTGCCTTGCCAAAGGCTGGCACGTTTCGCCGATGCACAACGAGGACAACCACCAGGGGAAATGGGGGACCGTCAACGAGGCGGTGGGATACGTTCTCGCTCCGTCGCTGACGCGGCAGAACATAACCGAAGCGATGACGATGAACCGCTCCTACACGACGACCGACCAGACCCTTCTCATCTATTTCAAAATAAACGACGTCTGGATGGGCGGCAGACTCGACAATCCCGACAAGCTCAACGTGTCGGTCAGCCTCAGGACGAGGAAGAATCTCGGTACCGTTCAGATCATTGCCGAGGACAACATCGTCGTTGCGTCCTGCAGCGCCGGCAACAAACGCGAACTTGAATGGAACCTGACCCTCGAGCCGGAATACGACTATTACTACGTAAAGGTCAACGCCAACGGATTTGCCGTGACGGCGCCCGTCTGGGTCGAAAACCGCGATAAGATCAATATCACCGGAATGGACAGGAAACTGATCTCTTTTGACAACGGATCGGATAAGGATCACAGGGTTTCCGCGACTTTCAGGGCCGAAGCGGCGATGACCGACGTGAACGTAAAATTCTATCAGTCGGCGCTCGGCGGCTTCGATATAACGAAGGAACCCTGCGTCGGGGAAAAGAAGATCGGGAACATGGCCGCGGGAGAGACCGCCGAGGCGTTTGCCGACGTCGCGTACTCTCAGGCAAAACCGAGGATAACCGCCGTCGTCACCGGAAAGATCGGCGAGGGCACCTATTCGGATACCTTTTATATTCAGCTGACGCCGCTGCTCTTCTCGGAAATCTGCGCGTCGGCGTCGGGATACTCCTACGTGGAGCTGTTCAACGCGACGGCCGATCCGGTAGATCTGTCGAATTACAAGATACGTATCTGGCCGAAGACCGGGGCGAAATCCGACCAGCTTTCCGAAACGACCTTCGTCCTTTCGGGCACGGTACCGGCTCATTCCGCGACGGTCGTCTGGCTGCATACCGATAAAAACCTGACGCTTGCCGATTTCAACCGGAAGTTCGGCTGTTCGCTGTCGGAAAACGGCGGTATCGTAATTCTCGATTCCAACTGGTCCGCGCCGACGACTAAAGGCGTGCAGATCGAGATTCTCGGCGGAACGACCGTTATCAGTCGCGCCCAGTACAATTTCGGGACCTCCACCGCCGACGTCGCCGAATGCAAGAGCGTTCTTTTCACCTATCAGAAGGAATATACTCTGACGGCTGTGAAAAAGAAGCTGAGGCAGGATCCGACGCCCGGCGTCCGGGACCCCGATCTTATGCCGGAGCTTATCGACAAAGCGTCGTGAATTTTACCTGAAAAACCGGCCGCGGGGACTCGTGTTTCGAATTGTTCAGTAATTTCTTGAGTTGTGATTCCCGGTGAAAACCGGAAGATAAACGGGAGGGCATCCGGATGACAAAGAAGATTTCCTGGATTCTGCTTCTTGTACTGCTTATGACGTTTGCGTCGTGCGGACCTTTCGCCGCTCAGACGGGAGACGAAAGCGGGGAAGCCGGCGGAACAGTCGACCCGGCGGTCGGCGACGGCACGCCGTACACGGATTTCATAACGGTAATGAAAGATATCGTATCTTACGGTGACAGAACAGCCGCCGCGGGACTGCCGGCCCACGCCGAATATTACTATTCCTTTGCCGGCGCCTCGGTCGGTGCCTTCCGCTTTGCCGTTGAAAACGTCCTCTGGCTTCGCGGAGAGGGCGGAAAGTTTGCCGATTTTGTCGCCGACAGCCGCTATACCGGCTGGGATATAATCGCGGAGATAAATTATTCCTCTCCCTATCCGTCGTATTTTGAAGGTCTGATCTGCGAGGTGCAGGGGAAACGCGAGGAGGCGATAGAGCTTTACGCCGCTTCTTCGGTAATGACCGCGTTCCCGGAGGAAGGACTGGATTTCTACTATCTTAAAAAGATGAGCATCGGGTCGCTTTACGCTCTGCGGGACGAACTCCGGAGCGTTGAAGATTCGATTTACGCCGGCTATACGCCGGTCCTTTCGGGACGCGAGCGGGACTTTGCCGCCTTCGATCCCGAATACCTTCTCGATCTTTCGGCGGAGGCAATAAAAAAAGACGATTACGGCGGAGCCCTCGTTTACGCGAAGGACGCGCTGAAGACCGGACCTTTCGATCCCTCGATCTGGCAGGGCGCCGTTCTCGCGGCGATCTACGCGGAGGATTTCGAGCTTGCCGGAGAATATCTTGACGAAGGACTGACGGTGTTTCCCGACGACGCGGGACTCTGCGGGCTGAAAAAAACGTTCGCGGACGCGTCCGACGCGATGACGGAGGCGGAGTGATGAAAAAGCGTATCGTTTTACTGCTCTCTCTTTCGGTCTTTCTTCAGCTGTTCGCGGCTTACGCTCCGGTCCGCGCATCGGCCGCGGGAGGAACGCCCATACCCGGCATCGACTACGGCCGCATAACCACGAGGGCAAACGGAGGGGAAAAATCCTACCGCGTTGAAATGAAATGCGGCCAGGTCACATTCGAAGGCGAACTGTACGGGGATTTCGGACTGTCGTACGACGAAATGAATATTATCATTAACGACGTGCTGGCGGAAAAGGGACTGACCGTCGCGGAGGTCCGGAAGGTCGCGTCCCTGGCGGCCAACGTGCAGAACAAGGCGACGAAATACTGGGGGAATCAGGTTCTCACCGGAATCTTTTCCTTTGCTCAGCTGCCAGGGATCCCGGTATCTCTCGGGGATTTCTACGACTGGCTGATCTACCGAAACGTCAAAGACGAGGCGCCGTCGGTCACGATAGCGTCGGGCCAGGAAGCCGCAAAGAGGATCATAACGAAAGCGGCGGAGGGCTCGGGAAGAGTCGGGCGCGTCGCCAAAACGGCGGTGAGCGAGGCAAAATCGATCCCGCTGCTCGGGCAGATTGCCAACACCGCGCTCGTTGCCGTCGACTGGAAATCCGGCAATCAGAGATTCGACAATTATCTGCGGCTGCTTGAAGAGCGTATGGCGCTGATAAACGATTTTTACTCGGAATGCAGCCGCAGGGCGCTGAAGATAGCCGAAACCAAGGGCGAATACAACAAATGGAAGATACGGTTCGACGGGAGAAAGAATTATAAGACCTACAACTGCACCTTCTGGGACGTTCCGGGAAACGTGATGAGCGTAAAGCTCAGCGGGGAACTGGTAAAAGCGTCCGGCAGCGACGTCACCGGCGTATACGAGGGGACCCTCTGGGTCGAGCTCGAGGCGGTTGACTTCTCGGCTCTGGAGAGCAATATCGAAAAGACGACCGGTCCCCGTCTGTTCTTCAACACTCTCTACAGCATCGGCGGATACAGAAAGATCACCGACAGCGGAAAAAAGACGGTGCTGCGGCGTGAGCTGCAGAGCGACGTGATCATAATGATCGAATCGTCCTACGGCGACGGACTGGCCGAATTTGCCGGGAGCCTGACCGGCGGGCAGGACGAGACGACCTTTTCGTTTTCGCGCCACGTCGTCTGGCGGGACGATACCGCCGCTGCGCTGCGGGCCGTCGGCGTGACCGACGTGACCTTCACTTCACAGAGCGTTTCTTCGATCTCGCTTGAATCCTCTTCAAGGGTCGAAAAGGACGGAGCGGTCGTTGACGAGCGGCGGGCGAACGAAACCTTCACCCAGAATCCGGGTACGGTTTTCGATCCGGTGAAGCTCTCTCCGTCGGTCAGGGTGATTTTCGGTAAATGAGGAGGCGGAACCGTGAAAAAAAGATACTTACGCGGTTTAGCGCTGTTTATGCTTGCCCTTGCGATTCCGGTTGCCTTTTCCTCTTGCGCTTCGTTCGGACTTCCGGTCGTAACCGCTGACGAAGATCTGCCGCTGACGCGGACCGAGGAGGCGGAGGTTTTCACCGGAGACGACACTCTTCCCATCGAAGACAATCCTTATTTCGTAACGCTGCCGGATATGCCGGACGTTTCGGAAGGCGTGCCGGCGATATCGGGAGGGGAATGGCCCGACAGCGGTCTTGCCGCACTCGTGCCGAAGCCGGATTTCCGGTTTTACGCCGCGTCCGACGAAGAAGACGTCTTTTCGGCCGCATTCATGTCCGTCGAGCTTTCTCAGATAAAGGATTATGCCGCAAAACTGAAGGCGCGTGGCTTCACCGTCGATCCGGAAGAGAACGAGCAGTCGGTTATGGGAATCGTCGCTTTCGGTTATTCGGCGTCGAACGGAGCGGGAGTCCGCGCGAGCGTCAGCTTCGCGGCGGGATCCGGCTCGCTGACCGTCGTCAGGGAATAAAATACGGCGTGAAACGATAATCATAAAGGATTAATAGAATCATGAAAACGTTCAAAGGGATCAAAATCGGCGGGATGCAGCACAAGGTGTTCAAGCTTGTTCTGGTCTTTCTGATCCTGCTTGCGGGGACTTACGCCGCCGTAACGGTCTGGCATCAGAACAATCTCAGCGAGATAGTCGGAAGAACGGGAGAGGAACAGCAGAAGGCAATCGCCGACGTTTCGGAAAGTACGATGAAGTCGGTGCTCGACGTTTCCATGACGCGCATAACCGCTCTTCAGGCGTATATTGCCGACGATCTTTTCGGCGAACTCCGTTCGGACGTCCTGACCCTCCGTTCTTTTGCTGAAACCCTTTTCAATAATTCCGAATCCGTTGCGCCGCGCACCGTGCCCTATCCGTCAAAGGAAAATGAAGGAATTCCTTCGGTTCAACTGATTCACGAGCTGGATTCCGATCCCGAACACTCGAAGCTCCTGGGGATTGCATCCAATATGAGCGATATCATGCTCGCCGTGTACGGGAATTCCGCCAATATGACCAGCTGTTTTATCGGCACCGCCGACGGCAACATGGTTCTCGTCAACAAGCGTCCCGGAATTTTTCTCGCGGATGACGGCGAGGTTCTCACGCTTGACGTGAGGAGCCGTCCGTGGTATACGCAGGCGTCGGCTGCCGGAGAACTTGTCTTTACCGGGGTCGAGACCGACGCGTATACCGACAACCCGATGATCGAATGTGCGGCGCCGGTATATTGCAACGGAGAGCTCGTCGCCGTGGTTGCGGCCGATATCTATCTGACTTCGATCAGCGACTACGTCGAAAGCACCGCGGGCGACAGCGGTTTCGTCTGCGTGATCAACGGAAACGGACAGATGCTCTTTTCTCCCGTTCAGAACGGATTTTTCCGCTCTGAGCTGTCTCCCGACGCCCCCGATCTCAGAGAAAGCGGAAACTCCGATTTTGCCGCGTTCATCGCGAAAGCGCTCAAAGAAAAAACCGGCGTTGAAACGATAACGGTCGAAGACAAAGAGTATTATATGTGCGCTTCCCCGATGCCGAGCCTCGGCTGGACCGTCGTCTCGGTAGTGGACGCCGAGGCTACCCGCCAGCCGACCGTCGCCATGATCGACCGCTACGGAGAGATCAGCGCTTCGGCGATGGAAGCCTACCGCACCGGAGCGCGTCATTCGATCCAGACGCTTGTTATCCTTACCGTTTCGGTTATACTGATCGCGGTCGCGGCAGCCCTCGTTCTGTCCGGCAGGATGGTAAAGCCGATAGAGTCGATGACGAAAAGGATCAATGAACTGGGCGAATCTGACGAGCGGTTCACGATGGACGATTCATACCGCACCGGCGACGAGATCGAGATCCTGGCAGAGTCTTTTGCCGCAATGTCCGGACGCGCCGCCGAATACGTGGAAAAGATAACCGAAATAACGGCCGAGAAGGAAAGGATCGGCACCGAGCTGGCACTCGCCACAAGGATCCAGGCGGACATGCTCCCGAACATTTATCCGGCTTTTCCGGACCGCAGGGAATTTGATATATTCGCGTCGATGGATCCCGCCAAAGAGGTCGGCGGAGACTTTTACGACTTCTTCCTCGTTGACGACGATCATCTGTGCATGGTGATGGCGGACGTGTCCGGCAAGGGAGTCCCGGCGGCGCTGTTTATGATGGCGTCCAAAATAATTCTCGCAAACAACGCCATGTCTGGCAAGAGTCCGGCTCAGATCCTCACCGATACCAACGCCGCGATCTGTTCGAACAACCGCGTGGAGATGTTCGTGACTGTCTGGCTCGGGATACTCGAGATTTCCACCGGCAGGCTGACGGCGGCGAACGCCGGGCACGAGTATCCCGTCGTAAAGCACCCGGACGGATCCTTCGGTCTGTATAAGGACAAACACGGATTCGTCGTCGGAGGTATGAACGGAGTCAGGTACAGGGAATACGAAATGAAGCTCGAGCCGGGATCGCGTCTCTTCCTTTACACCGACGGAGTTCCCGAAGCCACGGATGCCGAAGGAAAAATGTTCGGAACAGACAGGATGATCGCCGCGCTGAACGCCGCCGAAGGAGACTCAAAGCAGATCGTAGGTCAGGTCGGAAAGGCGGTCGAAGATTTTGTCGATCACGCGGAGCAGTTCGACGATATAACCATGCTTTGCCTCGAGTATTTCGGGGAAGAGCGGAGCGGCGTCTGACGGCGGCGGAAGGGAAAGAAGGGCTTTTCGCCAATATGAACAATGGTGATAATTTCGTTCGCGGAAAGGCGGATCTTCATCTTCACTCGACGGTATCCGACGGAACGGACACCCCGGAAGAACTGCTGAACAAGGTCAGGAAAGCCGGGATTGCTTTTTTTTCGGTAACCGATCACGACGCTGTGAAGGCGGGTGACGCGATACTGCCGCTGCTCGGGGAACGGGATCCGGTGTTTATACGGGGAGCCGAGTTTTCCTGCCGCGACGGCGACGGGAAATATCATATTCTGGGTTACCGGTTCGATCCGGAGAGCGACGCGGTGAAAAATCTCGTCACGCGCGCCCGCACCATCCGGATGAACAAAGTCGCTTCCCGGCTCGAACTGTTGAAAAAAGAATTCGGATTTGATTTTCCCGGAGACGAGTTAACGCGTCTGACGTCTCTTGACAATCCCGGCAAACCGCATATCGCGAACCTGATGGTCAAGTACGGTTACGCCGGAACGAAGGAGATCGCGATAAGGGATTATATAAACCGCCTCCGCGTAAGAACCGAATATATCGGTCCCGCGGAGGCGATAGATGCGATTGTTGCAGGCGGAGGAATTCCCGTGCTTGCGCATCCCTTTTACGGAAGCGGAGACGAGCTGATCCTCGGCGAGGATATGATCCTGCGCCTGAGCCGTCTTTGCGGATACGGCCTGCGCGGCCTGGAGGCGTGTTACTCGGGATTCCCGGGAAAACTGCGCAACGAGGCGATCTCGCTTGCCGACCGGTTCGGACTGTTCGTAACGGCGGGAAGCGACTATCACGGGTCCAACAAGACGGTAGAGCTCGGGGATACGGGGCTTGCTCCGGACGGGAAAAATCCCGACGGACTTGCACGCTTCCTTGAGGCGGCGGTAGGCGGCCGGTAAACGGTCGGTTTCAATACACGACCTGCTTCCGCACGGTCGGGCCGACGATCACAAGCCGGTCGGGGCCGTCGCCTACGTCGACGAACCGTACCCTGTCGATACACGCGACCCTGGGCCAGACAGAATCCGCCGACGCGTGCCGGTGATATACCGCCAGCAGCGTTCCGTCGGCGGCGGTGAAGAAGGCGTGGTGGCCCGGCCCGTACACCCCGTTTGACGGAAGCTGTGACAGTATCGGATTGCCGTCGGATTTAGCGTAACTGCCGAGAGGAGAGTCGGAGGTTGCGTATCCGACGGCGTATTTTTTGCTCCTGTAATCGTTGCCGGAATAGGTCAGGTAGTAGGTGCCGTTGTGTTTCAGGACAAACGGCCCCTCGGTGACCGATCCTTCGGCGGTTTCCCACTTTCCTTTTTCGGGAGATATGATATGCGTTTCCCTGCCGAGGGAGAAGTCGGACAGATCGATCGTTCTGCCGTAAATGCCGTAGTCGACGCCGCCCCATCCGACGTAGAACAGATATGTCTTTCCGTCGTCGTCGGTGAAGAGAGTGGGATCGATCGCGCAGTGCGACGGGACGAGCCAGTTGTCGACCGGAGAGACGAAGGGACCTTCGGGCGATTCGGAAATTGCCGCCCCGACGTGCTCGTTTACCGTGTAGAGCATAAGGAAGCATTCTTTTTCGCCTCTTTGGATCCTGTATACCTCGGGGGCCCAGAAGCCTGCCGTATCGGTCGGAGTGCCGAAAACGTCTGCGCTCCGCAGACAGAATCCCCCTTCCTTCCAGGAGACGAGGTCGTCGGAATACCAGTAGCGGTACCCTTCCTTCGGGGCGTTGGTCGAATAAAGATAATACCTGCCGCCGTGACAGAGAATATAGGGATCGGCGCATTCGGTGCCGACCGGCAGGATGGGATTTTTGTATATTAAACTGTCTTCCGGCGCTGCCGAGCCGTCCCGGTCGAGTTTTTCTATCCTGACGTTTTCGAAGGACGCGCCTCCGTCGGGACCGCAGTCGAGGATGAGCAGGTTCCCTGCCGGTTCGCAGGCGATATCGAAGAGCAGTGTGCCGTCCGCGCCGCCGAAAAGGATGCGCAGAGAATCGGGAGTCCTTTCGACGTACATTGTGAAGGGAACGCCTCCGCGCATATCCGCGTAGGAGACGACGCTTTCCCTGATGTCGCCTTTAACGAATTTCGACAGCTGAACGCGCCGTTTTGTTTCTCCGAAATTGAGTCGGAGACAGTTGTCCCTGTCCGAGGCCGAAAAGCATATTCCTCCGCTGGATTTGGTTTTAAGAGTAACGTCCGCAGATAAAACGTAAGAATCGAATTCGGGAGTCAGCTGCGCCGTGTTGCTGACGGCCGGCTTTCCATCGGTGAAAATCTTTCCGTCCCTGTATACCGCGGAACCCGTAAACGTGAATTCCATACCGTCCTCCGGAGCGGTTTCTTCGGCGTCCTCTGTTTCGCTGCCGGACGACTGTCCGGTGATCTCCGGGGAGCCGCCGGCGCATCCCGCGGCGCAGAGCAGCGAGAGAACGAGAGAAACCGTTGTTGCAAAGCGTTTCAATTCGTTGTCCTCCGTTTTTTACGGCGGGCGGTCCGCAGAACCGGACCGCCCGCCGTAAAAGATTATTTTGCGTAATCCACCGCTCTCGATTCGCGGATGAGATTGACCTTGATCTGTCCGGGGTATTTTACCTCTTCCTTGATCTTCTGGGCGATATCCCGCGCGATGACCTTCATGCCTTCGTCGGAAACGTCCTCCGGCCTGATCATTACGCGGAGTTCTCTGCCGGCCTGAATGGCGTACGCCTTTTCGACTCCGTGGAAGCCTCCGGCGATCTCTTCGAGCTTTTCAAGGCGCTTGATGTAGTTCTCGAGATCCTCGCGGCGCGCTCCCGGCCTTGCCGCCGAGATGGCGTCGGCCGCCTGTACGAGCACCGCAATGACCGTCTGAGGTTCAACGTCGTTGTGGTGAGCTTCTATGGCGTGGATGATCTCGCGGCTTTCCTTGAACTTCTTGGCGGCGTTGACGCCTATTTCGACGTGAGTTCCCTCTACGTCGTGCGGGAACGCCTTTCCGATGTCGTGAAGAAGTCCGGCGCGCTTTGCCGTCGCCGCGTCGACTCCGAGTTCCTCGGCCATGATACCTGCGAGGAATGCGACCTCGACCGAATGCTTGAGCACGTTCTGGCCGTAGCTGGTTCTGTAGCGGAGTCTGCCGAGTATCTTTATCAGTTCGGGGTTGAGTCCGTGGACTCCGACCTCGAAGGTCGCGCGCTCGCCCGCCTGCTTGATGCCGGCTTCGACCTCGCGGCGCGCCTTTTCGTACATTTCCTCGATTCTCGCCGGATGGATGCGTCCGTCGGAGATCAGTTTTTCGAGGGTCAGACGCGCGATCTCGCGTCTTACCGGATCAAAGCCTGAAACGGTTATGGCGTCCGGAGTGTCGTCTATGATCAGCTCGACTCCGGTCAGCGTCTCCAGCTTCTGGATGTTGCGTCCCTCGCGTCCGATGATCCTTCCCTTCATTTCCTCGTTGGGAATCTGGACGGAAGTCACCGTCGCTTCCGACACGTGGTCGGCGGCGCAGCGCTGGATGGCAAGAGTTATAAGGTTTCTTGCTTTTTCGTCGGCTGTCTCCTTGAATTCCTCCTCGAGTTCGGAAAGGCGCTGGGAAAATCCGAATTTGGCCTTTTCCTCCATCTCCGCCATCAGCCTGTCCTTCGCCTCCTCGGCGGTCAGACCGGCGATATCCTCGAGCGCCTTGCGCTGAGTTTCGAGAGCCTTCTGGGCTTCGTCGCGGATTCCGTCGGCTTCCTTGAGCTTCCTGTCAAGCTGCTCGTTCTTTTTTTCGAGCTGCTCCGACTTTTTTTCCAGGTTCTCCTCTTTCTGGGCGACTCTGTTTTCGGCTTTGGAAACCTCTGAACGGCGTCTGTTGATCTCCCGCTCGGCGTCGGATCTGATCCTTTCGGCTTCGGATCTCATCTGATCCGCCATCTTTGTGGTATCGAGCAGTACTTTCTGTGAATCTACCGCCGCTTTGACCTTGGCATCGTCTTCTATCTTCCGGGCATGCTCTTCGGCCGAGCCGATCAGTTTTTCGGCTTTCTTTTTCCGGATCGCAATACCGGATACTATACCGATCCCGCAGCCTACGGCGGCCGAAGCGACCGGAATAATATACGTCAATACTTCCTGCATTATGCACCTCCTCTTCGGTTAACTGCTGTATAATTTAAGATAATGTCATCAAAGACAATATGATAATATAATATTATACACCCAAAAGCCTTTTTTGTCAATTCATATTTGAATTATCGTCCGAATAACGTGAATATCGCCGCCTTTTTCAGCGAATATTTGACAAGCCGGAATTGATATGATATAATAATAATGGCGCTGAAGTTATTCATTTTCGCGGAGGTTATGCGAATGTACAAGGTTGGGGACAGAATCGTATACGGCAACAGCGGCGTCTGCGAGGTCAGCGAGATCCGGACGTCTCCTTTCGGGAACGGAACGGACGACCGTCTGTTTTACGTGCTTGAGCCGGTCAACGATACGACGGCCATGACCATTTACACTCCGGTGGACTGTGACAACGTCGTTATCCGGGATCTCGTGACGAAAAAAGAGGCGCTCGCGCTGTTAAAATCAATCCCGGATATCGATCCGCTTGAGATCCCGGTGGAAAAGGAAAGGCGCGAACTGTACCGTGTCACGGTAAAAACGACCGATCTTGTGGATTACGTAAGAGTTATCAAGACGGTATCCGAAAGGAGGCGCGTCTTCAAAAAGAGCCGCCGCCGTCTTCCCGATCTCGACAACGATTTCGAGCACACCGCACGCAACTGCCTTTACGGGGAGCTGGCGGCCGTTCTCGGAGTCGACAGGGACGAGATACACCGCAGAGTCAGCAAACTGCTCGAACCCGCGGAAGCGGCAAAGTGACCGCGCTTCGCCGGAAACGGCGGACAAACCGATTGTTTTTTTGAATTTAGAATTGAGAGGAAACCCGAAATGAAAACGACAAGAAGAATACCGGCGATCATTCTCGCCGTGCTGCTGCTTTGCGCGTTCATATCCGGACTTTCGTCCTGCGCCGAAAAACCCGGCGGGGATCAGACGGTCACGACCGTCGATCCCGGAGTCGCCTCTGCCGGGGATACCGGAAACGTCACGGAGGAAACCGCTCCCGACTATGACCCGAAGATCGATCCGGAAGACTGGGAAGGCAACGACTTCACAATTCTTTACAACGGCAACGATATCGAGCCGAATATGGACTTTGTTGCCTCGGAGATCAACGGATCGATCCTCAACGACGCAGTATACAACCGCAACCTGAAGATCCAGGACAAGCATAAACTGGTCATCAAACCGGTATTTATGAAGGACTCCGACATTCAAAAGAACGTCGCCGCGTCGGTAAAAAGCGGAGACGTCCTCGCTCATCTGGTAGAGGCGAACCAGACCTATTCGACGACGATGTCGATCAACGGCGAACTGCACGAACTGAGCGCACTGTCGAAAATCGATCTTTCGAAGCCCTACTGGAACAGCTCGTTCCTCTCAGGAAGCTCGATCCACGGGAAAAACTATTTCGCATACTCTGACGCCAACGTCCACGCGTTCGGAGCCACCCCGTGCACTCTTTTCAACAAGACGGTTCACAAGGATTTCAAACTTGACAACATTTACAAGATCGTCGAGGACGGCGGCTGGACGTTTGCCGTGATGAGCGAGATGGTCAAAATAGTCACCGGAGACCTTGACGGAGATCAGGTCATTACGAAGGACGACCGTTTCGGAATGATCGCGAACACCTTCTGCATCGACTGCTTCATAAGCGGAAGCGGATTTCAGATGGTTTCCAAGGACGAAGAAGACCTTCCTGTTCTGAATATCATCAACGAAAACTTTTACAGCGTACTCGAGGGTATCAAGTCGCTCTGCGCCGAAGAGAACGGAATGTTCCTCGTCGACCGCATCAGCACGACGACCGAAGCGCGTGAATACTGGACCGCGCAGGCGCTCACCGACGACCGCGCGCTGTTCCTGATCGGAAACTTCAAGGACGTTGAAAAAATGCGCTCCACCGATACCGATTTCGGCGTCGTTCCGATCCCTAAATACAACTCGGACCAGCAGGATTACATGATTCACATGCAGGCGAACATCGGCGCCGCTATGTCGGTCCCGGCCTCGACGTTCGAGACCGATTCGGTCAGCGCGATCCTCGAGGACATCGCTTACGAGTCGTATCTGACGGTCATGCCCTCGTATATGGAGGTCGTGATCCAGGGGCAGTCGATCCGCGACGTCGAATCCCTCAAGTGCATCCAGATGATAAGGAACTCGTATTACAGCGACATGGGATTCATGCTCGGATCCTACGGGATCAACATTCTTGACACCTGCCGCAAGATCATCTGCAACAATACGGATATCGTTTCCACTCTCACTTCGGCCAACAGACAGTTCAAGGTCAATCTGAAGAAACTCAGCGACAGCATTAAATAATCCCGTACTTAAGCGGCGCCGGCGTGCGCCGGGGAAACGGTAAAGGCTGCTCAGGAACCCGAATTATTGATCCGGGCGAACGAGCAGCCTTTTTTGCGTCAATCGGTTGAAAAACGCGGAAAAAATGAGGGTATTGCCGTGAACGTGAACGCAAAAAAAGATCGGTTCGGATATTCCCCGGTTTCTGCGACCCTCACCCGGCGCCGTCCGGCGCCACCCTCCCCCGGGGGAGGGTGAGGATGCGACAATCGAATATAGTTAGGAAGAAACGATTCTGCAATGTGGCAATCGAAAGAGGCAATCAAAGAAGCGGGGCGCTTGGATAAACCCTCCCCCGGGGGAGGGTGGCCGCGAACGCGGCCGGGTGAGGGTTACGGAATCGGGTATTATCCAACCTTTTATTAGTCGGAAAACTATTGTACAACAAAAAAAGGGGCTGGTATATTCCTCGATTTTCTTCGAGGTTTTCAGAACAGCCCCTTTTTTTGTTGAAACACATTCAGCGTAAAGCGTACAGCTTTTCAAACGCGTCGGCGTCTGTCGGTTCAGCCGCCGGAAGCGGAGGAGGAACGGTTCCGAGGGCTTTCAGCGCGGCGTCCGCAAGGCGGCGGCGCAGAGTTTCGTCGGGATCGAGAGCTTCGTATCCGGCTGATGCGGCGAACGCCGCGACCTTCGGGTCGTAGGATACGCAGACGGCGGGAACGCGGGCGGAGCGGGCGAACACGGCGGCGTGGAGCCGTACGGCAATCACGAGCCGCGCTCCTCTGATCTCCGACGCCGCTGCGAAAGGATCGGAGCAGTCGGCGAAGCCGGCGCCGCAGGACTTTGCCGCCCGGCGGCAGATCCCGGCGTCGGCGCGGCAGAGAGCCGCAAAACGGGGAGTCAGCCCGGTTTTTTCGGATATTTCTTTTACCGCATCGGAGATATTTTTCACCGCAGCGGAGTTTTTTCCTTTGATACTGCGCAGTGAAATTATGAAATACCCGCCGTCGGTTTTCCGTTCGGACGCGGAAAAGAACAGCGCCGGGTCGGATGTCGGGCGGCAGTTTTCGCAGAAGCGCGACGCGTAAGCGAAGGAGTCCGGGTCCCGCAGTCCGGCGTAATCGCAGTCGGAGAGCATCCCGACGGCGACGCGTTCCGCTCTTTTTCCGCGGAGAGGGCCGATCCCTCCTCCCCAGATCATCCGGCGGCAACCGTATTTTCCCGCCAGCGAAAAAAGCCGGCGGTAGTATTCGAGCGAACGCGAACTCGTGACGTTCTGTATCAGCGATCCTCCGCAGAGTACGAAAAGGCGCGAATCGCGCAGCGCCGCCCGTATAGCAGTCAGATCGAACCGGAAAACCGGCGTTATTCCCGAATAAAACGGATCCGCGCTGCGGACGGTATGCGTCAGAGCGTAAACCTTTGCTTTTGGGGCGCGTTTTTTTATTTCGTCAGCGACGCACCGCAGCGTCGCCTCGTCGCCCGCGTTGAATGCGCCGAAATATCCGCACAGGAAAACTCCCCTCCTGCGTCCGTCAAGAACGGCGCGGTAGGTCTGTTCGATTTGCCTGCATATATTTCTTATATCGCAGTTTTCTCCGGCGAATTCCCTCGCGAATCCTCCGGAACGGCACAAAAGGCCGCGGTCGCAAAGCAGTTCTTCAAGCGACGAAAAAAGAGAGATTTTATCGCTTTCCTCCGGTATCAGATTGTTCCGGAGCAGACGTTCAGCGTTTTCCGGAGAGAGTATTCCTCCGCATCCTGCGTCCGAAAGCGTCACGACGGCAAGCCCCGCAGCCGCCGCTTCGATCGCCGACCGGGACTGCCCGATGAATACGTCGTATCCCGAAAGGTAAGAGGCGGAGTCGGTCCGCGCCCCCGCGAGGATAACGCTGCCGGGGGAATCAGCGTTTGCCGCAGCGGCTGCTTTTACAAGTTCCCGGGCGCTTTTTCCCGAACCGATGACGGTCAGGGAGATATTCTCGCCGGGATGCGCCGCGCGGAGCTCCCGGACGGCGCCTGCGGCGCGAAGTATGACCGGGAGGGTATCGGGATCGACCCTGCTGCAGACGGCGCAGCGAAGTCCGTCCGGCGGGAATACGCGCCCGGTTTCGGGTATCTCCGCTCCGTTGCGGATGACCTCGACACGGTCCCGGGGCAGACGGTAAACGCCGGTCAGATAATCAGCCACTTTTTCGCTGACGGCGACCGTCCGCTCGCCCCAGAATGTCAGGTTTCCTTTCGGCGGAGCCGGGTCGTAAAAACCGTGCGCCGTCGAAACGACCGCGGGAAATGCGGGATCCCGGGAGAGCATCGCGCAGACGAGCGAAGGGATCCTTCCGTGTACGTGAACGATATCGCAGCCGCGCGCCGCCTTCCGGATCACCGTGGCGGAACGCAGAAGCGACAGCGGATCTTTTTTGTCAAGCGGCGCCGAAACGTGACGGACGCCTTTTTTTTCGAGTTCGGGAACGAGCGCGCCGCCCGCGGAAACGACGGCGACGCGTTGTCCCGATCCGACGAGTCCGGAGGAGAGCGTCAGCACGTGGGTCTCGGCTCCGCCGATCCCCATGCGGGTCGTGCATATCAGTATTTTCATGCTTTCCTCCTTTTCCGTATTACGGTATATATTTTACCATAATTCCGGTTTAATGGCAACACGGGCATATATTATTATTGAAAAACGGGCGGAATTATGATAAAATATATACTAATAAATTGTTTGCGGAAGGTTCCGGAATAAAGATGAAAAGCATCGTGACGGCTCCCGATTCATTCAAGGGGAGCATTTCTTCCGCCGACGCCGGACGTGCGATCGCCGCGGGGATCAAAAGAATACTTCCGGGAGTCCGGGTCGACGTCGTTCCGATAGCGGACGGCGGTGAGGGAACTCTCGACGCGGTAACGCTTCCGGAACGTCGCTTTTCGGAGACGGTCACCGGACCGGCTTTCGAAAAGCTCACCGCCCGGTGGGGTTGTATCGGCGACTGCGCTGTGATCGAGATGGCGCAGGCGGCGGGACTTATCCTGACGGGAGAGGGAAGGCGCGGGAGCACCGCGACAACCTACGGAGTCGGAGAGCTTATAAAGGCGGCTCTCGACAGGGGCTTCCGCAGGATAATGATAACCGCCGGCGGCAGCGCCTCCAACGAGGGCGGCTGCGGCATGGCGTGCGCGCTCGGCGCCGTTTTCCGGGACAAAAACGGGAAAAGCTTTATTCCGGTCGGACTGACTCTCGGAGAAATAGAGGAAATAGATCTTTCGGGACTGGACCGGCGTCTCGCGGAATGCGATATCACTATTGCGACGGACATTAAGAATCCGCTGCTGGGGGACGAGGGCGCCGTGCGTGTTTACGGTCCGCAGAAGGGCGTGATCGGAAACGATCTCGATATCGCCGAAGAGGGAATGACCAAATACGCTTCGATGATCGAAAAAATGTGCGCACGACCCGTCGCCTCCGTCCCCGGATGCGGCGCCGGCGGAGGACTTCCGGCTTTCGGAATCGCCTTTTTCGGTGCTAAGATACTCCGCGGGATCGACACGGTGCTCGACGCCGTCGGGTTCGACGCAAAACTTGAAGGCGCCGCTGCCGTCATAACCGGAGAAGGGAAGATCGACCGGCAGAGTCTTTACGGAAAGACGATAAGCGGGATCTGCGCCCTTGCGGCAGAAAAAAACGTACCGGTCGACTGCTTCGTCGGAGCGGTGGGAGACGATCCGGAAAAACTGCTCGGAATGGGGATACGGAGTATCCGGGCGGTGACCGAAATTGCGAGGGACGTTCCGGACGCCATATCGAACGCGGCATTTTATCTTGAAAAAATGGGCTCCGCCTGGGCGGAGGAGCACAAATCCGAATTTACGGAGTGAATAGTTATGGAATACAGATTTTCGGACAAGCTGGCGGCACTTAAGCCCAGCGCCATCAGAGAAATATTCAAATCGCTGACCGATCCCGAAATAATCGCGTTTGCCGCCGGGAACCCGGCGCCGGAATCCTTCCCGGTCGAGGAAATGGCTGAAATTTCGGCACGAATCTATAAAGAGATGCCGGTCACGGCGCTCCAGTACGGCACGACCGAGGGCTATACGCCGCTGCGGAAAGCGATAGCCGAAAGGCAGAAGAAAAAGTTCGGCATCGGGACTTTTCCGGAGGACGGACGGAGCTTTTCCGACACGACGGTCATCGTCAGCGGAGGAAACCAGGGACTCGAGCTTGCCTGCAAGGCCTTCTGCAACGAGGGCGACGTTGTCGTATGCGAGGATCCGTCGTTTATCGGAGCGCTCAACTCCTTCCGATCCAACGGCGCCGTCACGCTCGGAGTCCCGCTGCGCGAAGACGGCATCGACACCGAAGCGCTGGAGAACCTGCTCAAAACCGAAAAAAGAGCGAAACTTCTTTACGTCATTCCGACGTTCCAGAATCCTTCGGGGATCACGACCTCTCTTGAAAAAAGAAAGGAGATATACCGCATCGCGCTGAAATACGGAGTAATGATTCTCGAGGACAATCCCTACGGAGAACTGCGCTTCGCGGGGACGGAGGTCCCGACGATAAAGAGCATGGACACCGAAGGCATCGTGATCTACTGCTCATCCTTTTCGAAGATCCTCTCGTCGGGCATGCGCGTGGGATATCTTACGGCTCCCGAGGAGGCGATGCAGAAGATAGTCGTCGCGAAGCAGGTCGAGGACGTTCACACCAATATGTTCTTCCAGATCCTCTGCTTCAGATATATGACCGAAAAGAACTTCGACGGACATATCGCCGACGTGCGCGGGATCTACCGCAAAAAGTGCGCTCACATGCTCGCATGCCTTGACGAATACCTCCCGGCGGAGCTGAAATACACCCGACCGGAGGGCGGCCTTTTCGTCTGGTGCACCCTCCCGGACAAGATAAAAATGGACGAATACGTGAAGCGCTGTCTTGCGCGCCGCCTTGCGCTGGTGCCGGGAAGCGCCTTCACACCGGTCCAGGGAGCGCCCTGCAACTCGGTCAGGATGTCATACTCCACCGAGAACGACGAACGCATCGAACGCGGATGCCGCATAATGGGAGAGGTCGCCCGGGAAATGCTTGACGAGTAAAGGAGATATAACGAAATATGCTTGACGGACAGAAGGTCAGTTTTTCCGGGGTACAGCCCTCGGGAAACCTGACGATTGGAAACTATCTCGGCGCCATTAAGAATTTTGCCGAGTACAGCGAAAAATACAAAACGTTTTACTGCGTGGTCGACGAGCACGCGATAACGGTGCGCCAGAATCCCGCCGAGCTGCGCCGCCGCACATACGAGACGCTGGCTCTTTACATTGCCGTCGGACTCGATCCCGAAAAGAACACTCTTTACGTTCAGTCGCACGTGCCGGCGCACGCCGAGCTTGCGTGGATCCTCAACTGCTACTGCATGTTCGGCGAGCTGTCGCGGATGACCCAGTTCAAGGACAAAAGCGCGCGCCACGCCGACAATATAAACGCCGGGCTTTTCACCTACCCGGTGCTGATGGCGTCCGACATTCTGCTTTACCAGACCGACGTCGTGCCGATCGGCAGCGATCAGAAACAGCACGTCGAGCTGACCCGCAACATCGCGGACAGATTCAACCAGATCTTCCCCGACACCTTCACGGTGCCGGAGCCGGTAATACCGAAGTCGGGCGGTCGCATCATGTCGCTTGCCGAGCCCGAAAAGAAGATGAGCAAATCGGACGAGAACGAAAACGCGACCGTCCGCGTTCTCGACGACCGGGACACGATAATCCGCAAATTCAGACGCGCAGTCACCGATTCGGGCAGCGAGATCAGACGCTCGCCCGACAAGCCGGGCGTGTCGAACCTGATAACGATATATTCCTGCTTCACCGGGAAAACGCCCGAAGAGGTCGAAGCCGAATTCGACGGCCGCGGCTACGCCGAGTTCAAGACGGCTGTGGGAGAGGCCTGCGCCGACGCTCTCGCACCGGTGCGCGAAAAGTACTTTGAGCTGCTGGCCGACAAGGGGTATCTGGAGGAAGTGATGAAAAAAGGCGCCGGAACTGCTGCCTATTACGCCAGAAAGACGCTCTCGAAGGTCCGCCGGAAGATCGGATTCGTCAATCTGTGAGGAAAAAATGAAAATCGGTTTCATTTCTCTCGGATGCCCGAAAAACCAGCTGGACACCGAGGTCATGCTTCACGAGCTTCTCGAGGCGGGATACGAGATCACGCCGGAGGAGATCGAGGCGGATATTATTATCGTAAACACCTGCGCCTTTATCGAATCGTCGAAAAAAGAGTCGATCGACAATATCCTCGACGTCGCGTGGCTCAAAAAGAACGCAAAACTGAAGGGAATAATCGTAACCGGATGCATGACCGAGCGCTACCGGGAAGAGGTCCTCACGGAATTTCCCGAGGTGGACGCGGTGCTCGGCGTCGGATCGATCCACAAGATCGTCGAGGCGGTACAGTCGGTCGAAAAGCGCGGGCGGGGGTATGCGAGCTTCTGCGACCGCGACTGCGTCGCGCTCGGCGGCGACCGGGTACTTACCACGCCCCCGTTCTGGACTTATCTGAAGATCGCCGAGGGCTGCGACAACCGCTGCGCCTACTGTGCGATTCCGTACATCCGCGGGAAATTCCGTTCCCGTCCGCTGGAGGAACTGGTCGAAGAGGCGAAGCAGCTCGAACGGCTGGGAGCGATCGAGATCAATATCATAGCTCAGGACATAACACGCTACGGGCTCGACCTTTACGGAGAATACTCGCTGGCGCGCCTTCTGCGCGAGCTGACGGCGGCGACGAAGCGCCCGTATTTCCGGCTGCTTTACTGCTATCCGGACAAGGTGACCGACGAACTCGTATCCGGGATACGCGACAATCCCCGCGTTCTGAAATATATCGACATGCCGCTTCAGCATATATCCGATCGGATGCTCCGCGCCATGAACCGCCACGGCGACGCTGCCATGATACGCGAAAGAATAGCGAAGCTGCGGCGTGAGATCCCCGGGCTCGTGCTGCGAACGACCTTCATAACCGGTTTTCCCGGCGAGACGGAAGAGGATTTCGAAGAGCTTTGCGAGTTCGTAAAAACGACCCGTTTCGACCGTCTCGGCGTCTTCCCGTATTCGCGCGAGGAGGGTACTCCCGCAGCGGATTTCGAAGATCAGATCGACGAGCAGGTAAAGCAGGACAGAGCCGATATAATCATGGATCTGCAGGCGCGGATCAGTTCCGAAAACAACGACCGGATGATCGGAAAGACGGTGCGCGTGCTTGTCGAGGACTTCGACCCGGTGTCCGAGATGCATTTCGGCCGTTCTTATGCCGACGCGCCGGAGATCGACGGAAAGATATACTTCCGCGCCGCGCGGAGGATAGTTCCGGGACATCTTGTAGACGTAAAGATAGAGGAAGCGCTGGATTACGATCTTTGCGGAAAAGCCATTTTATGAATGAATCCGAAAGGACGGGGACCTGCCCCGGCTGATCATGGATACTGCCGATAACAAAAAGAAAAAAATGAACCTGCCGAACAGGCTCACTCTGGCACGCCTTTGTCTCGTGCCCTTCTGCGTCGCCGCTGCGGCGATGCCGCCCGACGCGGTGATACCAGGGATGTTCCCGCTTATTGCCGCCCTGATTTTCGCCGTTGCGTCATTTACCGACATGCTCGACGGAAGGATCGCGAGAAAATACAATCTGATAACCGATTTCGGAAAGTTCCTTGATCCTCTCGCCGACAAATTCATCGTCATCGGAACGATGATGGCGGTAACCTACAGCAACGAAGCGATAAGGCCCTGGTTTTTCTGGGTCGTGCTGACCGTAATATTCCGCGAATTCGCCGTCACCTCGCTGCGTCTGCTCATCAGCACGACAAGCGGAGAGGTCGTCGCCGCGGCGATGCCGGGGAAGATAAAAACCGTTGTGCAGATGATATGCGTTCTGTCGTCGCTTGTCGAGCCTGTTATCCTGCGCGCAGCGGGAGCCGGAGAGGGATTGCAGAATTTCCCGCCGGTAACTCTGACCTTTTCGGTCCTTACCGTCGTTTTCACGCTTTGGTCGGGTATCGGCTATTTCGCCGGATATACGAAGAATCAAAAGGAGAAACAATGAAAAGATTTATCGCTCTTGCTCTTGCCGTGGTTGCGGTCTTTTCCCTGGCTTCCTGCGGAGCCGCAACGCCGCTGACCGTCGTGACCGGTGACGGCACGGCAAACACAACCGCAGGCACGCCGGAAGACACGGGAAACACGTATTATCTGCAGGTACCCGAGGGGATCAGTCTGCTCAGCGCACCGGTTTTTTCCTCGACGCGCAAAATAGAAACGATCACCGATAATTTCAAACGGCAGTACGCTTCGTTTTCACTCGAACTGCTGAAAAGGGCCGGAAACGGGAAGGCCGCGCTCGTGTCCCCGCTGTCGGTCCTCTGCGCCATGCTTATGACGGCAAACGGAGCACGCGGAGAAACGCTCGACGAGCTGGAGAAGGTGCTTTGCGGAGATCTCAACGTCGAAGAGACAAACGCTCAGCTGTTCAGTTTCTTCGAGAGTCTCGGGAACAGCGCGGACGCGAAATTCGAAAGCGCGAATTCGGTCTGGGTCACCGACGCTCCGGATTTTCACGTCAGCGGCGATTATATCAAACTCGTCGAAAACACCTTCCGCGCGGATATATACTCGGCTCCCTTCCCGGACGCCTCAACCGTCGACGCGATCAACCGCTGGTGCGCCGTTCACACCGCCGATATGATAAAGAAAATTTTGAATTACGACGACGTCAGCCGGGACACCGTGATGGTGCTGCTCAACGCCCTGTATTTCGACGCCGTCTGGTCGGAGCAGTATCAGCCGCACAGCGTCAGCGAGGCCGTCTTCCACGGCCTGTCGGGCGATAAAAAGGTCACTATGATGTATTCGACCGAATACCGGTATATCGAAGGAGAGCACGAGACCGGATTCGTCAAATACTACGAGGGATCGAAATACGCTTTCGTCGCACTCCTTCCCGACAGCGGGACCGACATTGCCGATTACGTTGCGTCGCTTGACGGAGAGCGGTTCGTCTCGCTCTGCAAAACCAAAAGCACGCAGGTGAGGTGCGGACTGCCGAAGTTCTCCTTCGACTGGTCGGGCTCGCTCGTCGACGTTTTGTGCGGAATGGGAATCTCGCGGGTGTTCACCGAAGCGTCCGACCTGTCCGGGCTCGGTTACTGCGACGGCGGCGAAGCGCTTGCCGTCAGCAACGTCATTCACAAGACTCATATCGACGTCGACGAGTCGGGTACCCGGGCGGCTGCGGTCACCGCCGTGATAGTCAACAGGGTAACTTCGGTAGGTCCGGAGCCGGATCCGAAGGAAGTCATTCTCGACCGGCCGTTCGTTTACGCGATAGTCGACGCCGCAACGATGCTTCCGGTCTTTATTGGTTTTCAGACCGACATCGGCTGACGCGCGGATCTTTGGATGGAAATCAGGAAAGCCGTGGCCGGTGATCTTGACAGGATTCTCGCCGTATACGAGACCGCCAGGGAGTATATGAGAAAAACCGGGAATCCCGATCAGTGGGGAAGGACCTATCCTCCTAAAGAACTGATCGAGGAGGATATCCGGACCGGGATCTGTCACGTTATCCGTGATGGCGGAGAGATCCGGGGCGTTTTTGCGCTTATACGCGGTATCGAGCCGAATTATCTGCGGATAGAAGGCGGAAGCTGGCTCAACGACCGGCCGTACCTGACGATACACCGCGTGGCGTCTGACGGGACGGTTCACGGAATCGTTCGCTGTGCCGCCGACTACTGCAAAAGCATGGCGGACAACGTGCGGATCGACACCCACGAAAAGAATCTGACGATGCAGAGACAGATCGAAAAGAACGGGTTTCTGCGCTGCGGGATAATTCATCTGCCAAACGGTTCGCCGCGGATAGCGTATCAGTGGACCGCCGGACTGCGTGGATGACCCGACCGCCGCGGAAAAAGCCGGAAAAAACCCGTCAGCGCTTAATCGAATAAAAAAGCAGACTGAGAAAGATACGTCAGTCTGCTTTTTTCCGGTTTGCAAACGTCAAATAGTGATAAAGAGCCGGGCGAAGAGCGATATAACCGCCTCGCGGCTTTTCACAGAGCGACTCCTTTTTCTTTCAGCGCGTTCCGCACTTCCATGGGGTCCAGATCCCGGGGCTGCGTTCCCGACGCCGCGCATTTCGCCGCGGCGATCCCGGCCGCCTCTCCAAGCGCCATGCAGATCGCCATGACGCGGTAGGATGCGTGAGCGCGGTGAGTCCCGCTTATGCATCTGCCCGCCAGCAGAAGAGATCCGACGCTTTCGGGCACCAGGGCTCCGTATGGGATATCGTAGGGAAGAGCGTCCTTCGCGAATCCTTCTGCCTGTCCGCCTCCCCGAGGGTTGTGGATGTCGATGAGAAACCACGCGTCGTGCACCACGGCGTCGGCGTGGCGCAGTCCCTTTTCAACGTCCTCGTCGGTCACCGTCCGTATCCCCTTTACCCGGCGTGATTCGCGCACGCCCACTGCCGAGGCTGAATTTTTAATCCGGCAGTTTTCATATCCCGGCACGTACCTGCGAAGGAAGGAAAGACACGTATCCGTCTGTCGGCGAAGTTCGGCGTCGGCTTCGGCAATCGAAACCGGATCCAGCGGATTGTAACCGTTGGCCTGTGTCGCGTTGACCTGCCGCAATCCAGGTAAGGATGTGCGGTGCAGACGCACTATCGTCACGTTGGACGGCAGCTCGCCCTCCTCCGATTTTCTCCGGCAAAGCTCCCGGTATTCCATTCCGGCAAAGGGACCTGCGGGGATCTTTACCGGGTCGGAGCCGCCCCAGGCGGCGATGGCGATGCTTTCATCGACGTTTTCGACGGTAAATTCCACGGTAACGGGCTGTATCGCTCCGTCGGCGTCTCTGCCTATCATTATTTCGCATCCTGCCGCCGCGGCGACGCATCCGTCGCCGGTCGCGTCGACCGTGACGCTCGCGATTACCGCCGCCGGACCGCTCTGAGTTGAGAAAATCGCCCCCGAGACGTTTCCGTTTTCTTTTATAACGTCGGTAAAGGCGGCGCCAAGCATTAGTACGGCGCCAGAATCCTCAAGCAGACGCCGGAGCACGATCTTGGCGTTTTCGACGTCGACGGGTATTTCTCTGCCGTTATGCGTGAAATTTACCTGATCCAATCCGCTCCTTTTTGAAAGGAGGGAAACGATCTCGTCGTACATCGTTCCCGGGCAGACGGAGCCGAGGATCGGGTCTACGCATCCGGAGGTAAGCATGCCGCCCACCATTCCGAAGCGTTCGCAGAGGATCACGCGGGAGCCGGCTCTTGCCGCCGAGACGGCGGCGCAGATACCGGCGGGTCCCGAACCCACGACCAGCACGTCGCACCGGTCGGAGACCGGTACCGTTTTTTTGTATTCGACGGTGTTTCCAATCATTGCCGTCAGCTCCTTTTCATCGTGTCTTTAAGTTTTTCGTAAAGCTCGAGATATACCGAATACCCTTTTGCGTACCTTTCGCGCAGTGAGGGATCGGGAGTGTGGCGCCGCTTTTCCCTTACGGTTGCGGCGACCGCGCTCGTAAAATCCGGGTAGATCCCGGTGCCGACGCCGGCAAGCAGAGCCGCGCCGAGGTTTGTGGCGTTGTCCGAACCGGGGACGGATACCGGTATTCCGGTGACGTCGGCCTTCATCTGAGTCCAGAAGCGCGAGTTTGCGCTGCCTCCGGTTGCGCGCAGAAGTGTGACCTTCGCTCCGGCTTCGGCAGCGGCGTCGAGATTGTGGAGAAGGGAATAGGCGACTCCCTCCATGGCAGCGCGTATAAAGTCGGCGCGGGTCTTTGAAAAGTCGATGCCGTAATAAACGCCTTTGGCGGACGGGTCCCAGACCGGGGTTCGTTCGCCCGACATATACGGCAGAAAGACGAGGCCGTCCGAACCCGGATGCGCTTTTTCGGCTTCTTCGTCGAAGAGCTCGGGCACCCGTTTTCCGGTCTGTTCAGCCAGTGTTTTTTCAAAACGCCCGAATTCGGATTCCATCCAGCGGATTACGCCGCCGCCTCCCGTCGTGCCGCCCTGAAGCAGCCATTTTCCGGGTACGACGTGCGTGCAGAGTATCAGGCGCGGGTCGGCGACGGGCGAATCGAGACAAATGCTCATGCCTCCCGACTGCCCGCCCTGTTCCTGCGTCTGTCCCGGCTCGGAGACGCCGGCGCCGAGTGCTGCGCATGCGGAGTCGACGCCTCCGGCGACTACCGGAGTGCCGACGGCAAGTCCGGTTTCTGCCGCCGCTTCGGGAGTCACTTTCCCGACGACTTCGTCGCAGCGACAGAGAGGCGGGAGAATACGCTCGGGAATGCCGAGGGCGCCGGCCGCTCCGCCGTCCCAGCGTCCTTCGGAGATATCGAAGCAGTGCCATCCGTATCCCTGGCTAAGATCCTGGCAGACGGCGCCGGTCAGACGGTAGACTATATATCCGTTCGACTGCAGGACTACCGACGGCGAAGCCCCGGAGCGCAGAAGCTTCATTACCTTCGGCGCGACGTAATTCGGCGTGAAAGGATTACCCGAAAGCTTGAAGAGCGATTCTTTCAGCCCGTCGGGCAGTCCGGCGCACACGTCGGCCGAGCCGACGTCCATCCAGATCGGGGAGGGGCAGAGCGGACGTCCGTTCCCGTCAAGGGCGACCGCCGACCAGCTCTGTCCGTCGCATCCCGCCGCGGCTATTTCGGCGGGATCGATCCCCGAACCCGAGATACACTGTCTGACAGTCCTGCAGACAGCCGCGTACCAGTCGTCGGGATCCTGAAGAGCTTCACCCTGACGCGGACGGGAGGTGGGGTAGGGAGATGACGCCGAAAAAACGGCGTTTCCCGAAAGGTCGAAAAGCGCCGTTTTACAGGCGCTTGTTCCGACGTCGATACCGACGAGATATTTCATCACAGACTGTTTTCGATCGCCCGGCGGAGGTCGTCGAAATCCTCGAAATGGTCGAGATCCGGGTTGTCGGCAATGATCTTCGGCGTCGAGCGGAAAAGAAATCCGGCTTTGCTTGCGCGGATCATTCCGAGATCGTTGTAGCTGTCGCCCGCCGCGACCGTTTCGAAACCGATCGACTGCAAAGCTTTTACCGTCGAAAGTTTTGAGTTTTTGATGCGCATGCGGTATCCGCAGATCATACCGTCGTCTCCGACCTCCAGCGTGTTGCAGAAGATCGTCGGCATCCCGAGCTTTTTCATCAGCGGATGGGCAAACTGGGTGAAGGTGTCGGACAGGATTATCACCTGCGTTGTGTCGCGAAGGGCGTCGAGGAACTCTTTCGCGCCTTCGAACGGATCGACTGTGGATATTACCTTCTGAATGTCGTACAGGCCCAGTCCGTGCTCGCGCAGAATGCCGATGCGGTATTTCATAAGTTTGTCGTAATCGGGTTCGTCGCGCGTGGTGCGCCGCAGTTCGGGTATTCCCGATGCCTCGGCAAACGCGATCCATATTTCGGGTACGAGTACCCCTTCCATATCAAGACATACGACGTTCATGCTGTTCTCCGTATATGTTGTATAATAATCTTATTTTCCGCAGGGATGATCGAAAAAGCCGCGCAGGTCGACGGTGTATTTCCCGTTTTCGTCGGGTCTGAAACCGACTGCTCCCACGAGCACGCGGTTTTCTTCCGAAACCTTCCCGAGAAAGACGGCGCTTTCGGCGCCGCACTGTTCAAGAAAAGACAGAGCCGCCCGCCCCATGACGAAAGCAGGCTGAAAGTCCTCGTGCCCCGGCACCGAATCGAGACCGTATATTTCACCGCCCGCGGGCTTGAGCGAAAACTGACAGACGCCGCAAAAATCGCCGTCCGCGTAGGCGGCGTATGCGAGGGCGTCCGGAAGGAATGGCGCTCCGCAAAGGCCGCACAGCCGTTCCTGTTCGGATTTCGACTGTACCGGAAGTACTTCAAGCATGCCCGTCTTCCTCCTCTGTGCCCTTTTTTGCGGCTCTTCTGAGCGCCGCGACTTCGGCGTCTCCGAGAACCCGGTAGGTCCCGGGGGCGATCCCGTTCACCGAAATATCGCCGATCCTTATCCTTTTCAGCCGCGACACCTCGAGACCGCACGCCTCGCACATTTTCCGTATCTGCCGGTTCCGCCCCTCGTAAAGCGTCATTTCAAGCCGCGCGCCGTCGGGTTTGCGGTCGACGACGGTCACTTCGACCGGAGTGATCGGTCTGCCGTCTATGACGAGAGCCGAACCCAGCTTCGAGAGAGCCGAGTCGTCGACTTTTCCCTTCACGCTGACCCGGTATACCTTTGGAACGTGATGCGCCGGATGAGTGAGAAGATTTGCAAGCTCGCCGTCGTCGGTCATCAGCAGAAGTCCCTCGGACGCCATGTCGAGGCGCCCGACCGGATAAAGCCTTGATCCGACTCCGACGACCAGTTCCGATACGTTTTTCCGGTCCTTTTCGTCGTGCATCGTGCAGACGTATCCCCGCGGCTTGTTCAGGGCGACGGTGATACGGGAAGCTTTTCGCTGAGTTATCCCCTTGCCGTTCCAGACGACCCGGTCGGCGCCGGGCACGACCCTGTCGCCGAGCGAGGCGACTTTTCCGTTTACCTTAACGTGTCCGGCCGCGATCTCCTCCTCCGCCGCGCGGCGTGACATAATACCGCAGTCGGAAAAGTATTTCTGGAGTTTTATCGATTCCATTGCCGGCGCGGTTATCCTTCGGCGGGTTCTTTCTTTGTTTCAGGCGCGGATTTTCCTTTTTTCGAAAAGACCGATTTGACCTTCTCGATTATCTCGGGCGAACGTTCGATGACGTCCGCGACCTGTTCGATGGGGCCGGACGGCTGTTCGAGTCCCACGTTGATCATTTCGACCCTTCCGTCGGGAGATACCACGAGAAATCCTACGGGAACGACCGAAAGACCGGTCCCGCCGCCTCCTCCGAAGTTCTGGAGCTTCGCCTTTATGGCTTCGTCGCTCTTTCCGTTGAAGTCGAGACCGCCCGAGGCGAACCCCATTGAAATCTTCGACACCGGAATGATGACGGTGCCCGAGGCTGTGTTGATCGGGTTTCCGATCACCGTGTTTGCGTCTACCATCGAGCGGATGTTTTCAAGAGACGCGGCGATTATTTCCTGTATCTTGTTGTCTGCTGCCATTTTCGGCCTCCGTAAAAAATACCGTTTTACTGTGTCTGAATCAATTGTTTTTTTCCGCGTTGGCGCGGATCATCTGTCTGATTATCGAAAAACCCGAGCGGAAAAGAATGTCGAGCAGCTGCCACACGCGCAGCGAAAAGCCGATTTCGATATCCGCGCTCGTCTTTTCCGAAAGATAGTCGGCGTAAATGCGCACGTCCGATTTTGCCGGGTTTTTAAGCGTCGAAGCAGAATCGAGAAGCGCCGCCGTGTACGCGACCGTCTGTGATACCGCCCCGTAAAGGATCGCGGTTGAGGCGGCGTCGCCCGTAGCGACCGCCAGGTGCAGCCGCGCGACGCGAACGCGCAGGTGTTTTCCGAACCTTGATACCGCCGTCTTTACCGCCGCGGCGATCAGCCGCACGGTGGCGAGAACGTCGGTCTTTTTCTTTTCCTTTTTTCCGGACGCGCCTTTTGCTTTCTTCGCCTCTTTTTTTGCGGCGCGCCGCTCCTTTTTAGCCGCCCGTTTTTCTTCTTTTTTTCGGCGGCGTTCAACCGCGCGCGGGGTGTAATCGCGCAGTCTTATCTTTTTTTGCTTTTTCGGGAGGATCCTGATCGGTATGCCCGCAGCCCTGACCGTCAGCCCGAACTCGCCGTCGAAGGATATCACCGCCTCGGCGCGGATCATGCAGACGGCGAAGAGGAAAAGGCAGATCCCGCCGATTATATAAATTGCGGTCAAAAATGATCCTCCTTTATTTGTGGCGAGCAGGCAGTGGGAAGCGAGCAGTGAGCAGTGGGCCGTTTTTTGGGGGGTATTAACTGACAACTGCCCGCTTGCCGCTGACAACTATTATTCCTGATCTTCCTCTGTTTGTTCTTCCTGCGCGGCGGATTCCATTGCGGCTTCGACCGATTCCGCTTCGGGCAGCTCGGAAATGCTCGAAAGCCCGAACACGCGCAAAAATTTATCGGTGGTCCCGAAAAGCATCGGCCTGCCGGGGGCGTCAAGACGTCCTACGACCTCGATCAGTTCCTTGTCGAGAAGGGAGTTGACGGC
>JAEEGL010520629.1_pt1 | contig 43334 bp, 28 predicted proteins | sample 9134231 | NCBI WGS metagenome assembly JAEEGL01 (sample SAMN16246548, study PRJNA631951) | gut metagenome | biome: gut microbiome; feature: rumen; material: fiber-attached | host: Bos | place: Iran: Karaj | collected 2018-10
GTGCAATCCAAGGTTTGTTGCTTGCACAGTATGAAGTACTGTGCAATCCAAGGTTTGTTGCTTGCACAGTATGAAGTACTCCGCGAGAATGGCCACACTCCTTCTGAAGCATTCAACGAAACTGTAGAAGAGCTCACACAGTCGCTAATGCCACTCTTTGCTAAGAATGGTATGGACTGGATGTATGCTAACTGCTCTACCACCGCTCAGCGTGGAGCTCTCGACTGGATGGGTCCATTCCACGACGCTATCAAACCAGTTGTTGAGAAACTCTATGCTAACGTAAAATGCGGCAACGAAGCTCAAATCTCTATCGATGCAAACTCTAAACCCGACTATCGCGTTGGCTTGGAGAAAGAGCTAAAAGCCCTACGCGAAAGCGAAATGTGGCAAACCGCTGTTACCGTACGTAAGCTACGTCCTGAGAATAATTAATACTCAGAGCATTATAAAGATAGTCAGCGAGTTTGCTCTGAGCCGACTCGCTGACTTTTTCATATTTACATACCTATATATAAAAACAAGAAAATGGAAAATCACGTCTATATATTCGACACAACATTGCGCGATGGTGAGCAAGTACCTGGCTGCCAACTAAATACAGTAGAAAAGATACAAGTAGCAAAGCAGCTCGAAGCTCTCGGTGTCGACATCATTGAGGCGGGCTTTCCTATCTCGAGTCCCGGCGATTTCAATTCGGTAGTAGAGATTTCTAAAGCCGTTACGTGGCCTACCATCTGCGCCCTCACTCGCGCCGTGGAGAAAGATATTGATGTGGCTGCCGAGGCACTCAAGTATGCTAAACACAAGCGCATCCACACCGGCATTGGAACGTCCGACTCGCACATAAAATACAAATTCAACTCTACACGCGAAGAGATTATCGAACGCGCTGTTCGTGCAGTTAAGTACGCGCGTAAGTATGTTGAAGATGTTGAGTTTTATGCCGAAGATGCCGGTCGCACCGACAACGAATATCTCGCTCGCGTGGTTGAGGCTGTCATCAAAGCTGGTGCTACGGTTGTAAATATTCCCGACACTACGGGTTACTGCCTGCCAGCCGAATATGGCGCTAAGATTAAGTACCTTATCGACCACGTTGATGGCATAGATAAAGCTATAATATCTACGCATTGCCACAACGACCTCGGCATGGCTACTGCCAACACGATGGCAGGTTTGCTCAATGGTGCACGCCAAGCAGAGGTAACTATAAACGGCATTGGTGAACGCGCGGGCAACACCTCGCTCGAGGAAATAGCTATGATTATACGTTGCCACACCGACATAACTCTCGAGACTAACATCAACACTCAAAAGATTTACCCGACAAGCCGCATGGTGTCGAACTTGATGAATATGCCTGTTCAGCCCAACAAAGCCATTGTCGGACGCAATGCCTTTGCACATTCGAGCGGCATTCACCAAGATGGCGTGCTCAAAAACGTGCAGACCTACGAGATTATGAATCCGCAAGATGTGGGCATCGATGTAAATAGCATCGTGCTTACGGCTCGTAGCGGTCGCGCGGCGCTCAAACACCGTCTGCATACGCTCGGTATTGATGTAGAAGGCGAAAAACTTGACGGCTTATACGAGAAATTCCTCAAACTTGCCGACAAGAAAAAGGAGGTCAACGACGACGATTTGCTCATTTTGGCAGGTGCTGACACGGCAGCCAATAATCACATAAAACTTGATTATCTGCAAGTTACGAGCGGTGTGGGACTGAAACCAATGGCAAGCATCGGACTCGACATAGCTGGCGAGAAATTCCAAGCTGCCGACACGGGTAACGGTCCTGTAGATGCCGCCATCAACGCGTTGAAGCAAATCATTAAGCGCCCAATGGTGCTGAAGGAGATGACAATCCAGAGCATCAACAAAGGCTCCGACGATGCCTGCAAAGTTCACATGCAAGTGGAGACCGAGGGTCACGTTTACTATGGTTTTGGCTCAAACACCGACATCGTGGCAGCCAGCATCGAGGCTTACATCGACTGCATAAACAAGTTTGTGAAGAAGTAAGTATTTACTTACAAACAGATAATGATGCCGTGCTAAATAATTAGTGCGGCATTTTTGCTGTAAAGGAAGCTTTGTGGCGTGTTCTGTGCCGAATACAAAAAATGCTACCTTCGCGGCATTAGTTATAATCAAAAAATCAACCATAACAGAACTATGACTACCCAATCCAAAGGCTTATTCGCCGCTATACTATTGGCAGTAAGTACACTTATCAATGCTCAAACTTTCGATATTGATTTTGCGCAGAAACAGCCTAAATACAATGGTACGAATGGCTACGACTTCGGTACGACGGAGATAAGCAAAAAGAATCTTGCGCAGATGAGTTATTCGTTTTGCGTACCCGATGGCAATTATCGCGTTGTAGTTACGCTTGGAAGTAAAGATTACGCAGGCAAAACAATTGTTCGCGCAGAGAGCCGCCGCATACTTACTGAGCAGATAGAGACGAAAAAAAAGGAGTTCAAAACCCTTTCGTGGACTATTCACAAACGTTCGCCACGCATCAACGACGATGAGCGTGTGAAAACCAAACCGCGCGAAAAAGATTACCTCAACTGGGACGACCGACTCACACTAACCTTCAACGGCGAAGCGCCTGCCGTAAAGAGCATACATATTGAGCCAGACACAACGGCAGTTACGCTTTTCCTTTGCGGCAACTCCACTGTGGTCGACCAAGAGAACGAACCGTGGGCAAGCTGGTGACAACCTATTGTGCGCTGGTTCGACGAGAATGTCTGCATAGCAAATTATGCAGAGAGTGGCGAGCGTACAACGTCGTTTATGGCAAGCAAACGCCTCGACAAGGCGCTCTCGATGGCTAAGGCTGGCGACTATTTCCTTATAGAGTTTGGCCACAACGACGAAAAAGATCGAGGCGCAGGTTCGGGCGCGTGGTATAACTTCAGCTACAATCTCAAAACCTTCATCGACCGCATAAAAGCAAAAGGCTGCACACCAATTCTTATTACGCCCACTGCGCGTCGATTCTTCGATGGCGACAAACTCAAAGACACACACGGCGAATATCCAGTAGCTACGCGCACCATTGCTCAGCGCGAAGGCGTTGGACTAATCGACCTCACGGCAATGACTACTACGCTCTTTGAAACATGTGGTGTGGAGGGCAGCAAACGACTATTGGTTCACTACGCAGCAAACACCTTCCCCGGACAAGACAAAGAGCTTGCCGACAATACGCATTTCAATGTTTTCGGTGCATACGAGGTGGCAAAGTGCGTAATTATGGGTATGAAGACGCTCAATTTGCCATTTGTGAGCCACTTGCGCAACGATTGGAACGATTTCGACCCTGCTAAGCCCGACGATTGGCAGACCTTCAACCTAATGCCCGCCGCTAATGCCGAAATTGAAAAGCCGGACGGAAATTGATTAAGGAATACGTTTTGGAGTTATAAATAGGGACGTAGCGCGCTGCGTCCCTATATTTTTGTGTCAAGCAAGCGTCGCGCTGAGCGCCTATAACACCTATGATACAATAAGTTAACAGCACTATATTTATAAACAGTTATTAGCAAAAGCATCCAAAACACAAGAAAAATAAACAATCTGCTATAGAATAGTAAAAAAAGGTTAATTTTGTCGCCGTTGCTTCGATGAAAAAGTGTTGTGTGTGTGGCCTATTCAAGAGTTTTAGTCCCTTTGGAGTGTACCCGCAACTACATCATTCTGAAGATGCTTCCCAATAAGAGGCGGCAACGAGAACACGAAAAACGAGACAATTAACATTACTAACTTAAACTTATCTAAATGCTACTAAAAGCTTTGAGAGAGAGGTTGTTGCGAGGCTATGCCTTGCTCGCAATCTTTTTACTTTTTGCAGGGACGGTGGCTTGGGCACAGTCGGGGACAATCTCTGGTACTGTAGTCGATAGCCATGGTGTACCTATTCCGGGAGCATATGTCATGGTTGATGGTACTACACAAGGTGCTGTAACCGACATGGATGGTAAATTCGCCATCGCAGCTAAGGCTGGCTCTACACTCAATTTTTCATTCATTGGCTACGAGAGCGTCTCATTGCCAGCACAGAACGGCATGTCGGTAACTATGACAGATGCCTCGGAGATGCTTGGCGACGTAGAAGTTGTGGCTTATGGTGCCCAAAAGAAAGTTACCGTTACGGGTGCTATTTCAAGTATCAAATCGGAAGATTTGGTGCGTACGCCTGTTTCTTCGGTTACCAACGTGTTGGCTGGTCAGCTTTCGGGTGTCACCACCATTCAGTATTCTGGTGAGCCTGGCTCAAATAAGGCAACCGAAATTTTTGTGCGTGGTAAAGCAACCTTCAATGACAAAGATGGTGCTCAAGCTCCTCTTGTTCAGGTGGATGGTGTAGAGCGTGAAATGTACGACATCGACCCGAACGAAATAGAGAGCGTAACCGTATTGAAAGATGCTTCGGCAACGGCAGTGTTCGGTGTTCGCGGTGCAAACGGCGTTATACTTATTACCACCAAGCGTGGTAAAGAGGGTAAGGCTCATGTCAATGTATCTACAGCATTCTCGGCTCTCGTACCTACCAAATTGGTAGAGATGACCGATTCATATCAATATGCAACATTCTACAACCAACAGCGTGCAAACGATGGTAACTCACCATTGTTTTCTGAGGCATTGATAGATAAATTCAAAAATCCTAAGAGTGAGGCTGATAAACTTCGTTTCCCAAGTCACGATTGGGTCGACTATACCATGAGGGACGTAACGCTTCAGACACAGAGCAACCTCAGCATCGATGGTGGTAACGACAAGGTTAGATACTTCGTTAGCGTTGGCCTCTTTACGCAAGGAGGTGTATTCGATACATTCGATCTCAATTATGATTGTGACTATCGATACAAACGATTGAACTATCGCACGAACGTTGATATTGACGTTACCAAGACCACGCTCTTGAGTCTGAATGTTGCAGGAAAACTCGACCGTACTAATAAACCTATTACGGGTCAAGGCGCAGAGGGTATGATTAAGAATATCTACTTCTCTACACCATTCTCTTGTTCGGGTATTGTTGATGGTAAACTGATCTATCCTTCAACGAATAGTGAAGATAATGCAGATGGTCTTGTACTTCCATTCGTTGGCACTGCACCTTTTGCATACTATACCACTGGCGGCTACTATCGTCAGGATAATATGAAGATATCTACTGACCTTCAACTTACACAAAAACTTGATGCTCTCACCGAAGGCTTGAGCATGAAGTTGAAAGGTTCTTATAATAGTGACTACTTTATTCAGAAAGAATGCAATGGTGGTTCGGTAGCTTCTTATACAACAGTATATACTAATGGTGAGTTGAAACTTCGCAAGACCGGCGAAGACAAGGAGCCTTCATCGTATAAAAACAACCTTGGTAAAGGTCGCAATTGGTATTTCGAAGGTTCGTTGAATTATGCGCATTCATTTGACCTGCACAACGTTTCGGCTCTTGTTCTCTACAACCAAAGCAAAGAGTATTATCCTAAGACGTACAAATACATTCCTCGTACATACGTAGGCCTTGTAGGTCGTGTGTCGTATGACTACGCTAATAAATACATGGTAGAGTTCAACTATGGCCGCAACGGTTCTGAGAACTTTGCTCCAGAGAAGCGCTACGGTAGCTTCCCAGCAGGTTCTATTGGTTGGGCACTTAGCGAGGAGGATTTCTTCGAGAATGCACGCGACATAGTTAGCTTCTTGAAATTCCGTGCTTCGTGGGGTCTCGTAGGTAACGATAAGGTTAGCGGCTCGCGCTTTATGTACACTTCCGACCCTGTAACAATTAACTCAAACGTAGGTTTAGCAGAAACGAATGGTGGTGTGCCTGGTGGCTATCAATTTGGTACGAATCCAGTAGGTGTTACGCCTTCATACGACAACTCATACCAATCGGGTGCTGGTAATACCAATAAGTATCCTAACAACAAAGCTGCTACTTGGGAAACCTCATTCAAGCAGGACTATGGCTTGGATCTCAACTTTATCGACAATAAGATTACGACCTCGTTCGACTACTACTATGAGCAGCGTCGCGATATTATGGCGCAGAACTGGAATACAGCCAACATCACAGGTCTCGAACCAGCATACACCAACTTTGGTGAGGTAAATAGCTGGGGTTGGGAAGCAAGCATTGGTACAAACATTCCGGTTGGTGAAGATCTTCGCGTCTGGGGTAAGTTGAACATCTCATATAACCAGAATGAGATTGTAAAAGATGGTCAAGCACCACAACAGAATGAGTTCATGAGATCTGTAGGTCGCCGAATTGGTGCACGTAGCCAATACCTCTTCTTTGGTCTCTCTGAAGGCGAGCAAAAAGATAACGAGCGCTATAAAGCAGCTTACGGCGTAGCGCTTCCGCAGCAGAGCCTTGCTAATAAAATCAATCCTGGTGACGCTATCTACGTAGACCTTGATGGCAATGGCGTAGTTGACTCGAATGACGCAAGTCGCGATTATGGTCACACCGACGATCCAGAATACATAGCTGGTCTTAACCTTGGAGCTTCGTGGAAAGGTTTCACGTTCTCTATGCAGTGGGTGGCAGCTTGGAATGTTAGCCGTATGATAGAGAGTACGTTCCGTCAGCCATTCGTAAATGCATCTGGTACAACGCAAGGTTCTCTTCTTCAGTATCACGTTGATAATACTTGGACTCCAGAAAATCCTGATCCTAATGCTAAATATCCACGTGCTACATGGAACAATGCATCGCAGAACTATGCAACAAGTACTCTCTACGAGCAAGACTCTAAGTATTTGCGACTTAAGACAGCAGAAATCGGCTACAATTTCGATTTCCCATTCATGAAGACTATCGGCTTGCGCACAATGCAGCTTTCGCTTAGCGGCTACAACCTCGTAACGTTCACTCCATACATTTGGGGCGATCCTGAGGCCAGAGCATCAGCTCAGCCTACTTATCCGCTGCAACGTACTTACACTGCCAGCCTAAAACTCAGTTTCTAAGTAGATGAACAAATTGAAAATGAGTAAGCAAATGACAAAAAGAAATACAACAATAAAATATGCATGGATGGCGGCGTTGGGCTTTACGCTCGTTGCGTCACCAGCATGTACCGACGACATTGAGTTCGGCGATGACTTTATGGAATCGTACAATGGCTCACAAAAGACTATTGAAGAGACATTCTCCGATCCTACTTACGCCGTTCAATGGTTGACGGGTATATATCCGCTTCAGCACTATGGTTTGCCATACGGCAACCGCGACTATGTGCCTAAAAGTTCAAACCCTTATACAGGTAAGCTCGATGGTTTCACAGACCTTTATGCTTTGCATTGGTCGAGCACAACGCTTTACAATGCATACTACTTAGGTACGCTTAACTCAAACCAGATGCCACTCTTCTCATACACAGGTGAATATATGTGGCAAGCTGTTTATAAGGGCTGGACATTCATTGAGAACATCGATAAAGTAACGGCACTTAGCGAAACTCTTCGCAATCGCTACAAAGCAGAGGCTCGTTGCCTTATTGCTGTGAAATATTTTGAGATGTTCGCTTGCTACGGTGGTATTCCTGTTATCGACCATGCTATTCAAGGTAGTGAAGATGTTTCGAGTCTCCCTCGAGCAACAGTAGAAGAGACTGTCGATTTTATGGTTAAGCTTCTTGATGACGCAATTCCATATTTGCCTTGGGCTTGGAATGGTAACACCTCCGATACCGACAATACTAATGTAGGTCGTTGGACGAAGGCTGGTGCTATGGCGTTGAAAGCCAAAATATTGACCTTTGCTGCATCCCCAATGTGGAATAACGACAAGAGCTACTACGATGGTTCAACAGAAGCTGAACAGCAGCACCTCGTTTGGTATGGCAACTACAGCGCTGAGCGTTGGTCTCGTGCACTCAAAGCATGCCAAGAATTCTTCGATGCTCTATCGTCAAATGGGTTCTATGGTCTCGTTCAGGCGGATGGCAAAAACGTTAATGCGTATCGCCTCGCCTATCGTAAAGGATACATTTCAACAGAGAGTACCGAAGTTCTCCAAAGCGTTCGCGTTCGTTTGTATGACAACTGGGCAAATGGTTACTACGCATGGTCACAGTGGGTTACTTTGGGACGTAACTCATACTTGCCAACCTTCGAGTATATGGAGATGTTCCCTTGGAGCGATGGTACACCGTTCGATTGGGAGAAAGATCAATCGAAAATCTTTGGTGGTGTAAGTTCTCGTACGGGTAAGGTAATCTCTGGTCAGCTATTCTATACCTATCCAAACGCAACAGAGAAGACCGCAACACGTGACCCTCGCCTCTACGAAGAGATTCTTGTAAATGGCACAGACGAATCGCTCGACTGGAGTACTGGCATTACCTCTGGTCAGGAATATGAACTTTGGGTTGGTGGTAGTCACGAAGGTTTCCAAGTGGCTACACTCGACACCGTTAAGGGTTCTGATGGTAAATCAGAAGTTCAGACCAAGATTATAGAGAACATGACGAGTATGTATTCTACTGGTTTCGGCGTTGTGAAATATCACCTTACTGGTAGCGACTACCTCCGTCAGCCACTTCAGTGGGTTTCGCTTAGCTTGTCAGAAATGTATTTGTTGTATGCCGAATGTTTAGCTCAAACGGGCGATCTTACGGGTGCAATTGCTCAAGTTGACGTAGTTCGCAAACGTGTTGGTTTGAAATCACTTGGTTCGGCAGTCAGTGCTACCAAGACTGACAAGGAGACTCTTATAGAAGAGATCCTTCGTGAGCGCGCATGCGAACTTGGTATGACCGACAACCGCTACTATGACCAAGTGCGTTATCGTCGTACAGACTGGTTGACAAAGAAACTCCATGGTCTTGTTACATATCGTCAGCAGCAGAATGCCGATGGCTCGTTCAAACGCGTTCTTACTCCATACATAGGCGATGAGAAAAATGCTGGTAATACGCACCCGACAAGCTTCACATACGAGAAGTTTGAACTTGTGCAGCCTGCTACAGGACGCGCTTTGTGGTCGTACAATTCTGAAGACCTCGAAGTGAAGAAATGGCTTCTTATGCCGTTCCCAATTGAAGAGTTGAACAAGAACTATGGTCTTATTCAAAACCCAGGTTGGTAAATAATTAGTCGTCACTATTAACACCGACAAAAAGAAATACAATGCAAATAATGAAATATAAACGATTTCTGTCTGCTGCCGTTGTAGCTTCACTTTCAGTGGCTGCAATGGGTCAGACTGTCGACATAAAAGGACGCGTTACCGATGAATTGGGTAATGCTATTCCTGGTGCCGCCATCACGGTTGAGGGGCAAAGCACTCAAACTGTTACCGACAGCGATGGTAAATACACCCTTTCTATCCCTGAAACGGCAAAATTGAAAGTGTCGTATCTCGGCTACGACGATGCTGTAGTTGATGCTATAGCTCCACGTTCGGTCTACGACTTCTCTCTTGTGCCACACTTCGATGAGTTCCTCGACCAAGAGTTGAATACTGGTGCTGCAGTTCGCACAATAAAGCGTTCAGAATCTACTGCCGCTATATCTGTTATACGTAATAAAGATGTCGACCGCCGCTCGGCTAAGAATATTGCTTGGTCTACTATTGGCGAAGGTCACGGTCTTATATCTCTTGATGGTGCTGGTACGTACTACGAGGCAAACCCGACATGGTATGTTCGTGGTTTGCAGACCATTTCAGACAAGAAACCACTCGTTCTTGTTGATGGTATAGAGCGCGAAATCACTGCACTTAGCCCAACCGAAGTTGAGGAGGTTTACATACTCAAAGATGCTGTTGCTGTGGCTCTCTATGGTTACAAAGCAGCCAATGGCGTTGTAAACATCACCACAAAACGTGGTTATGCGCAAGACAACGATGTGAAAGTTTCATACGACCACTCGTTTACGTTCCAAGTTGATCGTCCTGAGTTTGTCGATGGTTATACATACGCGTTGGCACGCAATGAGGCTCTTGTAGCAAACGAGGGCGGCGATGCTCAGTATAGTGATTATCAACTTGAGGCTTTCAAAAAGCAAACTCATCCTGAACTTTATCCTAATGTTGATTGGGTAGACGAGACATTCCGCGATATGGGTTCTACTAATCGCTATGGCATTGAATTCCGTGGTGGTGGTAAGAAATTCCGCTACTATACGGCGCTCACCCTTTTGGCTGATAATGGCTTCATAAAGAACGAAGATTACAGCAGCTACAGCACGCAGGATATGTATTCGCGCGGTACGCTTCGCGCAAATCTCGACATAGACCTTACCGACTATACCAAATTGAAAATCAATGTAGGTGGTATGCTTAGTGAGATGTCTCGCCCAGGTCTTGACCCTAATGCCAAGGACAAGGAGATGAGAAATCTTTGGCATCAGGTTTATGCTATTCCTTCAGCTGCCTATCCTATTATCAACACTGTTGAAGCGTACGGAGATAAACCAAACCCAGTTTTGGGTATGTGGGGTGGTAATGAGACATGGAATGGTGCCAAGAACCCTGTAGCACTCTCTTCTGTAGGTGGTTACTATAAGATTCATGAACGCGCTCTCTATTCAGACATCGAACTCGATCAGAGCCTTAGCCCATTTGTAGAAGGTCTTGGCTTCTTTGGCCGCATGGGCTTCGATAACTACTCTACGCTCTACGAAAACTACCTTGCTTCTTATGCTTATGGTCAGGTAAAGTCGTCTTTTGATGCTGCTGGTAATCTTAATGTGTTGAACTCAGAAGGAGCCATAAACAGCTACTCTGTTACTGATGAAGGTAATGGTGTAACAGGTACTGACGCTAACACTCAAGATTGGAAACGCCATGGTGTTATTCAAGGTGGTTTCTACTACGATCACGCTATTGGAGACAACAGCAAACTCTTCTCACAATTCAAGTGGGATTACGAGTTTAGCGACTATACTGGTACCAACACTACCGTATATCGTCAAAACTTCTCTTGGTATAGCCACTATGGTCTACTCGATAAATATTTTGTCGACTTGGCGCTTGTAGGTTCAGAGAGCAGCCGCTTGGCAAAAGATTACAAATGGGCATTCTCACCAACCGTTTCGGCAGCATGGGTACTCAGCAAGGAAGACTTCCTCAGCGAAAACGATGTTATCAACTTCTTGAAACTTCGTGGTTCGTTCGGTAAGATTAACGCCGATTGGCTTCCACAGAATAGCTCTACATATACGTCGAGTCTTTATTCTGGAGGTGCGCAATACTTATGGGACGCTACCTATCAGCAAGGCGACTACACCAACACTTCGCGTTTCCCAGGTCGTATGCCAACAGAGAATCCAACAACCGAGAAAGCTTATAAACTCAACATTGGTTTAGATGCTAAGGTTCTCAACGACTTCACCCTTGAATTCGACTATTTCCACCAGAAGAATAAAGATGCGTGGGTCAATGGTTCTAACGTATACTCTTCAGTCATTGGTCTTGAAGCACCTTTCGTAAATATTGGTGAAACTACCAGTAGCGGTGTGGAACTTGCGCTCGAGTACAATCATAAGTTTGGTGCTCTTAACCTAAATCTTGGAGGTAACATTCTCTATACTCATAGCACTATTGATGAGCAAGGCGAAGAGGCTCGTGCATATAAGAACCTCGAACGTACAGGCAATAGCTTAGATCAAGTATTTGGTCTTGTTGCTGATGGTATTTTCTGCTCGCAGGCCGAGATTGACGCTGCACCAAAACAGAACTTCACAACCACACGTCCAGGTGATATTCGATACAAGGATATTAACAACGATGGTGTTGTGGATAGTAACGACGAATGTGCAATTGGTTATAGCAAGACGGCACCTGAGGTTTACTACCAATTCCATCTCGGTGCAGAAATAAATGGTCTTGGCTTCAATGCTCTCTTCCAGGGTGTTGGACGTTATTCAGCAATGCTTTCTACTACAGGCTACTATTGGGGCTTGTATGACAACCGTAACCTTTCTCAAGAAGTTTACGATGGTCGTTGGCAAGCTGCTAATCCTGATGCAAATGCAAAATACCCACGATTGAGTAGTTCTGCCAATGATAACAACTATAAGGAAAGTACATTCTGGCTTCGCGACCGCAGCTTCTTGAAACTCCGTAATGTTGAAATCTACTACGACTTTGCTAAGAGTGTGCTTAGCGATACATTCTTCACCGAGGCTAAACTCTTTGCTCGCGGTGTGAATCTCTTCACTTGGGACAATATCGACAATGTCGATGCTGCTTCTTATGGAGATACTAATCCTCTTACACGTCAGATTTCTGTTGGTGTTTCGCTTGGCTTCTAATATTCATCATTAATAATATGAATCGAATGAAATTTTCGAAGATATATATAGCTCTCTTGGTGGCTACCGCAATTTGGACTGGCTGCAAAGATGAGATGGACTATCAAGAGTCCGACGACTCAATCAACTTTGAGTACGTAAGCGACCAATTCCAGAAGATAGCAGGTCTTTTGGCTCCTATCTACAATAGTGTCGACTACGATCTGAGTAATAACAATAAAGGCGCTCTGCTTGCTTCGGCTACCGATGAGGCTGTCTATTCACATGCAGGAAATGTGATAGAATCGTTCTACAATGGTGCTTGGAGTGCAGTTAATCCTCTAAAACAAACTTGGGATACATGTTGGGCTGGTATTGCTTATAGCAATCACTATCTCGATAACTTCCTTGGTCTCACTTGCCCTGAATGGGAACTCGATAAAAACTATCAAGCTCTCTATCACCGCTACTACAACGAACGTTATGAGGTTCGCTTCCTCCGTGCATACTTCTACTTCGTTTTGGCTCGCCAATATGGTGGTGTGCCTATCAAAACTGGCGACCTCAGCGCTTCTGAGTCGAATGCGCTCCCTCGCGCTTCTGTAGATGAAGTTTTCAAATTCATCGAAGACGAGTGCAACGCCATAGTAGATAGTATCGTTGTTGACTATAGTAACCTTGGTAGCTATGGTCTTGGTAAGGCTGAGGATGCTCGAGCTAATCGTTTGGCAGTTTTGGCTCTTCGTGCTCGTGCTGCGCTCTACTACGCAAGTCCGCTTTTCAACACATCGAACGATAAATCTCGTTGGGAGAAGGCTGCTAAATATAACCAACAGGTTATAGATGAGGCTATTTCTAAGTATAGCATGGGCCTTGTTCAGCGTACTGTTGATACTTCGATGGTAGAAGTGTTCGAAGCTCTCTTTGGTGAATCGAACAAAGCATTCTGTGCTAAGAGTGGTGAGGTTATTTGGGGCCGTAGAACAACCTCGGATAATAAGTTCGAGACAACCAACTTCCCTGTGGGCGTAAATACTGCTGGTGGCGGTAACTGTCCGACACAGAACCTTGTTGACGCATTCGAAATGCGCAATGGTAAAGCTATCGACGACGCTAACAGTAATTATAATCCACAGAATCCATACGCAAATCGTGACCTCCGTCTCGCAGCTACTGTTGCTGTGGTTGGTGAGTATTGGCCTAACGGTAACACGCATAAACTCGAATCATATTATGGTGGTTCAAATGCGCTTCCTACGCCCTATGGCACACCTACGGGTTATTATCTGAAGAAATATTGCAAAGCTTCGCAATACGTATCGTCTACTAAAGATTGGCAAAAGTCTTTCCACACGTGGGTAACCTTCCGCTTGGCAGAGTTCTACCTCAATTATGCTGAGGCCGTGCTTAATGTTACTGGAAGTGGTTATGATAATGGCGGTTACAGCATGACACCAGCTGAGGCTATCAACGTTGTTCGTAATCGAGCAGGTCAGCCAAATATTGCGGAAGGTCTCAGCTTCGATGAGTTCAAAGCTCGTTACGAGAACGAACGTTTTGTAGAGCTCGCATTCGAAGGTCATCGTTTCTTTGATGTTCGTCGTTGGAAAGAGGCAACTAAATACTTCACCACTATCAAGACGATGGATATTCGTGCGAACTTCAATGCAACAGATACTACCTATACCTTCACTCCGAAGGTTGATAACACAACTCGTCAGTGGAACGACAAGATGTATCTGTTCCCTATTCCACAAAGTGATATGCTTAACAACGCCGGCGGCTGGGAGCAAAACCCAGGCTGGTAAACTATAATTCTTTTTTTCTATGAAAACTATTACTAAATCTATCCTCGCAGCAGCGGCTATAGTAGCAGCTTCTGCAACGGTGAATGCAGGTGTTTACCCTGTGTTTTACCAAAATTATGATGCGTTGACGAATGCAGCCGACGCAGGTTTTACGCTTACAACGGCTCGTGGCGAAATGAGCCTTGTTGAAAGAGATGACAACGGAAAGGCCTTCTCTTATGCGCTTCAAGCAAACAACCAAACCGCATTCTACTCTTATTGGGGTCTTGAGGCATGGGAAAAAGTTGAAGCTAAGGATCAAGGTGTAGACAATTACTATTTTACGACCGATTTCTACTATGCACCAAACAATGATGCAAAGAAAGACGGTAGTTGCTTGTCTTTGATAGCTTCTCCTGAGTTCCCAGAAGCAATAAAGAAAGGCTGGTTTACCAATATGGATACGCTTTTCCACATGGCTACGCCTGTAGGTGCCGCTCCTATCTTTGTTGTAAATGCATCAGCAGATCCAAAGGATACGCTTGAATTGGTAGCATCAACGTGGTACAATTTGGAGGTTTTGATTAACAAGGAAACACGTAACGTAAAGGCTACTATTATTGATTCTGATGCCAAAGTTGTATACGAAAAAGAATATACAATGCCAGAGGGCAAGGGTATCATTCCTACTGGTTTGTATCTCTCGCTCAACAAGTCATGGTCTACTTGGATGCTCGATAATACAGTAGTTGGTAAGAAAGTAGATAAAGATGTTGCTCTTGACCCAGTAGCATTCCTTACTGGTGCAAACAATCTCTATCGCGAGTATGTTATTAGCTTTGAATCAGGTCATGTGCTTAAGTACAAAGTTACTGGTGATATAGAGATGGCTAGAGCTTCTGAAGAGGAAACAATCCTTTCTTCAGAGGGTGAATTCGATTTTAGTGAAATACAATCTAAGGACAACGACTACTATTTCTATCCTGTTGAAGGTGCTGCTACTACTGCAGGTAAACTTGAGATTTGGACAACATATAAAGAAGCCGAGTCTGACCACCAGGTAATTGATATTGACGTTGCAGAAATTGTTCTTCCTCTTCCTGAATACAAAATATCTGCTGTAGCAGATGGATTTACCAAGACTTATACCATTACGGCTGACAACAACGAGGTTCTCACCAAACCTAATCTTTACTATACCTACAAGTTTACTGATGCCGAAGGTAAGGTATTCCAAGAGGTAGATGAAAAAACTGGTAACCCTGTATCATATGCTTCTGGTAAAACAGTAACTGTTGAAAAAGCAGGTATCCTTGAAATTCAAACTGTAGCACCTTATTATACTGCATCTAAGAAGATTTATATCGAGAATGCTCAAGGATTCAAGAAATCTACTGTTATCGACTTCGAGCACATGGCAGAAGCTGATCTTGAAGCTAAAGGTTTTGTAAAGCTTGACTCTATACAGACTTCAACTACAAGTGGTGAATCAAACTGGACCGGTCGTTTGCGTCTTTATGATGACGTTATAACGGGTAATGATACCGTTCGTTACTATGGACCAAACTATGTATCTAAACGTGCTATAGTAAACGGCGCAGAAGAAGCTCTTCCTGATGGTTGGGAATATCCAATTATTCGTCGCTACGAATTGCAAAAAGAAGGTGCAGCAGTCAAAGCTAACGCGCTCGATTCTGCTAGTGCTATGATATTTGCACCTCTTATGTTCCCAAATGTGGGTACTGGTCATAACAAGGAAAATACTTTCCAAGTAAAAGTTGGTGTAGGTCTTCTTAACAACGAAACCCTTCTTAACAATGTTCCTTACTACTTCCGTGGTATGAATGAGGGCGATTTCGCTAATGTTTATATCATCAACAACTATGGTGGCAACTCTACTCATGGTTACTTCGCTTCGGTAGATGAGGCAAAAGCTAGCAACCATGGTGAGCTTACCTTCGTAGTACCAGCAAATGGTTCATTCGATTTGTATCGTATTCAAGATGCAATTAGCATGATAGAAATCATGTCTGCTGATCCAGAAAATGTAGTAGATCTTTCTAAGATTACTCCAAGCCCTGATCCAGATCCAGAACCACAGCCAAACCCAACCCCAGTTAAGACCATCTATGCTAATGGTGAGGTTAGCGGTGTAGTTTATGATCTTCTTGGCCGCAAAGTAGATACCAACAACATCAAACCTGGTATCTATATCCAAGATGGTAAGAAGATTGTCGTGAAATAATCTATAGTTCATCTTGAACTAACCTTGTAGAGGCGTCACATTGTGGCGTCTCTACTTTTTTTGTATCATTGCCAAACTTTGCGATTGTTCTGATTATCAGCGTATTTTATCTAATGACGATAAACCACAATTATCAACTCTGAATTATGAATCTTGAATTCTCAATTCTCAATTCTGAATTTTCAATTTTCAATTTTCTAACTTCGTGAAATTATGAAGCGCACAAAAAAACCACGCATATTGCTTGTTGCACCATTGCCGCCGCCTATCAACGGATCGTGCATGGTGAGTCAACAGATAAAAGATAGTCACCTCGTAAACGACCGTTTTCGTTGCGATTGGGTGAATCTATCCACCTCGCCGCGTATGGAAGATTTGGGCAAAAACAGCCCAACTAAGATTTTGCGCTATGCAGCATCGTTGCTTCGGACGTTCTGGCTGCTCCTTACGCACCGTTATAGATATTGTTATCTTGCCATAACATGCCACGGCATACCATTCTTGAAGAATGCACCATTCGTGCTACTATGTAAGCTCTTCCGCCGCAGAATAATTATCCATCATCACAACAAAGGCATGTCTGCCGATGTGGATAAATGGCCCTACAAGTGGCTTTTGCCGTTGGTATATAGGAATGCCAAGGTCGTTTTGCTCTCGTGGCGTCTCTATCCTGATATTGAGCGCGTTGTGCCTAAAGAGAATGTTGCTATCTGCCCCAACGGTATAAAAGACACATTCCATGATGTTGATATTGAGCGCAATAACGCCACGCCGCATCTGCTATTCCTAAGTAACTTGATAGAGAGCAAGGGCGTTTTGGTTTTGCTCGATGCGCTGAAGATTCTTACCGATAGGGGAGTGCGCTACGTCTGCAACTATGTGGGCGGCGAAACTACCGAGATTGATGCCGAGCGAATGACGGTAGAAATAAACCATCGCGGACTAAGCGATCAAGTGCTTTACCTCGGGCGAAAACAAGGCAACGCGAAGGCGGATATTCTTGCAAATAGTGATGTGTTTGTTTTGCCTACGTATTATAGCAACGAGTGTTTTCCGCTCGTTTTGCTCGAAGCCATGCAGTTCGCTTTGCCTTGCATAACGACGGACGAAGGCGGCATCAGAGATATTGTGATAGATGGCGAAACGGGTCTCATCTGTCCTAAGCACGATGCCACAGCTCTTGCCGATGCGTTGCAGAAACTCATTACCGATAAGGATTTGCGCCGCACGATGGCAAAGAAAGCGCAAACGCGTCAGAGGGAACTATTTACCGAGATGGCTTTCGAGAACCGAATGGTGGAAATAATTACGAATTGTGATTAATAGCTAAAGCCTCATATCTACACTCTCGCGCGGCAATCGGCCCTTCACATCGTAGACCACGCCGCCGTTTGCACTTAGCAAACTACGAACATCGAGTGTCGTAAATTCGTTGTGCGCCACACAGAGTACCACGGCGTTGAATCTGCCGCGCATATCTGTAATATTTTCATTACTAATATGTATGCCGAAAGCTCGTTCCACTTCGGCAGCATCGGCATGTGGGTCGTAAATAGTGATGTCGGGAGTGTAGGGTAGCAGTGTATGGTAAATATCCACCACTTTGGAGCCACGCACATCGGGGCAATTCTCCTTGAAGGTTATGCCAAGAAGAAGAATTTTAGCGCCCTTCACGGCAATACCTTTCAAACTCATAAGTTTGATTATTTCGGTGGCAACGTATTCGCCCATTCCGTCGTTGAGGCGGCGTGCCGAGCTGACCACGTGCGGCATAACTCCGTAAACTTGTGCCTTCTCGATGAGATAATATGGGTCTACGGCAATGCAATGACCACCTACAAGTCCAGGTTCAACGGGCACAAAGTTCCATTTGGTGGCAGCGGCTTGTAGCACGTCGTGAGTATCAATATGCATGGCGTTGAAAATCTTCGCCATTTCGTTGATGAAGGCAATATTTACGTCGCGCTGCGTATTTTCGATAATCTTGGCGGCTTCAGCCACACGAATCGAGGGAGCGAGGTGCGTTCCAGCGGTAATTACGCTGCCATAAATATGTTCAATAGCACTTGCCGCATCGGGCGTTGAACCAGAAACAATCTTTATAGTATTACTGATGCTATGCTCGCGGTCGGCAACATTCACGCGCTCTGGACTATAGCCAACGGAAAAATCCACGTTGCAGCGCAGCCCACTGACGCTCTCGAGCACGGGGATGCACTCCTCTTCCGTCATGCCCGGATAAACCGTCGACTCGAACATCACGATGTCTCCACTGCTAAGCACGCGTCCCACGGTACGGCAAGCATCGAGCAGCATACGTATGTCGATATGATTATTCTTGTCGACAGGCGTTGGCACAGCCACAATGTAGACGTTGCATTCGCGAATGTCATCAATATTCGTAGTGCAGCGGAAACCTCGCCCGATGGATGCTTTTAACTCATTGTCAGAGAGTTCGCACTTCTTGTCGATGCCGTTCATAATTGCCGCAACACGTTGTGAGTCAATGTCGAAACCCACAACATCGTATTTAGTGGAAAAAAGGTGCGCAAGCGGCAACCCAACATATCCCAACCCGACGACGGCAATTTTTGTCTTTTTCACTGCAGTAGAAATTTCATGCAAATTACAGCAACTTCGGTTATATCACCTTAATCTTTCATATAAATACATATTCAAAAATTTCTGTATCATCTGTGGCATTAGTAGTAACAAGCTGTTATTCATATAATTATATTCGTGCGCAAAAAAATTACGTAGCAATATGAATGCACCCGTAGCACTGTTTCTCTACAACCGACCTTTGCATGCGCAACGAGTCTTGAAGTCGCTCGCTGCCTGCGACGAAGCGTCGAAAACCGAATTGTATATATATAGCGATGGTGCACTCTTGCCCGAGCATGCCAAAGATGTGGCCGAGGTGCGTCGCATCTGCCATAGCGCTACGGGTTTTGCTGCAGTTCACGTGATAGAAGAGGAGGAAAATCACGGCATAGCTGGCAGTTGCATCAAAGGTGTTAACGAGGTTTTGTCGAAATTTTCCAAGGTCATAGTTATAGATGATTGCCTGGAGATGTCGCCGTTTTTCTTGAAGTATATGAACTCGGCTCTCAACTACTATCAAAACTACGGCATACTAAGTATTTCGGGCTATACGCCACCAATAGAGATGCCGCGCGGCTACGACTCGTCGACGTTTGTGATGCATCGCACATGTCCGTGGGGCTGGGGCACGTGGCGCGAACAGTGGCAGAAAATCGACTGGGAAGTGCCGTCATTCGATGCGTTCATACGTAACGCTGCCAAACTCAAAGAGTTCAACTCGTGCGGTCACGAACTATGGCAAACGCTGCTTCGCTGGAAATTGGGCGAGATTGACGATTGGTCGATTCGGTTCACCTATGCGGGCTACCTATTCAACGAGCCAACGGTATATCCACGCAAATCGCTTGTGCGCTACGTAGGTTCAAGCGCCAGCGTTGTAGAAGGCACATGCTTGATGCCGCTTGCCGCCAATGTAGGTCTGTCGAATTTTGCGTCGGGCATTGCTCCAAACGCAGAGATTGTGGAGATGTTTCGCACGGTATATAATATGCCCATCACCACGAGAATTCTTTGCAACCTAAAGCGGTTGAAGTACATCTTTTTTGATAAAAAGTAAAAACGTAAAAGGGCCGCCACGAGTTGTGACAGCCCATTTTTATATATACCTATAGAAGTATTGCGCTTACTGTGGGTATTCGGTTTGCGCGCCTTCCATAATTCCATTCAGCGCGTACGGCTCAATGACTTTCATATTATCCCAGCGGTCGAAGATGGCAAAAACCTCCATCCCTTCCTTAGAGCTAACCAAATAGCCATTGCTGCCAACTTGGCCTTTGCCGCCGTTGTCCCAGTAGAAACCTGCTATGTTGTATTGCTTTGCAGTAGCCACTTTCGTCTTCATGTAGTTTTGGCGCGTCTGAAGTTCCTCTTCTGTTGGCGTAGTGCCTTTGTATTTGAATGCAGCGCCAAACTCGCCCATAACTACGCCGTAGCCCTTGTCGTACCACGCTTCCTTCAATTTCTTGAAGAGCGTTGCAACCTCCTTTATCTCGGCGTCGCTGCCCCAAGTGTACTTGCCTGCGCTCGTGTAAGCCGCATAATCCCAAGGGCGATAGTCGTGGAACTCAATCATGATGCGGCCTTCAACATTGTCGGTAGGGAACGTGAAGCCCGAAAGACCAAAATCGGGGTTGCAAGCATAGGTTTGTACGCAGAGGCAACGCACCGCATTTTTGCCTCCCGTAGCGCGTACGGCATCTACAAAAGTTTGGTTGAATTGGTTCTGTATAGCCTGATTGGTTGCGCTTGGCGTACCCCAGTTTTCTGAGCCATTTTCAACTGTTATGACCTCGTTAGTACCAGCAAAAATGAGGTGCTGGTCGTAGTTGGCGAAGTATGTAGCCACCTGTGTCCAGAGTTGCGCTAACTTCTTATTTACCAACTCCTTATTGAACGACTCTGGATTCATGCGGTCGTACCATTGGTCGTGGTGAGAGTTGATAATTACGTACATACCATTATCTATACAGTAGTCCACGATGGTCTTAACGTGGTCGAGCCAACTTGATTTTATGGTGAGCGTCTCAGCCGTGCGGGCAATGTCGAGCGTCAGGCCCTCCTCGCTGTGCGGATACCAGCGAATAGGAATACGTATGGCATTGAAACCGGCTGCCTTCACTGCGTCAATCATAGCTTTGGTAGTTACGGGGTTGCCCCAAGTGGTCTCTTGGTCGGCCTCTGCAGCCCATTCGCCAGCAGCTTCGAGCGTGTTGCCAAGGTTCCATCCAATCTTTATCTGGCGTAGCAACTCTTGCGCGCCCATCTCCATTCCTTCAACGTCCATGTGGCCGACGTCGGTCTTTTGAACAGCCGTTGTAAATGTTATAGTTACAGCCGCAGCGCAGTCACCATTATTATTCTTTATTGCTTCGTTGGTCAGCTTTAGCGTGTAAGTAGTCTCCGACGCCAAGCCATCGAGCGTGATAATTATTTCGGCGGCACTTGCCTTCGACACTTCAACGTCGGTGATGCTCGCGTTGCCACCATCGATGCTAATCTCGTTGCTGTTGATGGTGCTTACCATGTAGTTATACGAAATCTTAATCTGCTCGGTGTTGCAACTCACATCGGTGCTGCCATCGGCAATGCTCGACTCTATCATGTGCATTTCGCTGCTATTGGTAGAGTTGCTCTCATCTTTGCAACCGCTGAAGGCTGCCACAGCAAGAGCCAGAAAGATGAAAAATTTGTGTTTCATGACGGTTTCTATTTATGTTTTGTTATTGTTATGGCGTTTCCTGGTGTGATGTCAATATTTATATAACCACCAGATATGCAGAGATTTGCGTTGCCGTCGACAGTGGCGGCAGAAGACCAACCTTCGGGCAACGGGCGGCGAACGGTGAGCGGCACGTAGCGCGGAAGCGTCTTTGTAGTTACAGATATGGTGATGCTGTCGTCGGCGCGGGTTTCGTAGATTTGGGCACTCTCGCGTTCCAATGCATACAGCGCCACATCGGCAAACGGCGCCACCCAGTAGCCCTCGCAACGTTGCGACAAGAAGTTGAGCGTAGAGTCGAGCGCCTGCGAGGTGAGCGGCGAGTAACCATTGCCGTTGTCGAGTTCGTGAATAAGCAGCACGCTCCACGCCTCTTGCGTTTTGCCCTCTTCGAAGTAGTCATTTATGTCGCGTGCATATATATATTCCGACTCCGAGCCAACGCCCAACGAACTGATTCTCATTGTGTTTGGGATATGCGCTTGTATATGCTTTCTGTCGCAGATACGCGCAGCAATGTAATATTCGGCAGTCAGCGAATCGGCTGGCGCTGCGCAATACGGATAAGCAATAGTTAGACACTCCTTACCAATCTCGCGCTCAATGATTTTTTTCGATTCTGCAAGTTCGAAGCGCACAGAATCTTCGGGCAGCGTGCTCAAATTGGGGTGCGACACCGTGTGCGAACCAATCTCATGACCATTCTCCGCAGCTTGGCGTATCGGCTCCCAATCTGTTACCCAGTTAATTACGGGATAGAAAGTTCCGTGGAGGCCATATTTTTCGAGCAAAGGCACTGCGTCAGTAAACTGCGCTGGAAGGTTGTCGTCGAAAGTGAATGAAGCGGCAGATGTGCGGAAGCCTTGCCAAGTGGCTATTTCATAATTATCTGTACTGTTTTGAGGCTCGTTATTAGTGCAACTTATTGCAAATAAGGCCGTAGCGATGGCGAGCGATATTTTTTTCATAGATTTTTTTATTATAAACTGCGTAAATATAGCACATACTAATAAGTATCACCTAATTGAACGAAAACAAACGAAGTAAACGCATGCAATTCGTTTGATTAGTAAGAATTTAGTTGCTGATAATTAAACGAATACAGTTAGTATGAATTGGTTCAATTCGGTGATATCTAGCTTGCATTGTATTTATGAATTAGTAACTAATAAAAAATTTGTAACTATCGATAAAACAAGTACTTTTGCAGCCGCAATCGTAGGTTGGTTGCACATAAAAACATAATTATTAATTACTTAAGTCCTAACAAACATGTCAGTAAAAATCAGACTCGCAAGACACGGACGTAAAGGTTATGCTTTCTACCACATTGTGGTAGCAAACAGCAGAGCGCCACGAGATGGTAAGTTTATTGAGAGGATTGGCTCTTACAATCCGAACACTAATCCTGCTACCGTTGTACTCGACTTCGAGAAGTCGCTACAATGGCTTAACAATGGTGCTCAACCTACCGACACAGTTCGCAACATTCTTTCACGTGAAGGCGTTCTCCTCAAGAAACACCTCCTCGGTGGCGTAAAGAAAGGTGCTTTTGACGAAGCTACGGCAGAAGCTAAATTCAACGCTTGGAAAGAGAACAAACAGAAGCAACTCGATAGCGTTGCTACTACCGTTGCAAACAAGAAACAGAGCGCAGCTAAGGCTCGCCTTGAAGCTGAAGTAAAAGTTAACGAAGCTCGTGCAGAGGCTTTGAAGCAGAAACAAGCTGAAGCAGCTGCAGCAAAAGCTGAGGCTGAAGCAGCAGCTTCCGCAGCAGAAGCTCCTGCAGAGGAAGCAGCTCCAGCAGCTGAAACTCCAGCAGCAGAGTAAGAAACTGTTTACAAACAACACGAACGCGAGATGCTATAAAGCGTCTCGCGTTTTTTTTGTTTTATGGTTATGTGTCTCCGTGAAGTTATTGGGTTGGGAGTGCAAAAACGACGCATTTATATTGCGACAAGCATCAAATTGTAAGCTGTAGGTTATTGTCGACTTTTATTCCTTTGTCAAAAATATGCATATTAACAATTTTTATGCACAATCGTAGACGCCAAACGCATAGCGCCAACTTCGATTCCGTAGGAACAAAAGAACTGCTTTGTCACTCCGATAAATGATTTTTATCCTTTCTTGCAGAATAAAACTCTATTTTGTGTGATATTGTGCGAATAATGTATTAGTCTGTCTTTTATTTTGTCTGCGTATATTTATGTGTATATAATTTCATGCATGCGCCGATTTATAATAAACGATTAATATTTTCTGAAAATTCGTAAGCGCAAAGGCACTTGTACATAAAAATGCATATCTTTGCACCATCGAAACAGTACTGTTATTGATTATTTATAAGAAAAACGAAAAGCGATAAAATAACTAACGCAAAGCGAAAAACTAAAAAATAGCCCTAAAACGTTCTAAGGATGAATTTACGAAAAATACTCATTGCCGTTTTGTTTCTGCTGGCATCAGCGTGTATGTGGGCGCAGACTCGCAGTGTATCTGGTGCGGTAGTAGAGAGCGGTAGTTTGCAAGTTCCAGAAACCTGCGTCTTAGTAAGTGGCATAACAAATAGAACTGTTGCCAATGAGATAGATGGTTCTTCAATGCAATCCTCATATATAATAGGTATGGTAACTCAAGAACAAGAAGTCATGGTGGATGCTACTATAGTTGCCCAATAAGTAGAAAGAAACACGAGCGTTAACTTTTTTTATGCATTATATCTCTAATAGATTGATACTAATCTGTCACAATTAGTTGCGGAGGTTAATATTCTGTTTTAGATAGCATAAAGAGATTTTTCAGCCACATATATAGTGTAAACTACCAAAAGTGTGACATTTTGAAGAACAAACAAACTTTTACGCATGTTAACTATTGTATGTTTATGCGCAAATTACGCTCGTTTCTCTGGTGATTTATAACAAAAGAATCATGTTTATTGAAAAGTTGTAAGCGACATTGATAGTTTTATGTCAAAATGTGTACCTTTGCCGCTTCTAAATGAAACCAGAATTGGTTATTTATGAAAATTACGAAAGCATCTCAAGAGGTTACGGCTCTACGCGACAACAATGAGTTCTTCCTGATTTTCGATCGCACAAAGAAAGACTTCACATACCCGCTGCATTTTCATGCTGAGTATGAATTGAATATTCTGATTGGAGCTAAAGGCGCGATTCGAAAAGTGGGTGACAGTGTTGAGACTATTGGCGCCATAGACTTGTGCCTCATCGGTCCAAACCTTAACCACCAGTGGGAAAAAGGTTCTTGTGCCGACAATGTAGAAGCTCGCGAAATAACCATTCAGTTTCTTCCGACGCTCATCGGCGACGATCTGCTTGGCAAAGAGACGTTCTTACCTATAAAAAAGATGCTCTCGAATGCTTCGCGTGGTCTCGTATTTACTTCAGAGGTGGCCAATAGAGAGCTTCCGCTCGTAGACGAACTCTGCAATTCGCACGGTTTCGACTCGTATCTAATGATAATGCGCTTGCTCTACGATCTTTCTATTGCACCAATGCCGCGTGCTTTGGCTGGCGAGACTTTTCGTTCCGACGACCTTAGCCATACCGACGGCCGCGTAGAACAACTCTACGTGTATCTGAAGGAAAACTTTCAACGTCGCATTTCGCTCAACGAAGCGGCTTCGCACATCAACACTTCGGAGGTGACGCTCTCGCGCATCATCAAGCAGTGCACCGGCAAGAGCTTCGTAGCATTTCTAAACGACATTCGCCTTGGTTATGCTAAGCGCATGTTGATGGATACGGAGCAAAATGTGAGTGAAATATGTTTTATGACTGGCTTCAACAACGTGTCGAACTTCAACCGCTTCTTCAAGCGCAAGTTTGGGGTGACGCCCACCGAGTTCCGATACTCGTTTGTCGGTCGAAAACGCATAGTGTAGAAAACAATTTTCTAATTATTAATAACAATAACCCTAAACGTTCTAAAAAATGAATTTACGAAAACTGCTTTTAGTCGTTTCTGTTCTATTGGCTTCGGCTACGCTGTGGGCTCAGACTCGCACCGTATCCGGAACTGTAGTTGGAACCGACGGACTTGCAATCCCGGGTGCCTATGTCTTGGTAAAAGGGACAACCACTGGAACCGTTACCGATATGGACGGTAAGTATAAAATTAATGTACCAAGCGATGCTGAGACTCTTGTGTTCCGCATCATAGGTATGGTAGACCAAGAACAACAGATCAATGGTCGCACTGAAATCAATGCTACCATGGAGGCTGAGAACGAAGATTTGGATGAAGTCATTGTTGTGGCTTATGGTTCTGCAAAGCGAGGCTCACTTACTGGTGCTGTTTCTCGTGTAGGTTCAGAAAAGATTGAGCAATCTATTGGTACAAGTGTTACTGGTGCTCTCGAAGGTATGGCTCCTGGTGTGCAGGTTAACAATACATACGGTGAGCCTGGTGCAGCTCCAGTTATCCGCATTCGTGGTATTAGCTCTGTTAACGGTAGCAATGCTCCTCTTATTGTCCTCGACGGTGTGCCTTACAATGGTAGCATTGCCGACATTAACTCAAACGATATTGAGAGCATGACCGTGCTGAAAGATGCGTCTTCTGCAGCCCTTTATGGTTCACGTGCATCAAATGGTGTTATCCTTATCAACACCAAAAACTCTTCTGGTGGCAAGTCATTAGTTACTTTCACTGCGAATTTGGGTATGTTCACTCGTGGTATAAAAGAGTATGACCGCCTTGGTGCTGACGAGTGGATGGAAGCACAATGGACTGGTTTGAAAAACGCTCAAATGACCCAAGGAAAAGATGCTGCAGAAGCTGCAGCATATGCTACCAAGAACCTTATTAGTGACCTCGTGCAACGCAACATTTACGACAAAGCTGACGATGCATTGTTCGATGCAAATGGTAAACTTGTAGCTTCTATTCTTCCTGGGTATACCGACCTTGATTGGAGCGACGCTATTGAGCGCAAAGGAACACGTCAAGATTATGGTATGTCTTATCAAACAGATAACGATAAGTATACGCTCTTCGCTTCGTTCGATTACTTGGACGAGCAAGGTTACATTATAAATACTGGTTACAAACGTTTCTCTGGTCGTGTAAACTCAACCATTACACCTAAGAAATGGGCAAAACTTGGCGTAAATGTAGCTGGTGCTCATGCAAAACGAAACTTCAATTCAAGTGCTGAGGGAACATACTATGCCAACCCATTCTATCAGACTCGTATGATGGCTCCTGTATACCCAATTTATATGCACAACGCAGATGGTTCGTATGCTCTTGACGAAAGCGGAGCAAAACAATATGACCTTACTTCAAGCTATTTGAGCAACCGTCATATCGTTTATGAGCGTGAGACTGATACTGAAGTAACAGAGCGATACAATCTTGACGGAACTGTATTCGCAACAGCATATTTGCCATTTGGTTTCGACTTTACCATAAAAGCAAACGAAAACATTATCAATAGCGCAAGAACTCGTTACAACAACCCGAAAATTGGTGATGGTGCAACGAACAATGGCCGTTTGGTAGAATACAGAACGCGCGTACAAACCATCAACTTCCAGCAACTTTTGAACTGGTCGCATGAGTTTGATGTTAACCATGTTGATGCTCTTTTAGCACACGAAAGCTATAAATATCAGTCAAGAGGTTTGAGTGGTATGAATACTTCTCAATCAGTTGATGGACTATACGTTTTGAACAACTTCACAGCTAATAGCTACCTTAATGGTTCTGAAGACGAAGAAACAACAGAATCATATCTCGGTCGCGTACGTTACAACTATGCAGAAAAATACTTCGCCGACGCTTCGTTCCGTGCCGATGGTTCTTCTCGTTTCGACAAAAACAACCGTTGGGGTCAGTTCTTCTCATTTGGTGGCGCATGGGACATCACGCGTGAAGACTTTATGGCTCAAAACGAATATGTTGACTTCCTCAAGCTTCGCGCTTCATTTGGCCAAGTAGGTAACAACATGGTGATGAACGGCTCTTACGATAATTACTACGCTTCACAGGCTCTTTATTATCTCGATAAGAACGGTGGAAATGCAGCGTTGATCTCTCAGCAACTTTCAGCAACTGACGTTAAGTGGGAGACTTCCCAAACAGTTGATATTGCATTGGAAGCACGCTTGTTCAATCGTTTGAACCTCAATATTGGATATTTCGACAAGACTTCTAAAGACCTTCTCTTCCCTGTACCTCTTCCTTCTTCAGCTGGTTCATTCATCTTTGGCGATGAAATCAACCAAACACAGCTCCAAAATATTGGTAGTGTAAAGAACAATGGTTGGGAGCTCTCGGCTGACGTAGACGTTTTCCAAGGAGGCGACGTAAAATGGAATATCGGTGTAGATGCTACATTCATCAAGAACGAGATTAAGAAGTTGCCTAATGGCGAAGACATGGCAAATGGTTCACTTCGTCGTTTCTCAGAAGGTCATTCTATATATGAATACTATACCTATCACTTCGCTGGTGTTGACCAATTGACTGGTAACGCACTTTATGACCTTGATGAGGATAAAAAGTTGGATGCTATAACCGCAGGCTCAATTGTTACAATCAACGATGTAGATTATACAACTGACGCGACATACGGCAAACGCGATTGGCGAGGCTCAGCTCAGCCTAAGGTATATGGTTCAGTTCATACCGATGTATCATGGAAAGGTTTGTCACTAAATGTATTGATGACGTACCAACTTGGCGGTAAAGTATACGATAGCGGCTATCGTTCTCTTATGGCTACTTCGGCAGCTTCGGCAAGCGCTCAACACAAGGATCTTTTGAAATCTTGGAGCGCAGCACCTCAAGGCATGACAGAAACCTCTGCTAATCGTATTGACAAAGATGGTATTCCTGTAATCAACCATGCATTAAGTGAATATAATAACGATGCATCTGATCGTTGGCTTGTTAGTGGCAACTACCTTGTAATGAAGAATATTACCCTTTCATATTCATTGCCAAGCGCTTGGGTTAACAAGCTCGACCTTGAGAGCGTAACCTTCAATGCAGGTGTAGAAAATGCATTCACTATTACAGCACGTCAGGGCTTGAACCCACAATACAGCTTTAGCGGATCACAAGATGCGACTTACACTACTGCCCGTATATTCAATATAGGTGCAACTATTAAGTTCTAATTGTCAAACTAATAAGAAAGTATCTAAATGAAACTAAATAAAATATTGTTGTCGGGTGTAGTTGCAGCAATGGCATTAAGCAGTTGCTCTGATGAATTCCTTGACACAGCACCAACAGAATCGGTATCTACCTCATCTGTTTTTAGCAGCACAGACAACGTAAAAGCTGCTGTCAATGGTCTTGCTCTTCTTATGTGCCAACAACATGGCGCATTCCAGCAAGGTTATTGTGGAGAAAACAATATCATATCGTACTACAACGAGTATACTTCACAAGAATTTCGATACAATCAGATGGCTGCTGGTTGGTATCCTATTATGAACGGTACATATACATCTCGTACAACATCACGTTATTGCCGTTATCCATGGTCATATTATTATGAAATAATTGCTAATGCTAATGCGATAATTGCCAATGTTGACGGAGCATCGGGATTGGAGACTGAAAAAGCTTTCTACAAAGCTCAGGCTCTCACCTTCCGTGCTTACTGCTATGTGAAATTGCTCGAACTCTATACGCCACGTTGGCAGGACACAAACAATGGTGCAGTAGATGGCGTAGTGCTTCGCCTTGATGAATCAACGGGCAGTATGCCTCTCTCATCTGTTGCAGATTGCTACGCACAGATATATGCAGACCTCGATGAAGCAATCGCACTTTTCAAAGAGTCGAATCGTGACCGTAAAGCAAGTGAAGTTTGGTTGACTAACATTAATGTTGCATACGGCGTATACGCTCGTGCAGCACTTCATAAGCAGGACTACTCAAAAGCTCTTGAGAATGCAAAACTTGCTCGCGAAGGTTATAAACTTATGTCTAACGATGAATATGCTGCAGGTTTCGCAACTCCTACGAGCGAATGGTTGTTTGGTAGCTATGGAGATGCTAACGAAAACCAGTGGTATTGGTCGTTCGGTACACAATTCGCTTGCAACGCGTATTATGCTAACAATACAAATTATGGTGCTGGAGCTATCGAAAGAGAGCTTTCAGACCGTATGCCGGCTAACGATACGCGTATGAGCCTATTCCTCACAGCCGACAAACTTGAAGGCTTCGACCTTTCTGATGAAAAGGTAATGGATCAAACCTATGGTTATCTTTTGAGCGCTGATGCAAGAGCAACAGCTGCTGCATATTGCAATTCGATGACTCCTAAAGGTTATGAAGCTCCATATCAGAGTGGATATTACTATTTAGGTTCACACCTCAAGTTCTGGGTATTCGACACTCCGGGTGTATCTTATTTGCCATTCATGCGTTCGTCGGAAATGGTGCTTATCGAAGCAGAGGCAAACTATTTCCTTGGCAAGACTGAGGCTGCACAGGCTTCTCTTGTTGAACTTAACGCAACGAGTGGTCGTAACCCTGAATACACCTGCACAAAGACTGGCGACGATCTCTTCCAAGAGATTGTTGACTATCGCGAGCTTGAACTTTGGGGCGAGGGCTTCAACTGGTACGATGTTAAGCGTTGGAACAAAGACATTGTTCGTAAATCGTTTGAAGAAGGTGGCAATTGCCATGCAGCAACCGCTGTAACAATAAAAGCAAGTGACAAGAGTTGTTGGATTTGGTCAATTCCTGACACCGAAACTCTCTACAACGATGAGATAGAAGAAGAATAATTCTTATGTCCTCATAACTTAGCGGCTGCTTGTAGCAATACAGGCGGCCGCTGCTGTTTTTATATGGGAGGACGGGAATAAATTCCCAATAAAGAACGGAACCCCAAGCTTGCATTGTCCTATTCTCGCGGATTTTATCCGCGCAACAACCGCAACTACTACTTATCCACCAACCACTGCCCAATCACATTGAGTGCCAAGAAGCGAAATCGTTGAGATGTTGGTGGGATGGGAGAGTATTGCTGATGAGCCACTTCGGCTTTTTTGCGCAATGCTTGCATGGTGGCTTCGATTATTCTGGCATTGGCGAACACTTCTGCCGTTGGCTCAAGAAGTAGAAGTCGACCATTAGCGCAGGCTTCAAAATATACGCCGCCAGGTTTGTAGAAACGCTCGTGTGGCGAGCCTTCGCTTGGGAAGCCATCATAAAGAAGAACTACCAACGGGAACCCCTGTTCTCGTATGGCACGCGCAATGGCTTGCTCGCCTTTACTAATTGCGGCGGTGTAGGTTACCACGCCATTGTTTGCCGCTACCAATGCCGCTTGTAGCAATTGATGAAGCCGTTCTTCTGAAATGTTGCGCGACACCGTAATAAGTTGTTTGTCGGGCCAATCAAGCAAGAATTGGTTGCCTAATGATGTGAACGTCAGGTCGCAAATGGTTGCCTGCCGGTGCAAGCGGAAGAGTTCGGGATTAGTCTTACGCATCCATGCACGCTCGGCATTCGCTCGTACATATTCAATCATAGCTTTCAATTGTCCTTTGCGAGTTAACACTCGATAGAACGGCTTCTCTTCGTATATATTACGGCGAAAACCAAGCTTTCGCGATTCTGCTTTGCAGCCTTGCATATAACCTCGAACCACCTCCCTTATGCTTCGTGGCATTGTGCGAGTAACTTGCAGAACTATATGATGATGGTCTGGCATGACCATATCGGCAAGAATTTTTACTTCTGGGCATAACTCGAGCATCCGTTTTTGCTGAGCTATAAGCGCATGACCAAGAGGCGTTTTCTCAACGTATGCATACTGGCCGTTATGCGCAAGTGTTCCCCAAATTGGCTGCCTCGCATAAGCTACCATAGTTACGTGCACAATACATGGCTTGCGCCAAGCTCCGGGCTTTTGCCAAGTGGCGGTTTCGATTGTTGTTGGTATGTTAGGGGCTTTGGTCATGGTTGATGGTTTGCGGGAATGGGAATCCCGGTAACGGACGAGCTAAGATACCTTTTTTGTTAGCGTGTGGCGCTCCTTTTCGCTAATTTTGCCGCACAACCAAACCAATATTATTCGTAGAAGTTCAACACTATGTAAATGCTATTTGTATCTATATCATGAAAAATTATCTATTAGCTCTTGCTGCTATTATCTCTGTAACTATCAATGCACAAAACGTAAAACTGAGAGACACGCGCCAAGAAGAGCTCTCGAAGCGCGCCACTGAGATGGGCCAAATCAGCGATTCTACGCGAATTTTCCTGCGTGGCAGTCTAAATCATTGGGGTTTAAGTGACGAGTTCACGCGAGTGGCCGATGGTGTCTATGTAATAGAGGATTACATCATTTTCAATGGTCGCGATGGTTGGAAAATTGCCTCCGAAGATTGGCACACGGTGGATATTGGCGGCTTTGCAGCCGAGTTTACCACCACCCAGCCTAACAAGGTGAAGATTGGTGGTGACAACATATTTATCGAAGGAATAAGAGGTTTGCAGTCGATACGGCTTAGCAAAATTACGCTCGACCTAAACCAAATGACGCTTACCCTCGAACGTGCAAAACGTAAGTATCCGCATATCAGCCTCAACTATCCCAACGACACGGAATTTATGACCAACGATTTTGAGGTTGTACCATCGTTCAACCCCGATGTGGCTGAGGGCGTTCTGAAAATTATTGGTAGCCAACGCGAGCAGCAGCTCAACCTTCGCGATGGCGAGCCCATAACTATTGGCGCAAACGAACCCGCAGAAACTACTATCACGCTCATAACCATAGCCAAAGCAACCGATGGCGAAGTGCGCACAGACACAACAACCTTCCGCAAGTCGGAGCCGACGGGTGTTTATGTCTATTTCAACAACGTGGCAGGTTGGGCGCAGCCCTATTGCTATCTATGGAGCTTGCGCGGCGATATGAACTTCCCTTGGCCAGGCGAAGCAATGGTTTGGGATGCCGATGTGGTGATAAACGGTCAAAAAGGTTGGTGGAAAACGCAGGTGAGCAAGCGCTATTCAGATTTCGGCGAAGTGATTTTCAATAACGACGACAACCTCCAAACCAGCGATGACCTAAGTATGGACGGCGTTTCTATGTATTACGATGGTCGAACTTGGGGAAGGGTGGAGTAATCGCGGTTCTCTCATTTGAAACTATAATCACCTAATTGAACGAAAAAAAACGAAGTAATCGCCTGTAATTCGTTTTATTAGTAAGAATTTAGTTGTTGGGAATCAAACGAATACTGTTGGTATAAATTAGTTCAATTCGTTGAAAATCTGTTTGTAACCAATTGAACGAAAAAAAACGAAGTAATCGCCTGTAGTTCGTTTTATTAGTAAGAATTTAGTTGTTGAGAATCAAACGAATACTGTTGGTATAAATTAGTTCAATTCGTTGATAATCTGTTTGTTTTGAGATGTAAATAAAATGACCGTGTGAAGAAATACATCTACACCTTCAGCGTCTCGTCGACCATAGCTACGACTTGCGGGTAGAAAGTGCGAAAATGCTGCTCTAATGTGGCGTAATGGTCTTTCAAGCAACCGATTGCCTCTTGCGTATTGTCGGGAAGCGAAGTGTTGCGAGCCATAATATTTAGAGCGCGAGCTATGCCGCCAAAGTTTGCGTAGTTCTCCAATCGGCGACTTTTTATAAGGAAAGGCAACATCTTTTTTACGTCGTTGGGAAGGCGAAAATAGTTGAGTAGAAGTATTTTATGCGCTTTGTTTACAAACGAAGATAGCGGCATCGACGGGTGAAATTCGTCCCAATTGGCAGCAAGGAAATGGTCGTAGAAAATATCTACAATGATGCTTGCGTATCTGCCATAGGCATCTTTCAGCAGTTGAGTAGATTGTAGTACGATCTCGTTACTGTCTGTAAATGAGTCTATTTGGCGGTGGAGCAGAATGCCGGTGCGTACGTTTGGCTTATATCGAGCGAAGTTGTTGCCCTTCACGAAGTCGCCAATGAAATTGCCGAGCATGATGTCCGAATTGTCGTGTGAGAGTGCTAAATGAGCTAAATAATTCACCTTTCGTTGTCTAAGTGGTTCGGCGCAAACTTAATCTAAAAGATGCATCTTTGTACTCACTGATAAATATAAACGATATGATAAAAGAATTGAATGACAGCAATTTTGCTGAAGTAACATCGCAAGGTATAGTAATGGTAGATTTCTGGGCTGTTTGGTGTGGCCCATGCCGCGCGTTAGCTCCTCACGTAGAGGCTATTGCACAAGAATACGAAGGCAGAGTGGTAGTTGGTAAACTCGACATCGAAGCTTCAGAGAAAGTGGCAATGGATCTTGGCATTCGTGCCATACCTACGGTAGTATTCTTCAAGAATGGCGAGATTGTGGACCGCACCACTGGCCTCGTAAACAAGAAAGTGCTCGCCGAAAAACTCGACGCACTTCTCGCGTAAGTAGAAAGTAAAAGAGTAGAGCGTAGTGTCGATGGAATTTGCACGACACTGCGCTTTGTTTTGTTGGACATTGTAGATTGTAGAGACGCCACACTGTGACGTCTCTACATACGAACAGACCGTTCGTATGGCGAAAACCGATTTTCGTTGAACATCCGTTCCCTAAATTGAATAAAAACGTACGTTGGCTGAAAAAGATTTATGGCGCAGTAGGGTAGTGCTACATTTGCATTGTTCTCAAAAAAAGACAGCAAACAATAGCATAAGTTTTTCGTAATATTTAGAGGTTTAACATTTGGTTCACGCCGCGAAGGTTCACTACCACAGGCCAACGGGTCGAAAAGAAATAAGGTTTTATTCATATCTGAAAAAGATCCTGCTTTCCCCAAGATGGCAGGATTTTTTTATGTTTATAAACATTATGATTGCTTACCTATTGGTTACTTTTGCAGCGCCTTTATATATGGTATGATAGATATAGAACTAATAGAAAGCATACTTTTCAGAGAAGCCCCCATGAGCATCTCCGACGAAGAGTGGAATGGCATAGATGAGTGCTATAAATTCCTGGAAGACTTCCGGCGCGATAAGGTTATTTACGGCATAAATACAGGTTTCGGTCCGATGGCACAATACAGAGTGTCAGAGGAGAATTTGCGCAAATTGCAGTATAACATTGTTCGTTCGCACTCAACAGGTGCGGGTGCGCCGCTTGATGTCAACGTGGTGCGTGCAGCAATGATTTCGCGCATAGGTACGTTTCTGCAATTCCGCTCGGGCATTCATCGCGATGTGGTAGCTCAGCTTGTATCATACGTAAACAAAGGCATCACGCCTTACGTGCCGCAGCATGGCTCGGTAGGCGCAAGTGGAGACCTTGTTCAGCTTGCCCACATAGCATTGACGCTGATTGGCGAGGGTAAGGTGTTCTACAAAGGCAACCTCGTAGACACTCAAGAGGCGCTCAAAGCTGAAGGTCTCAAAGCCGTAGAGCTGCATGGACGCGATGGCCTTTCGGTGGTGAATGGCACAGCCGTGATGACGGGCTTGGGCTTGGTTACGCTTATTGAGAGCAAGCGCCTTTTGGAATGGATGATAGCGGCTTCGGCTATGGTGAATGAGGTCGTGGAGTCGTACGACGATATGTTCTCGGAGCAACTCAACGGCGTGCGTAGACAAGAGGGGCAGCAAGAGGTGGCGCGAATGCTGCGCGAATTCACCCAAGGTGCAACGCTGCTGCGTAAACGTGAAGCAACGCTCTACGCTGGCAACGACGAGACCTACTTCTCTCACAAAGTTCAGCCATTCTACTCGCTGCGTTGTGTGCCGCAGATTCTTGGTCCAGTGCTCGAAGTGCTGCGCAATGTGGAGCGCATACTTATAAACGAAGTCAATTCGGCGGACGACAATCCAATAGTCGACCCAGTGTCGAAGTCGGTTTACCACGGCGGCAATTTCCATGGCGACTACATATCTATGGAGATGGATAAACTGAAAATAGCTATGACTAAGGCTATTATGCTCAGTGAACGTCAGCTCAACTATCTGTTGCACGACAAGATAAACGAGACACTTCCGCCATTCTGCAATTTGGGCACACTTGGTCTCGACTATGGAATGCAAGCTTGCCAATTTACGGCAACCAGCACCACGGCAGAGTGTCAGACGTTGGCTAACCCAATGTCGGTTCATAGCATACCAAACAACAACGACAATCAAGACATAGTGTCGATGGGAACGAACTCGGCCATCATTGCTCGACGCGTAATTAGCAATGGCTACCAAGTAGTATCCATATTACTTATGACCATAGCGCAGGCAGTAGATTGCCTGAAAGTGGCTGACAAGCTTAGTGCTCGTTCGCGCGATTGCTACGACAGAATTCGTACCATATTCCCTATATTTACAGAGGATCATCCGCACTACGACGAAGTAGCCGCTATTGAGGCTATGATACGTAAGAACGGACTCGACATATTAACTGCAAAATATTTATCAATATGAAATATGCATTAGTAACCGGCGGAAGCCGTGGTATCGGACGTGCAGTGAGTGTGGCTCTCGCACGCGATGGATACACCATCATTATTAACTATCGTTCGCGCTCCGAGGAGGCCGAAGAGACCCTACGCCTTGTGCGCGAAGCAGGTTCCGACGGCGAACTCTTGCCTTTCGACGTGGCTAACCGCGAACAAGCTGCTGCTGCCCTCGAAAAATGGGCTGCTGAGCACCCAGGCGAATACATCGCTTGCGTAGTGAACAACGCTGGCATACGTAAGGATAACCTTATGGTATTTATGCAGCCAGAGGATTGGAGTTCGGTGCTCCACATCACGCTCGACGGCTTCTACAATGTTACACAGCCACTGTTGCAGAACATGCTTGTGAAGAAGTGGGGCCGCATCGTAAATATGGTTTCGCTCTCAGGTTTGAAGGGCCTTCCGGGTCAGACTAACTACTCATGCTCTAAGGGCGGTTTGATAGCTGCCACCAAAGCTCTTGCACAAGAGGTTGCGCGTAAGGGTGTCACTGTCAACGCTGTAGCTCCAGGCTTCATCCGCTCAGACATGACGGCCGACCTCGACGAGGCATCTATAAAGAAGACAATCCCTGCTGGACGTTTCGGCGAGACGAGCGAAGTTGCCGACCTTGTGGCATTCCTCGCATCGGAGCGTGCATCATACATCACAGGTGAGGTTATCTCTATCAACGGCGGTCTTTATACCTAAAAATCAGTTGATTGGTTATGCCTTACGATTCAAAGACGATAAGCGAACAATTGGCGAAAGTGCTGGCGGACGAGTTTGAAGTACCGCACGAATCACTCACGCCCGAAGCTCCATTGATGGACACGCTACAACTCGACAGTCTTGACATTGTCGACCTTGTGGTGCTGATAGAGAAGGAGTTTGGCGTGCGTTTGCAAAAGGGTGATTTCAAGTCAGCTACTACTTACGCCGACCTTGTTGAGCTTATTATGAGTAAGGGCAATATGTAGAATGGCAAACGAGCAGAAGTGGAACGGTAAGTCGCGCGGCGGAGCGTTAGGTATAACCATATTCGTAAAACTTACCACCATTTGTGGACCAAGAGCAGCCTATGCATTGCTGCTTCTCGTGATACCATATTTTGTGATTTTTGCCCCCAAAGCATCAAGAGCATCATACAAATATCATAGGCAGATACTGCACCGAGGACGTTTAGCGTCGCTTGGTGCGGTATTTTTTCATTTCTACACCTTTGGCAAAATCTTGGTGGACCGCATAGCTGTGCGGCACGGATTGGCGCATTTCTACACCTTCAAGCGCAGTGGCGAGGCGGAGGTCATGCAACTCATCGACCAGAAGCGAGGCGCTATACTCCTCGGGGCTCACGTTGGCGCATGGGAAATAGGCCCAATGATGTCCGATACATACGCAAGCAAAATAAATGTGGCAATGGTCGATGCTGAATATCAGGGCGTTAAGCGCGCCATAGAGAGCGGAGTTGCCAATTTGCCATACAACATAATACCTATAAGTACCGACGGTCTCGACAGCATAATGCATATTAAGCAAGCTATCGACCGCGGCGAACTTGTTAGTTTTCAGGGTGATAGATATTTAGAGGGGCACGGCACAATGGACGCCACACTCATGGACCGGCCGGTGCGATTGCCCGCAGGCGTATTCAAAATAGCCGCTCGACTGCACGTCCCCGTGGTGTTCTACTCATCGATGCGCGAGCGCGGCTATACGTATAGTTTTTCATTCACCACTATCGATAATCCACAAATTACGCCCAAACAGCTTACTGCGCTCTATACCGCACACCTCGAAAGTCTCATAAAGCAATATCCCGAGCAGTGGTTCAACCTCTATGACTATTGGGGTTAGGGGCATTCTTGTATATATGTACGAAAAAACCCGCCTTGACTCAAGACGGGTTTGGGCATCGTTAGCTCGGTGTGGTTATTTATTGTTTCGAGCTAAAAGTTTGGCTTGATGCGAGTCTATGGCATAAAGTTGTGTTTGGGCATCTTTGGCGCTTAGACGAAGGAATCCGTTGGCATTGTTGTAGGCCTGACCATCGTTAATAATCCAGCTAAGGAAAGCGTCGGTGAAATTATTTATAGTGTTGTAGGCAAATCCGAAGTCGCTCACTGCCACGAGGTCGTTGTCTTGATTCTCAACAATACTTATAACATCGTCGAGAGTGCCGTGTGCAAGGGCTTCGGAGAGATTTTTCTTTACGTTGAGCGGCAAGAGAGCCAAGTTGCTACGCAAGGTTCGCGTCTGCAAATCGTAGATATTCGTGAGGCTGCTGAAGGTCACTGCCTCTTTGTCGGAACTGATGGCGGAGAGCAAAAAGACATCGTCGCCAGCAATTCTCTTACCTCTAAACTCCGTTGCGTTGTGGTCGAACTTGGCAGCGAAGGTGGCAGATGCCGATGTGCGACTGTTGCCGCTGTACACCGTAAGTTTATTGGCCAAATTGTTTTTGCGGCTCTTGCTGTTGTCGTATTCGTCATCAATGTCGTCCGCAACGAAGAAGAGCGATTTGAGATCTTTCTCTTTCCACTCGTGTTTCTGTATGTCGTCTATTAGCGGATTGTCTACCGTAGTAACTGGAAGCAAAGCGTAGCGACCAACGTATATAATGTTTGCATCGTCGGTTTCGGTGGTTACGAGGGTGAGGTCGGCTTGTGCGTTCTTGCCACTCACAATTTCAATGTTAACGTCGGGTTTGACGTTTTTGTAAGCCTCAACCCATTTTTCGATAAGAGGTCGAGTCGATTTGTCGGCTTTTATACTTATTACATTTTGTGCTGAAGTTGATATGCCCAAAGACAAAAACACTAATGCTGCAGCTGAAATAAAATTAATTTTCTTCATGGTCGACTGTCTTATTATTGTTTGTACTACGTTTTATCGATGGCAAAGGTATGTACGTATTTTATATTATGAAATAACATAAGTATGGTATTTCTTCATTTATATAGCATGAATATATATACATATACTTATTTGTATAGATAAAAAACACACATTTTGCTTGGTCAGCAGAATGAATTAATAACGCCTCAGATGCAAATATCACATAAGTATGGTATTTACAGCATCAAATAGTGAATTTATCTTTGCACCGAATCAATAATAGATAAATGAACGCAAGAATGAGGAAAACGTTAGAACAATTAAACAAGTTATGGACGTTACTTATAGTTATAGTATTCGCCCAAAGCGCCTCGGCACAGAACTGGCAATTGCAAGGAAAAGTAAGCGATAGCCGCACACAAGAACCCCTGATAGGCGCAACAGTAGCAGTGGAAGGCACAACACAAGGTACGTTGAGCGACTTCGACGGCAACTTCCAACTGACAGGCAGCAACATTCTGCCGATTAATATCAATGTGACGTTGGTGGGCTATCTGCCAACCACAATTGTGATCTACGACACCGAAGAACCCATTGAAGTGTCGCTCACCGAGGACTTGCTAAAGCTCTCAGAGGTGGTAGTAGTGGGCTATGGCACACAGAAACGCAGCAACCTCACGGCTTCGCTGGCATCGGTGAGTGCCGACAAACTGCAGGGTATAAGTGTGAGCAGTGTCGATAATATGCTCGAAGGTTTGGCTTCGGGTGTGATGGTATCGACGCCGGGTTCGCAAGTTGGTCAGGCGCCAATTGTCAACATACGCGGTGTGGCATCAATATCGTCGAGCACAACTCCGCTCTACGTTGTAGATGGTATTCCAGTGAACAACAACGACATTGCATCGAGCACCGACTACAACCCGCTATCCGACATCAATCCAGCCGACATAAAATCGATTGATGTGCTGAAAGATGCGGCTGCTACGGCGTTGTATGGTTCAAGAGCCGCTGCGGGCGTAATACTTATAACCACCAATTCGGGTGCTGGACAAACGAAGTCGAAGGTTACATACGACTACAACTTCGGGCTTAGCAAGGCTACCAACCTTTTTGAGCCGATGAATGCTGAGCAATATACCGACATAAAAAACGAGGGTTGGCTCAACAATGGTGGCGACCCAAACAAATTGCCTTATGCCACTATGACAGACAAAAATGGCAAAATTGTCAACACCAATTGGGTAGACCTCATCTTCCGCACTGGAGCCACTCACAACCACAACCTCAATTTTCAAGGTAGCAACGACAAGTTTACATACTACGTATCTACTGGTCTCACCAAACAAGAAGGCATAACCATAGATGCCAGCTACGACCGATTTACGTTCCGCGCAAACACCACATACGAAGTGAACAAGTATATCAACTTAGGATTCAACTCGTCGTATGCATGGTCGAAAATACGTACATCAGACTCGTCGCGCGGTGGTTCGCTTAGCTCGATAGGCGGTCTTACGCGCTTGGCATACGTAGATTTACCAAACGTTCCTGCCTACAACGAAGATGGCTCTTTCTATGCTTCAGAAGTGTCGCCAGGTAATCTGGGCAAAGGCAACAACTCGGTTGAGGTTTTCTACTACAATGTGCTTGCCGTTGCAAAAGGTGGACATTACAACGAGTCGAAGACGAACCGCATATTGGCAAGTCCGTTTGCCGAAATAAAGCCACTAAAAGGTTTGACGTTGAAAACCCAATATGGCATCGACTGGACGATAGTGCAAAACGAGAGTTTCTCGCCACCTGTGAAAGGTAGTGGTACGTACTCTAATGGCGGCAGCAGCTCAGTTGGCACTACAAGCCTAAAAACTTGGACTTGGACAAACACCGCCGACTATAAATTGACAATAGAGAAAAACAGCATCAATGTGTTACTCGGAGTTGAAGCTTCAGAAAGCGAACGTCATGGTTGGAGCCGATCTGGTACTCAACTTAGCGATGCTGATATTGCATACGTAGAAGCCAACTACATTACGTATGGTGGCTCAGGTAACATAAGCGAAAGTTCGTTGTTTTCATACATATCGCGTCTCACTTACGATTACGATGGTAAATATCTTTTTACTGCCAACTGGCGACGCGATGGTCTTTCGAAACTTGGCAAGAAATGGGGTAACTTCTGGGGCGTGAGCGGCGCTTGGCGTATTAGCGACGAGAACTTCTTCAAGCCTCTACGTAGCTTCATCGACGACTTCAAAGTGAAGGCGAGCTATGGCGTGGTGGGCAATGCCAATGTAGGTTGGTATGCATCGAAGACCACCTACGGTACATCAACATTTAACGGCCAGACATCCTACAATTCATCGGGTGTGAACGACCCTAACCTTGGTTGGGAACAGACTGGGACTACCGACGTTGGTTTCACCGCGGCACTTCTCAAGCACCGTTTGTCGGTTGATGTAGATTTCTTCAAGTCGAAATCGAAAGACCTTATCCTCGATTCGTCGCAAGCATATTCTACGGGTATCGTGGGTGCATCAATATCTACGAACCTCGGAAAGGTTGAAAACAAAGGCATTGAGATTGGATTGAACGCCGCCATAATCAATAAAAAACGCTTCAAATGGAATAGCACATTCAACATCTCGTTTGTGAAGAATAAAGTAGTAGAACTCGACGACGACATCGTTAGCCTCAGCTCCATCAAAGCAAACATCACCACCGAAGGCTATTCAATGGGACAACTCTATGTATATCCAACGGCAGGTGTTGATCCTCAAACCGGTCGACGCATAGTTAAGATAAAGCAAGCCGACGGTAGCTATGTTAATCAGCTTCTTATATATAAAAACGGCAACGGCGGGCTTGGCCTCTACGACTTAGATGGCGAAACAAAATCTATCTACTCCATCAGTGACTGGAAGCCCGAGATTGCTGGCAACACTAAGCCTACCGTCTACGGCGGTTGGAACAACACCTTCAAGTTCCTCGGCTTCGACGCTTCGGTCAACTTCCACTTCTCGGGTGGCAACAAGATTCTCAACGCTATGAAGGCCACGCTCTCCGATGGTCGCATGTGGAGCGGCACCGAAGATTACTACAAGAACGTTTGGCGCAAGCCTGGCGACAAGAGCGATTTTGCCAAAACGTCCTACAACGATAGCTACTCGAATGGTACGTCGTATCTCAATTCGGACCTCATCGAAAACGGCACATTCGTTCGCTTGCAAAGTGCATCGGTGGGCTACACCTTCAACACCAAGAAGTGGCCAACGGCATTGGGTATAAGCTCTCTGCGTATCTATGCGCAAGCTCACAATCTGTTCACCATTACATCGTATTCTGGCTTCGACCCCGAGATAAACTCGCATGCCGAATCGGCTAACCTCAATTCGGGTATCGACCTCAACACTACGCCGTTGTCGCGCACATTCACCATAGGCGCAACGCTCTCATTATAATATTATTAACGCTTATAGCTACACAGATTTGTTATGAAAAGAAATATATATACATACATAGCTTATACGGCATTAGCACTGTCGGCAACATCGTGCGGCGACGACTTCTTAGAGAAGAATCCGCCACTTTCAGTTACCGAAGACGATCTCTACTCTACAGAATTGGGCATTGAAGGTGTATACAATGGCGTACTAAGCCGTTTCCGTAGCCTTGGTGTCGACGCGGTAATTATAGCCGACAACCGCTCCGACGACTTTGTTAATTATGGTATGAATACATACTACTACTCGGAGGTTTACAACATGAACGTCGGTGCTGCCAGCGTGGTGAATCCTGGGTATTTTCAGGGCGGATATTTAGCAGTGAACGCAGCTAACATTCTGAAGGAAAACCTCGAGAATCGCTCAGACTTGCCCATCAGCGATGAGGTTCGTAAAGAGTACATATCGGGAGCGCTTTTCATTCGCGATTTTGCTTGGTACTATTTAGCTCAGGTCTATTCGCAGCCATACGCTTACGACCCTAATGCGCTTGCTATACCCATACATACAGAGGCAATAAATGGTCCGGGATACAACAACGCCGAGCTTTGGACTATAGGCCAAATATACGACCAAATACTTAGCGACCTCAGCGATGAAAATATAGCAGCCTTGCCTGCATACACATCTAAATTTGACCCTACACGTCCATCGCAAGCTGCTGCTTTGATGCTTCGTCAGCGCATACATATGGCTAAACTCGATTGGAATGCTGCCATAGCCGATGGAGAGTCTATTTCGGGCTTCACGCTTAGCAACTCGGTGGCCGACATGTTCGATGCGCCATACTACACAAATGAAAATATTTTCTCACTTCCAAGCACCAACACTGAGCGCGGACATAACCCAATATTCTATTTCAACCACGAAGGCGGCTACATCGATACGCTCAACACTCGCAC
>JAEEGL015232121.1_pt1 | contig 43334 bp, 51 predicted proteins | sample 9134231 | NCBI WGS metagenome assembly JAEEGL01 (sample SAMN16246548, study PRJNA631951) | gut metagenome | biome: gut microbiome; feature: rumen; material: fiber-attached | host: Bos | place: Iran: Karaj | collected 2018-10
ACCATCGCCATCCACGCTTACAGCGACCATAGACAAGCCGTATTCATCCAATGGACAATTTTCACCTTCTTGTTTTGGCACATTTTCAAAACCGTTTTTTAGGCAGAAGTAGAATTGTCCAATACCGCCTGACGTATATGAATCAAGCATACCGGGGTCATGCGTCACACACCAAGATGTATATTTGCCGTATTCTGATGATTGCTCGAAATTGTCAATCTGAACAATTGTATAGTTATTGTTCTCTTGCAGTTCCAAAGTTCCCACTTCCTCGCGGTCTCTATCACCAACGCCCTTCATTGTGGTTGAAAATCTATCGATTAAATCTTGTGCAGACATACCATTCAGGTTTCTGTCATATTCGTTTATGTGTGCATCGCTTGCAACCAATTCAAGGGTTCTATTTAACTGTTGTATTGTACCCCCATCGCTTAATTGGTTGTCGCAGAACATTCTTGTTAAACCAAGAATGAATTTACCGGCCTTGCTGTTATGATGAAGAACCGAAAAATCGTGTCTTAATTCTTTTCGCACAAACTCATCTGCGCGTGTTTCATTCCAACCAAATCTCTGCATAACCAATTTTTTTGCAGCAGAAATTGATTTTGATTCCTGTGATTCAGTAAGCAACGCATATTCACGGTACTGTGTGTCTATACGTTCCAAAAGGTTTTGCATTTTTTTTAGACTAGAATACATAATTTTTATGAATTTGCCCAATTATTTGTATCAAATGGGTCAACACCTTTTCTTTCAAGGAATTTTTTTGTATATATTCTATATTCTGTCGGGTTTAGTTCATAATCAACCAAATCCTGATAAAAATAGTATTTTTTATCATCACGAAGGTCTTTTGGGTCATAGTCACTATAATCCCATCCGTTGACAATCTTCTGTGTCTCACGATTAACAGCAAAATGAGTATAGTTTCTGTCAATCTCTTGACTTTCTCTTAAAACACTTCTAATAATTCTCTTTATTTGGCTTTCTGTTATATTAACTTTTTTCATAATTTTAATAACCTTAAATCTATTTATTATAAATAGATTAAACGAATGTTAAATACGCAAAATATTAGTGAAAATAATATTAATAGGATAATATCAGAAACTGTAAGGAGAAATTTATTAGAGGTTAAGGCTAATGCTATAATACATGAGGAAGAAAACCCTGCTTATAGCAGACCGCCAAAAGACCCTAACGATGATGCAGTCCCCGTTCCTTCGCTTAGGAAATTATGGAGTGCCATTGAGAAAAAACAGGAATCTTTACAACAGCAAGTTTTTGGTAATTTAAGTAATGGAATAATGGATATTGTTGACGAAAAGGCAAAATCTATGGGTAATGAATATCTGCATGTACCATATACGGTCTGTAAGGCTGGTAATTCTAAACTCCCGCCAAACGTTCTGATTGTCAATATGTCATCTTCATTAATGTGTCCTTCTTTTTATCTTGGAATATGCACCATTACAAGCGGTTATTGTTATGCACAAAGCGAAGAAAACAGGCATTCGGCCAGGAATAATTATAGTGTTTATACAAACAGAAGACAAACAGATTTGATGCATACACAAATGCTTCAACAATATGAAAAAGGAAATAAGGAACCGATGAAAGAGTATTTCAGATTAGTTGAAGAATATATTCAATTAGGAAATGCTTATGCAGCAGACCTTACAAGGCATATGATAGAGGATATAGAATTTAGAACAGGAAGAAAAATATCTAAAGAAGAAAAAAACATACTCCGTTTAGCATATGACAAGTATAAAATAACAGACGTTAGATTGAATGAAACAGGTGATTTCCATTGTCAGTTAGCAGTTGATTTATGGACCGATTTTGCTGAAAAGATAAAAAGAAAGTATGGCATAAACACACACGCGTATACCGCACGTAATCTAGATTTTTCCAGGGCATCACAGGTAATGGCAATAAATGCGTCACACAATGGCATCAATGTAGGTAATTCAATTGAACGTAAATTTAAGGCTGTTGATGATGAATTTTATAATTCATTGGAAGGTGGTAATCAAGTTGTTAATAGGCAACCAGTTCTTGCTTATAACGGAAGGATTTATTATTATAAGTGTCCATGTGGAAACAATGATTCAAAATGTAACAGATGCGGTGTTTGTTTTGAGCAGAATCAGACCGGTAAACCATACACTATTTTTGTCAGACAACACGGAACATTGTATGCCGATGGTCTTAAAAATCTTTTTAAAAAATCAGAAGTTGAAAAGGTCATTGAAAGACTTTACCAAAACGGATGGGTCACTGAGGAAGAGTACGCTGTTTGGCGTTCTGACAGGCAACAAAATTTCCTGAACAGCCTTGACAAGAAGATTGATGTGAAACGCAAAGAATCAGAAAGAAGTAACCAAAAGCCTAATAAAACAAACGTAAAAATAAAGAACAAAAAATAGCCAAATTATGTATTTGAAACAGGTTCCTGATTTAAGTGAAATATCAGGTTTTAGTTATGAATGGGATTTTGATGAGGAAAATTATCAGGAATGGTTAGAGGAAAATGAATATTCTCATAACGATGAGACTTTCATGGAATATGTGATTGACAATGTTACTTTTACATTGCATTTTTATGACCATGAAACCGCACAACATATGGATTCTATTGATTTGTTTTATGATGACGTTGTTAGTGAGTATGGGGAAAATATAGCCAATGAAATGGTTGATGTTCTTGGGAAGCATGGTAAAGACGAAGGCCGTTTTGATAAAATGGATTTGCTGTCTGACAATTTTGATATAAATAATCCTTATGAACTTAATAAAGCGGCTGTTACTGTTTTACCGCATGGGGAATATAGAAAGAATGGGCGCGGCTTCATTTTGACTAATGGTGTCTTTGTTTATACTGAGAACGAGCATAATGAGTGTGCCATGATACCGGGTGTTAAAGGCACTTTTCACTTTATTGAATTAGGTAATATACGTGTTTTGCCACAATCAATCGATATACCTAACGAGCCAACTTGGGAACAAGAAAGGACACTTGAACAAATCATAAGTTGTTATGAAAACGAAATCTTGTACGTTACTTTATTTGATAAACGTGGTGAACACGATGTAAAATTTTTTTATCCTTATCCTGATAGAGTAATAAACGAAATCAACAGATTTTTCAGGGAAGGTATAATTCCAACAGGCCAATCATTTCATGAGAATAAATCTCATATGTTAAAGGGTGGACTTTTTGGAAGGGTAAATCTGAATGAAGGTGTCGAGTCAAAAAATATGTCTCTTGCCAAGCATTATCTTTATAAACAATTGAATTGTAACGAGGCAGACGCAATGAAATATATCGGTGCAATTAAGTCCCAGATACCTAACTGCCGTTTAGCAAAATGCAAGTTTATTTTGGCAATGGTAAGGATGTGGCTTAACCACGAACTTGACCAGGCAGAAACCATAGCGGGCGTAAATAGAAGTTTAAGATATGCCGCTTCTGACGCACACATTAATGAATATGACAATAACCTTAACAACTTATCGGCTGATGACTTTATAAAGAAGTTTGCTTCTTTTGCACAACAGGATTTAGAACAGGATAAACAAGATGTTGCAGCACAAGATTATGAGGAAAATTCAGATTACTATATTGTTAAAATAGATTCATTTCAAGAAGCAGAAGAATATGGTGAATATGTTGATTGGTGTGTTACACACGATAAAGAAATGTTTAATAACTACACATCAAATGGCACGGGTGTTTTTTATTTCTGCTTAAGAGAAGGATGGGAAGAACAGGAAGCAGTTACAGGTGAAAACTGCCCACTTGATGAATATGGTTTGTCAATGATTGCGGTGTCTGTTAACCGTGATGGTTCATCTAACACAATAACCTGTCGATGGAATCATGCTAATGGTGGAAATGACACAATTATGACACCAAAGGAATTATCAACAGTTATAAATCGCAATTTCTATGATATTTTTAAACCGTTAACCGAAGAAGAAATTAAACGTAATCAACAAGAAGTCCTTGAAGATATTAGACAGGAACTTTATGACCGCATGGAGTGGTACGACTATGGTTTAGACGCTATAGCAGACCCATTAATTTGGGATTACAATGGTAAAATTTTTGATGAAAACCCTTTTGATGAAGACGAGGAAAATGACATAGAAGAACCGTCTGATTATGTTTTATATTACAAATATGACAATGGCAATGGGCAAAGCGTTTTATTAGATAATCAGGGTGAAATAGCATTAGATATTGTGGCAGAGGAAATTGATTCATATGTAATGGAAAACCAACGGTACTTTTTCTGTTTTACACACAACATGAAAAGTTTTACATTGGTAAATGACCATCTTAAGATATTGGGCACCGTTAAAAACTTTTGGAGAGATAAGGATGTTATCCAATTTAGAAACGATACAGACAAATGGAATATGATGGATGTTGATGGTAATGTATTGTTTGACAATTGGTTTGATTCACTGGATGGGCCGCGGTTTGGTGGAGAAAATAACAATAGATATTTTTTCTACATAAACAAAAACGAAGATGGTGTGCTTAAAGAAAATATTTTTGATATATATACAAAAAAACCCGTTTTTGATAAACCAATATCGTTTCATTCTGGGGTAATGAGGGATGCAAATTATATGTTTTTGAAATTTGAAGGTAATAATTATTACGTAATTTATGACATGACAAATGAATTAAAGCCGAAGGCCCCTTGGAAAGTCTTAGACCTTAGGGGGCATGTTAGTTGGTACTACGGTGATGATTATCACTATTTGTATGGCTATTGTGTTCACCTTGATGATGGTAAAACATATTATTTGGATGATGATTGTAATTTATGGGGATGTGAAAATTGGAAAAATTTTCGTATTGGTTCAGAACCATTAACTATTGTAAAGTATAATCCATACGCAAGTAACATTCAATTCAAGGAAAGTAGAAATCCAAGAACAATAAAGGAGATATTAACAGAAGCGACTGATGGTAAATTTTCAACACAGGAATTAACTCAACTGAGAACTTTTCAAGAAAAGATTGATTATTGCAGACAGCATCTTGGCGAAGAGATTGGTATGGGGTCATCACGTTTTGTCTTTCAGATAGACGATGAAAAGGTATTGAAATTAGCAGGTAATGAACCGGGACTTTGGCAAAATAGCGAGGAAGCATCTTGGTTCAAAAAGGATTATACCATTTTTCCAAAAATTTATGATTATGAAAGTGACAACTATCAATGGCTAATATCCGAATATGTTTTACCTGCTGAGGATAAAGACTTTAAACATTGCATAGGCTTAACCTTTAGACAATTTATGGATTTTGTACTTACATCGCAAGCACGGTATAATGACAGGTCAAAGCAAAAGTTTGCATGGGGTATTTTTATTAAATTATGCAAGAATAATCCATTTTTGAATGAAGTAAGTGATTATATGCATAAATTCAATATAAAGGAATATTGGGACTTATGCGCATTGCATAATTGGGGTTTAACTCAACGTGATGGTAAAGAATGCCTTGTTTTACTCGATAACGGCTTAAATGATAATATATATAAGAAATATTACACTTGGTAATAGTTAAGAAAAATTAAAATATTGCTTTTTATCTTTGTTTTATTTTGTTATATTACAAACAGGTAGTATATTTGCAATAAACAATATATTAACTTTTTATTAAATAACAATATGGAAGAAAAAGAGAAAAGATATGTAGGTACACCAGAAGACCGTATCAACAAATGGATGCGTATGTGCCTTCATTGGCAATTTGACATCAGGCGCAATCAGGAAAGAAATGCGACTTATTATTTCACCAAGTATCACGTGGGAAAATACCCAACACGTTTCTTTGAAGATATCAGAACATCTATTATTGACAGGGATTACGTTATCAACAAAATGAATCAGATTTCTGAATACAGAATGAAACGTGATAGAAGACTTGGCTTAAAGAGTAACAAAGTCAAATTGTATCAACAAGAGTGTGTAAACCAAAACATTTGTCTTAACTTATCAAATGGCGGTGTCAAGGTTAATGACAATACAGTGGTAAAAATGGTAGGTAAAAGTCTTTATGACCTTAGCGGAGTAAGTACACAACGTTTAATGAACGAATTGGCAAATAGACAATAAATTTGGGCTGTTACATAATGCTTCTAACCGATTATCACCCCGTGTGAAGTCGGTTTTTTTATTTTGTTTTTCTATTTATATGTAAAATAGGATAAAATGATTGTTAAAATAACAGAAGGGCAATATAATTTTTTTGCCAATGCATTAGATGTGTTACATGAAGATGTTTATGCCGATAATATAGATGCAAACACAAAAACTATTAATTTGACATATAACAAGGGTGCAAGTAGTAAGAAGAGAAATAAATATAACGGTGAATTTTTAAAGACCGATAAAATGGATTCTTCTAACTACGACACATATATTGTTCCTCTAAAGGGTGGGATAATGTCTTATAACATTACATCGATTAGTGGAACAGAAGTAATGCATTATTTTAAAAATTATTTTGAACTTGGCAATAAAAGAGGTGCTTCAATTAAGATTGATGATGAGGATTATAGTCTCAGTATGAAAGAACAGGAATTTAGGCACTTTATGGAACAATTTACCGATAAAGTTGGTACAGTAGTAAATCATTATGTTAATGAAATAAAGTCACAAAATAGTGATATTGATTTTAAAACACTTTCAATTTATCCTGTAAGGTCAAGTTCTAACTTTAATGTAGAAATGGTAAATCAGTTATTGCGTTTGGGTTTAACCATTAACGGGATGTCCATTAGAACTGTAAATAAGGATATTCTTAATAAAGATACCTCAGAACTTGAAAAGGACGAAGAATTTATAGAAAAAAATAGCGAATATTATAATTCAAGGCGTTCTCCTGGGTATAAAGTTAAAGGTACACATTTACAGGCATTAAATACGGCAATAAATATGCTTGAAAAAATGCCTGAAATTGAGGAGCAAATTAAACTTGCCAATGAGTATACCACTTCTATGCGTAGCACAAAACGTGGTAAATTACTTAAACAATGGGATTACGTAAAAATGCGTTTAAACCAAGGAAATCTGACACAAAATTCTATTGAATTATTGTATCAATATTTCATGGAGTATCAGGATATTGTTAATAACATAGTGCGTGTAGCACAATATTATGATGAATGCGAAGAGAAATACATGAAACGTTACATGAAATCTATTGCCAATGCCATTAAAAACACCAAAGGGCCAAGTGTTTTAAAACGTAAAACTGAAATGTATGATTTCCTTCAGCAAAATGGTTATAGAGGGAAACTTCCTAAAAGACAAGACATTTACGATATATGTACATGGGAGCCAATTAAATTCCAAGTAAAAAAACTTAATAACGATTGCCGTATGGGTTTAAGGAATATGTTTAAGTTTGATGATGATGTTCTTCAACAAGAAATTGATGAAATAAAAAACACAATACTTGTTATTTTTGATGATAACATTTCTGGAGGCGCAACTCTTTCTGATATTTGTTACCAATATAAAAAATTAGGTATTGAGTATATCATACCAATTACTTTTGGTAAAATGAAGGAAAGTTGGAACGTGGGCAATCTTAGTGTATTGAAGCCCAAGAATGGTTTTAACTATTAAATGCTATATTCTTCACCATTTACAATACCAAATATCTTTTGATATTTATTTTCCTTTATTTTCGGTTCAAGACGTGTCTTTTCAACACGTTCCATTAACCATTCAGCATCTTTGTCATTGAAGTGGCCGTTAGTGGTGCGCTTTTTAAGTAAGAAACCAAAATAACGGTCATAGAAAGTGCTGTCTATTGTCGGGTTTACTTTTTCTTTATGGGTTTTATGAATAGATTCTTCATCAACATCAACAAATAACAAGTAATCTGTTCGTAGATTATTTGCCAAACCGTACGTCCACGCGTAAATCTTATAACGGTAATAAAATTCAACACGCTTACATTTAAAATGAAACCGTTCTTTACTTAGAAATACGTGTTCACTTTGTATTCCAACACCTTTAATCTTATCAAATTCTTCCTTCTTCATAATGGGACAAAATTAGTTGTTTTAATTTTAACTACCAAATTTTAAATGTTAAAAAAAGTTAATTATATTTATAGTAAAAAGTTTTTAGATGGGACGAATAATAATCCTTACAGAAAGCCAACTTAACGAAATAAATCACATTGCTAAAAAGAGTAATATTACTGTTTGTAGTCTTGAAGATTTTAAATCCATTGTAAATAGTTTAGGCATAAATGATAATAACGTTGAAGAATATTTTGGTGAATATTGTTTTATAGAAATAGGTTCGTCTTGGGGTAGAATAGAGGCAGAAACACCAATTGCACCGCCAGAATATGACCAATACGGAAATGAGTATGACGCACAGCGTTTTTATAACGAAGGACAATGGTATTTTCAAAATGAACACCGTAATGTTATAAAACTTGAATTTGACGATAATCAGAAATTCAATAACAAAAAGAATAATACAATGACCGCAGTAAATCTCCAACCCCACGAAACAAGGGGTGGTGTGAAGGGAACACGGTTTTACTTTAAAGACGGTAAAGATTTCACAAAAGATATTGCTACAAGGCTTAAAGATTTTGTTGATGATAACATTTCACAAGGTTCAGACGTGAAATTTGTCATACATTGTAAACAGGGTAGGTCAAGGTCTGCTGCAATCGGTGCATATGTGGCTAAAAAAATAAATCAATTTACAGATGTTTTCTTTGACGAATACGATGACGAAGAAAGCGGAAGAAGCCAATTCAATATGGGTGTCGGCAGAAAAGGTGAACCAAAATATCCTCACCAAAATACAATGAACCGTCTTGGTGACGTAGAAGGATGGAATAAAGAAAATGATGGTCCAAAAGACCAATGGTGGTATAATACTATAAGACAGCATCCTAAAACCGGCTATAATGATAAACGTGCCGAATGGGAGTTGTTACATAATAAAAAAGTTAAAAAATAATAAGAAATGCAGGTCATATCACGATACCGAAGATATTTATATAAGGTATGGGATATGACCCATTTTAAAAACGAATTTATATTTTTTAAGAAGATATTTGCACCGTTTATCTAGTAGTTTTTACAAGGAATTTCGCTACAAAGAAATGGGCTGACGGGGAAGTGGGGTGAAACGCTTCCCCATAACTTTTTGCAAGATATAAATAGTCAATTCTTTTCAAAAAAATCTTATTTTTAACATTTTTTAGCAAAAAAAATTTCATAGTATGACTGTTTTGGAGTAATTTTGCAACAGAAAAAGAAAAGAAAAATGGACGAGTTAAAAAAATTGCACGAAGAACTTATGTTGTCGGTAATCCAATTCTTTCACGAACACGGGATTACTGATGTATCTAATTTTCACTTTTCAGCAGACGAATTAATGAATTCTATCACCTATAATAAATGGATGGATGATGCAGATTCTTATCTATCATTTCAATATTTTGATGAATCAGAACAAAAATACAAAAAAGTGGAATTATTATGAACGAAGAAGTAAAAATTTTAAAGTTGTGTTCCTACGATGTTTCAATGAAATTGAAACGTTTAGGATTTAATGAACCGTGTGATTATCTTTATACCACAGCAATTCGCCATAATGGTGAAGACCTTGGTTCTGATGAAGAATATGAACTAAGGGCAGAAGGACATGGTGATGAAATTGAATATACCCCTGGCGGGTGGTTGGAAAACCATTATAACTGTAATTATTTTGATTATCTGAGTGATGATGCTTGTTCAGCACCATTTTTGCACGATGTTGTAGATTGGTTTGAAAAAGAACACAATTTGATTATCAACCCAGAGCCATTTGTGAGTGTCGAGTTTAATGATGATAAGGAAATGACAAACGTAATGGCGTGGCATTGTATTGTATATCATTCAGATGGTTCAAAACCATCTTATATAATGGAAGCAAGGAAAAACAGGTATGAAGCCATTGCAGATGGTATAGAAGAAGCGTTAAAATTAATAAGTTAAATTTCATGAAAAAGATTTTATTTTTAATTTGTATTTTATTTTTGGTAGCGGGGTGTGATGCATTTTCACCTAAACCCGTTACTTATCATGTCTATGTAATGGATAAATGGCTTGATACTGTTGAATATACGTCAACACATTTTATTCATACAGGAAAAGCCACCATTCCCATTAGTTCTCATCACACACGTGTTGATAAATGCATTAAATTCAGATTTTGGAATATGGAAGAACCATTATCCAAGATGTCTGAGACCGTGTACGTTGAAGATGTTGGCGATGCATATTATAAGTCAATGGAAAAACATAAGACTTATATGTTTAATCAGGATGATGAGTATATCCTTGGTTTAAGAAAAAAAGAAAGAAATTATAAAATTGATAATAAATAAGAAAAAATGAAGAAAAATTTAATCATTATTGACGCACAATATGATTTTACCAATGTAAATGGTGCGCTTTCTGTACCCAATGCTAATATTGCAGTACAAAAAATTGTAGAATTTATAGATAAACACAAAACAGAAATTGATATGGTTGTGTTTACTATGGACAATCATCCAAATAACCATTGTTCATTTAAAACAAATGGTGGAATATGGCCAGAACATTGTATTCAACACACTGAAGGGGTTATGATTTCACCTGAACTAATTAGAGTCTGTGTAGCCAATAATATTAACTATAAAGTAATCAAAAAAGGAGAAGTACCTGATAAAGAAGAGTACACTGCTTTTTCTCACACACGAAAAATTGGTAATGCTACTATTCTTAAATCGAAAACCGACAGCGTAGTTGTTAATTCTGAAAAATTTATTGTATGCGGTTTTGCGGGCGATTATTGTGTAAAGGATAGTATCGCTGATTTGATTCCTGTTGTTGGTGTTGAGAATATTGAGGTTTATCGTGATGGCATTGCCGATATTGATGATGGAACAACCCTTAGTAATTTTATTCAAAAAAATAATTTAACAATTATTAACGGTTAAAATTTTACGTTTAAAACATAAAATAGTAATTTTGCGACACAATAACTTTAACAGATAAAATTTTATACAAATGGAAATTCAGGTTTTAGGTATCGTTCAAAGCATTTTGGACAATGATTTGTACAAGTTCAGTATGAGTTATGCGTATATGAAATTGTACCCGTTGGCAGAAGGAACATTTACTTTCACTGACCGTTCAGGTGAAACATGGACTAAGGATGAAGTTGATGAAATCCGTAGGGCAATTTGTGCTTTAAGTAGTCTTAAGTTAACTGATGCTGAGTTTGAATGGGCTTGTCGTAATATCTATTATATCCCCGAAATGTACTGGGAGTGGCTTCGTCAATTCAGGTTTGACTGTAAAAAGGTTAAAGTAACTCTTGATGAAAATGGAAAACTTCATATTGAGGTAACTGATAAGATGTACCGTGTAACAATGTATGAGGTTCCTATCTTAAAAATTGTTTCATCTGTAAGAAATAGACGTTACAAGTTGCTAATGAAGGATGTGGAAAAAATTGCGTTTAAAAAGGCAAGGTTTGCACTTGAGAACAATCTTAAATTCGCTGACTTCGGCACAAGACGTTGTTTTAACAATGATGTCCATGATAAGGTTTTGGAAATCCTTTTCAAGACTTGTCCTACTTGCTGTAGTGGTACAAGCAATGTTTTCTTTGCAATGAAGTATGATGTTAAACCTATTGGGACTATGGCCCACGAGTGGATTATGTTCCACGCGGGTGTATTTGGTTTCCAACGTGCTAATTATCTGTCACTTGAAGATTGGGTTGACGTATATGACGGAAATCTTGGTATTGCCTTGATTGACACCTATACAACCGAAAGTTTCTTGCACACCCTAACACTTAAACAGGCGAAGTTGTTTGATGGTATGCGTCAGGATAGTGGTGATGAATACAAGATTGGTAATATGATTATCAAGAGGTATAAAGAACTTGGTATTGACCCTAAGACTAAGACTATCGTATTCAGCAATGCACTCACAATGGACAAGTGGAAGGAAATCAGTGAATATTTCAATGGCCGTATTAATATTTCAGCAGGTATTGGAACTCATCTGACTTGTGACCCAGGTATTGATGGATATAAGGCTGCTAATATTGTAATGAAACTTACTCGTTGCAGAATGTCACCCAAAGACCCTTGGGAAGATGTTATTAAGATTTCTGATGACCTTGGTAAACATATGGGTAACAGCACGAAGTTTGAAATTGCTAAAAATGAATTACATTTAAATATCGGTTAAAATGGAACAGAATTTTAAAGAAATTTATGACAATCTTGTAAATGGATTGTATGAGTACTGTAAGAAGTCAAAAATTAAATCTATGGTACTTGGTATAAGTGGTGGCATAGATTCTACGGTGACCGCTGTAATCGCACGTAGTGTATCAAACAAACTTAACATCCCATTGATTGGTGTTTCACTTCCTTCTGGTTCTAACGAAAATGAGGAAAACAATGCTGCAACAATGGTAGGGAACTCATTCTGTAGTTCGTTTGAAGTTGGGAACATCGACAAATTGTATGGAGAAACACTTATGTTCCTTGGGTCACTTGGTTATTATGATGTGACAAAGATTGCATGTGGAAACATTAAAGCGCGTTTGCGTATGATTACCTTATACCACATTGCTTCACTTACTGGCGGTATTGTACTTGACACCGATAATAAAACTGAACATTTTACAGGTTTCTTTACCATTCATGGTGATGAGGGCGATATCGGTGTACTTCGTGAATTAGACAAATCAACCATCTTTAAATTTGCTGATTGGATGATTGAGAACGAGGATATGTTTACACCCGCACAACGAGAAGCAATTAGGCTGTCTCGTTCACTTAATCCTACCGATGGAAATGGTGTTGGATGCGACCTTGAACAATTTGGTCTTGAAACTTATGAAGAAGTAGATAAGGTTGTAAATTACGATGAAAAAGAGAATGTTGGTAATGTTCTAAAATTACACGATAAGACTTGGTATAAGCGCGAACCTAGGCCATTTTTCATTGGTATCAACGGCAAGGCTTATGACGGTTTGGGTATTGAACTTATATATTAATTTAAAAATATTTTTATTATGTTTAATGTAGAATTTTGGGAAAACCATTTGAAGGATTTGAGTATTGATGAACTTAACGAAGTCAAAAAACTTATAAATAATTTTAAGAAAGAAAAAGATACGCGTGAAGAATTTATGGACGTTCTTAAACGTTGGAAAGAAAAATTTCCAGAAGCAAAGTATTTTTATACCGGTGGCGAATGGAAAGGCGCATATGAATGTTCGGGCGAGTGGGGTACTAATGCTTGGTTTGACTTTGATGATTTTGCAGAATCAATTTATGAATTAAATGACACCGAAGATTCAGATTGTAAAGAACTCCTTGATGGTTGTGAAACTATCGAAGACTTTAAAAACACAGTTCTGAACACACATATCTTGGATGGGGGTTGGAGTAATCCCAATAGGAGACAATTTGATGAGGAAACAGAAAATTCAAAACATTTTCCAATACATAAATTGACTGATGCACAAGACCTTTATAATGGTGATACTTGTCATGAGTTTATTAATATTGAAACAGGCGAAAAACTTTATGTATATACAAGTTGTTAATTGTTTTAATTTATGAAAAAGAAATTTAAAATTGGTATTTTCATGGGGTCATTTGACCCTGTGCATAATGGCCACAGAAAGGTGGTTGAACAGGCATTGAATGAAGTTGAACGTGTTATCATTATGCCAGCATATCAAAACCCATTCAAAAATAATTCGGCACCTTTTTCAATGCGTGTTGATATGCTTAAAATTGCGTTTGCTGATTTAATCGAAGAAGGTAAAGTTGGCATTGATGTCATGGAAGATGCGATTGCAACAGGTTTAAACATTGATAAAGTTCCTTCTTGGCTGACACTTTCAAATTTCCGTAATAATAACGGTGATGATTTGGCTATTATCACAACGGTTGAGACAATTAAGGAAATTAAGACTTGGTATAAACCTGACTTTGGCTATGATTTTTATGCAAGTTTCAACTATATCGTATATGCAATCAATCGTAGAGAAATGACACTTGATAAAGAAACCATTTCTTTATACCCCAATATTGCCAAGACTGAAAATGGCGGTTATGTTCATCATGAGTTAATTAATCTTTTACATTATGAGAGAACACCACATTCATCACAAATTAGAAAAGGTTCATATTCTTTCCGTAAAGAACATTTGAATGAAGGTGTATTAGAATACATTTATAATCACGGCCTTTACGAGGTCGGGCGTAATTGGTGCTATACAATTAAGGATGGTGAACATAAGGGTAAAACATTATTCTCAGGATGTTATTGTGCGGTAGCAGGAATTGTGTATACCTATTTTAAGGCGTACAATCATGGTAAGCCTATTCTACATTTTTTGGCAAATAAACGTGGCGAAGGTTGTCCTGATTATAATGGTTATTGGAATCTGACTTGCGGTTTCAAAGAACGAAATGAAAACGGCAAAGAAGCAATTGCACGAGAAGTTTATGAGGAATGTGGTGTTTCAATTGACCCTAACCTTTTCGTACAGCATTTTGTAGAAACAGAACCCGCATTTTGTAATAATGGTAATGTAACTATTCGTTATCGTGCAGAATTAAAAGAAGAAGATGTTCCACATGGTTTTGCTGCGCCATCGGGTGAGGAAAACGAAGTTGCTGATGTGAAGTGGATTGCATACGATGAAATCGATGAATATCAGTGGGCTTTTAACCATTATGATATTTTATCTGAATTTATTGAATGGCTAAATGAAAAAGATAAAAAGGATGAATCTGACAATACTTAGAAATATTGCGCATCTTTTACTTTGTTGTATTTCAGTAATTTTTATTGTTTTGATGAACGATTCATTTAAACAAAATGAAACAAAACAACTAAAAATGGTAGAAATTATTGATGACGTTAAACTTGACAGCGTATTTGACACCAAGTACGTTGTCAAGATTAAACATTTAGAATTGGTTGAAAATGAATATTATTTACATACAAATAAACAATTAAAACCGGGTTTTATTTATTCTAAGGATTTTTTTCTTCCATCAGCCATTTCTTATAAATTTAAGTTGGATTATTAGTTAAAAAGTAGTATATTTGTAAATAAAGGAAATTATGAAGATTTTAGTTTTACCTGACATACACGGAAGAACGTTTTGGAAAGAACCTTGTCAACATTTAAATGACTATGATAATGTTATCTTTCTTGGTGATTATCTTGACCCATATGATTTTGATGGAATTACAGTTGAAAACGCCATTGATAACTTTAAGCACATCCTTTCATTTGCTAAGGATAACCCTAAAGTGGTAATGCTGCTTGGTAACCATGATATGCCTTATTTTAGTGAAGAATATTATATGTTTAACACTTATCATTCCAGACATTCTCATCGTTATCATAAAGAGATAAGTGCATTATTCAAAGAATATGAGGATTTGTTTAAAGTGGCTGATGTAGAAGATGGCATCTTGTTTACTCATGCTGGTTGCCAAAAAAATTGGCTTAATATAGTGTTTCAAGGAAAATATATGCAGGAAAATGATGAAAAAATTGATTTGAACAAGTTATGCGATGATATTAATGACCTTCTTAAAACAACAGATGGCTTATTAAAGTTATATCAAGTATCATTTCATCGTGGCGGTGATGATATTGCGGGTTCTTGTATATGGGCGCATTATGTAGAATTATTTGAAGATTATGATACATATGACCGTAAGTTGTCGCTTTATAATATAAAACAGATTTTCGGTCATACAATACAGGCATATGGCAGGTATGACGCTAACGGTAATGTAGTTTATTCTTATGGTGGGCCAATAGAAATAGGTAACCTGAAGATGATTGATACTGCGTGTGCGTATGAATTAGATACTGAATCATTTACAATAAAAAAAGTTAACTAAGATGGAAGAAAATAAAAATAGGGTTAGTAGAGAGACAATCCTTGAAGAGGCTGTTACAAGTTGTTTAAGAGAAATGTATAGAAAATCTCAACCAACTGGTGATTATGATGAATATGTTCGTAAATTACAAAGTGGTGAAATTAAAGAAGAACCCGGTAATGAAATATACCGCAGACACTATCTTTCACAAGAAGAGGGGCAATATATTATTGAAAAACACATCATTGCATATGGTATGAGAGATTATTGGAACGATAATCTAGACACCCTGTTAGACTTCTTTGATTTGGGTAAAAAGGAAATAACAGTAAAAGAGGGCGATTTCCCAAATAGGAGAGAAATTGTAAGCACTGGTGATTTATCTGAGAGATTTGAATATATATTACAAAAATATGGCGTTAATGAGGAAGATATTGAAAAAATGTCATCTGAACTTAAAGAAATGGTAAAAGAACGTGTTGAGGAGTGTAGGGTTTTTTATAGACACAATAGAGAAGAACACGCTTTTAAATTTACTATATGGCTTGCCTGTGGTTCGCCTACTTGTAATAAGGAAGTAGTAAAAAAGTATTGGGCAAGCCAAGGTGCTAATATCGAAATTGTTGAACACAACCCTGATAAATTTTGGGAAAATGACTTTTACGATGAAGAAAACTAATTATAATAAGAAAAAACAATAAAATTATGCACATTTCAATTTTTCTTGGAATAATATTATTAATTGTTTTTCTTTTTCTGTATTTTGATAACTATTACTGGGAAAAGGTAAAAAAACCGACATATACTGAGGAACAGATTTTGGAAAACATAAAACGCGTTAGGCTTGAAATTAAAGTTTTACAGCGTAAGGGTTCTTATAATCGTGAGGAACTTGATTATAAATTAGACGTTCTCGATTATTGGGAACATGAATATGAACGCACAAAAAAATACAACGAGAAACATAACAAAAGCACTCCTTAAACAAGGGGTGCTTTCTTTGTAGTAATGCTATAGTTTTTCAAATATTTTTGCCATTGTGGTTAAAATGTTGAACCATCAATGTTTGGATTATCAAATTCATCGACACTTACAACAATATCATCTTTACCGTTATTAAGTTTAAATCTGATTTGTCTATTTTCTTCATCAGTATCATCCCTTTCAACGCCAGTTAGATAAACATCATCAATGTCAGTAGTATTCCCGTTAATGTTTATTTCAGTCGTATCTTCGTCTTTTTGTGTTACTGTTATACCGTTAAGTGCATTGTTTATCATATTTTGTACATCTTCATATGAAGGATAGGAGCCGCCACCGCCTCCTCCACCGCCACCACTTTGCTTAGGAATTGGCACTTCATCCTGTTCATAACCATAATAAGTTCGTCTATAATTTTCGTAATCCATAATAATTTTAACTTTTCTTAATAAATATTTTGTCTTTTCTATTTTTAGTAGTATATTTGTAAATAAAAGCCATTAGTTATGACAGAAAAAAAATATATACCGTCTCCTATGGAATTATTTGGTGTTGAATGTGGAAAAGGTTGGTACGAACTAATTCTTCCAATCGCTGAATATATAGGAAAATATAATATAGAACACCCAGAAAATGAATACCCGATGTGTTTCACTCAGATAAAGGAAAAGTGGGGTGGGCTTCGCGTATACGTGAACTATGGGACAGAAGAACTGTTCGATATGATTGAGAAAGCAGAAAGCGAATCTTATAACATATGTGAAACATGCGGTTCAAGAAAAGATGTTGGTGAAAAGTTTGACGGTTGGTATGAAACAATGTGTTATGAATGTTTTTTAAAAATGGTAAAGGAAAGGAATTATCCAATGCGTTTTACAAGAAACAGTGACAAACGGACATATTTAATTCATCCTGACGGGAAAGAAGAAGATATAACAGACGATTGGAAGAAGCATGACTATGACGTTGAAAATTGCGTAAATTCCACAAATTTGAGTCAAGATTGAACTTTTAACAAATGTTAGCTATTTATATTTTGATATTTAAAAATTTGGTAGTATATTTGCAGTGAAATTCTATCAAAAATAAATTTGAGAATTAATAAACATTTAATAAACTTTTTAAAAACAAATTATTATGAAGAAGATTTTATTTGGAGTTTTGGCACTTGTTGCTGTTTCGGTTTCTTTCGCATCTTGCGATAGCATGTGTAGTAAGACTGACGCTAATGACACAACCGTTGTTCAAGATACGGATACAATTGTTACCGATAGCGTTATGGTTGCTGACTCACTTGTTGACGTTGAGTAATGCCAATAAATTAAAAACCGATACGTACGCATATCCACCTGTTATTTACAAGTGGGTATGCGTTTTTTACTACGGTAAACAATAGAATTTCATGAAAAACTGACATTAATTGTTGTTTTTTTGAAATTACAAGATATTTTAATATGTCCATTGGGCTTCGGCCCTGTTTGTTCTGTTTCCTTGGCATTACAACGTGTTTGTAGTGCCATTTTTTGTTTTATCAACAAAAAAGTAGTATATTTGTAAAAAAAAACAATAAAGATATGGATAATATTATGACAACAATTCTTGTTATTTCACATGAAGGTGAAAATCCTGATGAAATTGCAAACAAATATGCGTTACAAGAAAATGAAGAAATAACGGAAAATACTTTTTACAAGTGGCCTAAGTGTTATCAGAAGAAATTGGAAAAAACAGGTGAAGAGGCTGAGTTTAGCAATCCGTTTTATTTGAAAAACGGTTATATTGCGTATAGGGCACGTTTTGATGAGATTGATTGGGAAAGGATGCACGGTTATAACAAGCCAATTTATGAAGCAGCATGGGAATTATGTGTTGAAGATAGACAACCAGAGGATAATCAGGAGTTCCTAATAAAGAAAAACATGATGAACAGGTTTGAGTATTTCAAGAATTTCCCATCAAAAGAAGATTATGTTACCTATTCCACGTCATTCTTTATGTATGGTATAGCAACCTCTGAAAAGTTCATCTATTTCAACGATGACAATGATATGTTTGAGTATGCTAAGACATTTTATGACAAGTATATCAAAGGCTTGAAGGCTGATGATATATTATCCATCTACGAAGTACGTAAACTTTAAAACTTATTATTTTCATCATTTTTAACTATTTATAGTTAAAACTAAATAATATATGAAGAAAACGGTAGTATTGAGTGAGTCTGATTTACACAAAATAATCAGGGAGTCTGTTAATATAATATTAAATGAAAGTGAAGAAACATTGTGGGCTGTTTGGACATCAGATTCTTTTGGGTCATTAGAATTTGATGCCCCACGCGTTCTTTTACTTATGAGGGCAAGAACAAAAGAAGAAGCCGAAAGAAAAGCGGAAAACCGTCTTATGACATGCAATTGGATGACAGACCCTGTGGCAGAAGCACATCCTGCTACACAAGAAGAGATTGAAAGGTGGAAGAGAAAAAAATTTGTTGAATACGAAAGGCGTTAACTCTGACAATTTACACCCATCCTATGATATATTTATATAACAACTAAAAACCGTATATACCATGAAACGACTATTTAAAATTTGCTTATTATTTTTAATTGGCTTTGTAGTATCATCATGTACAACAAGTGATGAGATTGTTTACGAAACACCATCATATAGAGTGGTATATTATGAAAGTTATCCATATTATTACCACCATTATTACTATGGCGGCAGACATTACTACCATTATCGTGAGAGACCGCATAGACCAAGACCAAATTGCAGTGGTGTACCTGCTCCACCGCCAAGAAACCATGATTTTTCAAGACCATCAAGGCCAAATAACGGTGGAAACAGACCTCATCCTTCAAACAACAGAAATACCAGGCCCCGCAGATAAAAAAGAAATAATGACAAGGAAACACACGAGCAGTTATGAAATTTATAAATTGGATAAACACACTTATTAAGAGCAATACGGGGGTTAGTTCTAAGAGTTTTTTCTTAGTGATTGTTACCATGATAGGATGTCTACTATTATTAGTCCCCGTGTTCACATTGACAATTGAGGCACTATTTCTTCATACGATTACCACAGATTTAACAGGTATGGCCGCTTACATCGGTTCCGTTGCTTCACTTTTTGCTACCGCAGGTTTAACGAAAGCGTGGAGTGAAAAATTCGAACATCGTCACAAAAAAGATGAACCTGATGAAGCGAGTGAGGAATAAAGTTGGTTTTTACAAAATACGGTCAAAATGGCCGTATTTTTTATTTTTATAATCTATTTATAGAAAAACACATTAACATTATGAATTTAAGCAAGAATTTTACTTATGAAGAAATGATTAACTCTGCAACTGCAAAGAGATTAAAGATAGATAACACACCGACAGTGAAAGAACTTGGTGAATTAAGAAAGTTGTGTCAACAGATATTGCAACCTATAAGAGACAAATATGGCAAATGCATTACGGTGACATCAGGGTATAGATGTGAAAGACTTAATACAGCAGTTGGCGGTTCAAAAACCTCACAACATAGATTTGGACAAGCAGCCGATATTACTTTAGGTAATCCAACACTTAACAAGAGACTTTTCAATATGATACTTGATATGATTAATAAAAAAGAAATTAGGGTTGGGCAACTTATTGACGAATACAATTACAGATGGCTACATATTTCATTGCCATATACGAAAGTAAATAATATTTTACATATAAAATAAAGTTTTATGAAAAAAAGAATTATAATTACTGAAAGGGATATACATAATATGGTATTTTCTGCTATTCAAAGAATTAACGAAAACAGATATACTTTGAATGAAAGCGTGGATGATGAACTTTTACAAAGAATTAAAAACGGCCTTTATGAATTTCATAAAGAGTTAAACAAGGCACAGAGAACCTTATTAACAACAGGTATGGAAGATAGTAGTTATTTCACCGATTTACAGAACTTAGACCAGAGAATACAGGATTTAATGAATGATGGCATTTTGGCTAACTATGAAACCTCATTCTAATACAGTTTCGTTACAAAATTAAATGCAGCCCGTTTGGACTGCATTTTTTTTATTCTTCCTTCTTTTTAATGAGTAGTGTTGTCGGTTTTAGATTCTGAACAGGATTTGGTTTCATAACAAACCATTCTTCATTATTGAAACTAAATTCCCAAAAAGTATTGCTCATACCCTGTGTACGTTTTGAGACTTCAGCAAAACTCTCAGATGTTATGGTTCTGAAATAAAGTGGTTTATTTCCTCGTGTCGCTGCGCCATTTAAAACGTCAATTGTATTTCTAAATTCTTTTTCATTTTTGAACAATTCCATTGTTGATTTAATTCTGTCATCACCAAAAGTTTTGATTTTGTAGATGGTGAACTTATTATCTGAGATAACTAAATCATTACCATTTGTCCCAAAATTTGCACCATTCCAATCAACCGTTGACGGTTGTGATACCACATCATTTGATGGGTGTCCACCATTATCAACAAACAACGGGTTTTTACCAAGGTTTCGTTGTGTTGTTGTTTTACTGTTTATTGGTGTTGTACTTTTATTATATCTTGATTCTTCGTTTATATAACGATGGATTGTTTCACTTACTATTTTATCGATATAATTCATATAAATCTTTTTAAAATAAATAGACTTATTTTTTAAATAAAAACCCCTATTACGCACATATTTATATATAAAATATTAAAGACAATGAGCAGCAAAAATTACAAATACACAAACATGCTAAGTTCCTATGGTTTTGAAGGCGGTGTTTCATTAGAAACATATCCTGAGGAAAGAAGAAATTGGAGAAAAGCGATTAAAGAACACACGGATGATGCAATGGGCATTACTGATGAGCAAATTGCTATGGGTGAAAATATGACAAAAAGACTCAATGAGGCACATGAAGATATAAATAATCATGTCACCACCGAAGTCACTTCCGCTAAACAGAGCGTAGAAAATAGTATCAACACCGCTAAGGAAAGTATTGAAGGTAAAATTTCGTCCGCTAAACAAAGTATCGAGAATAACATTAGTTCCGCTAAACAAAGTATTGAAAGCAAAATATCTGATGTTAAATCCGACACAAATAATATTTTGGCTTGGACAAGAACACACTGGTGGACTGGTAACTAATTTAAATAATGTACTAACAATTAAATAATATGGAATATTATACCTATGGTTACCCCAAAAATGTGCCGCTTATCAAAGAAGTGTGCTGTGGCGGTGCAGATAGCGAAGAAATCGAAGCGGCTGTTACAAACGCTATAATGAGTTTTATGCCTACAATAGAAAATAATTTTACAGCCGTAAACGTTCATATTGATGAGGCAAAAGATGAAATACTGAATTCTGATTGCGGATGTAACTGTGATGGCGGTTGCGATAATTGCTGTGGTGTCACAAAATGTGACTTATGCAGGGCAGTAGAAAAAATAAATGAACATATTGACTCAAAATTTGAAGAGGTCGATTTCTTAGGTCATTTCGAGGATTTGAACGAACAGATAAGAAATTTAGCATAAATAAAAGATAAAATAAATTAAATAGATATGGCACAATTTAACAAAAAAAACCCATTCGAATGGGGAAAAAGTATAGCAGATAAACCGGAATATATTTCTATACCCACACAAAGAAATGCAACATATACAGAACCCGCAAAAGAAGTGTTTACAGGTAATGCTGTGACAAGTTTTTTCGGTAACGGACAATTTCCAACACCGCAACTTATGACCGTTTGTGGCATTGAATGTCCTGATTCTGAAAGCGGTGATAAAGGTGGACAAAACGATGAACCATAAAAGTTAGTTAAGTTAAAAATTAAAAAACATATAACGTATGATAAGATTAAACGAAGCATATTTAAGAAAAATAGTAAGAGAAAGTGTTAAACGCGTCTTAAAAGAAGATAGAAGTGGCACTTGGAACAAATATAGGCTTGAGGATTTCGCACAAGAAGTGTTACATGGAATTGTATGGAAACCAGGAATCATCAGAAGTATGACTTATGAGGATTATCATTACATCATGAAGGGAAGGTCTCTGAAAATAACATTCCCAGAACCTGATGGCGCAGAGGTGTTTTTAGAAGAAGATGCAATGACTTATCCTGATTATATATTTGTACCGGTCCCCGATGACCCAAGTTCAATGATTGTTCGATGCAAGTACGATGAACATTGGGGATATTAAAAATATAGCATGTTTAAATATAAGATAAAGAACAACGGTTTTATCATGTTGTTCTTTGTTTTTTGTGTAAAAAGTAGTATATTTGTAAAAAATGTTTTATTATGATTGTTTATAACAAATACGTAAATTCGCGTGATTACACGTGGTATGACAGCAGTAATATTATTTACAGTGAATGTATAGACACCAATCAGGAATTTAAAACCCTGAAAATTGTGTTTAAGGGTGGCAGACATTACATCTATGAAAATGTCAATCCTTCTGATTATATCATGTTCAGAAATGCAGAGTCAAATGGACAGGCATTTAATAAGTACATCAAAAAATATGACTGTAAACGTTTACCGGATGTGTCTTTATCGGAATTAGATGAAAAAAGAGAGGGTTTTGAAAATGACAGTAAGATTACTGAACAAGCCTTTACCAATTTAGCCTATGTGTTAGAAATGAATCCGAACACTAAGGAGGTTAGACTTTTATTAAATGATAAGGTTATCTTTGAAGGTGTTGAAGATAACATAAACATAATGAGGTTACTAAAATGTATGTCAATAAATTATGCTTTTAAAGAAATAGAAGATGGACAAGAGCAAAGTGAGAGTGGAGATAAAGAAACTGACTGATTGGAGTGAGGTATTGGATGCTGCAAGGTTTACTGTTAATAAAAAAGAACTTGAAAAAGAACCGTCAAGTGACTTTAAACGAAGAATTTTAATGGCTGAACATAGCCCGATAAGGTCACTTATTTTTGTAATAAAACTGTATAACGTTCCAACATGGGTATCTCAACATATAGCAAGACATGATGTGTTTGCCGGCCATAATACGAGAGAGGGCGCGGCAGATACACACTATGTGGCAACGCAAAGAAGTGACAGAACGGGAGTTGATAGAAGCAAATTGTCACAGGAGGAACTTGTTGACCACAGGATTCTTCTTAATGCACAAGACTTTATTATCATTTCAAGGAAAAGGCTTTGCAATTGTGCATCGCCAGAAACACGTTTTGTATGGGAGAAAATTAAAGAAGAAGTAGAAAAAATTGAACCCGAACTCGCATCAAGAATGGTCAGGGAATGTATTTATCGTGGTTTCTGCCCAGAAATGAAATGTTGTGGATATAGTAAAACGAAGCATTTTTCACAAATGTTAGAAGAATACAGAAAAATTGATGACATAAATAAAGATGGGAAGAAAAAAGTTTGATTATGGTTTTACACCTTCTGAATATCAAGAAAAGGTGTTTGATTTTGTACGTAAAGGTACGGGTAATGGTGTGATTAGAGCCACAGCAGGTAGCGGAAAAACCACCACAATTATTACTGCAATGAAACTTGTTCCTAAGACTAAGAAGTGTTTGTTTATTGCTTTTAATAAGAGTATTGTTGAGGAACTTAGTAAAAAACTTGAAGATTACCAAAACTGTCATGTAAGAACCCTGCATAGTCTTGGTTATGCCATTCTAAGACGTAACTTTGGAAATGACATTGAAATTGATGAATACAAATATCGTGTCTATTTGAAAAGTAACATTTCTGAATTGTCAGGTATTGGTGACGATATTGTTTTAACACAGAAACAAATTGATGAATATACAGAAAGTATATTAAGTTTAATTGATTTTTCTCGTTTTAATAACGCACAAAGCATTAAAGAAATTAGAAAAGTTGCACTTAACTACGATATTCCAGTCTCATTCGATGAATGTGAGGTGGCATTAAAGTGTCTTGAATGGGGTAAAGAGAACCATACGTCAGTGGACTATACAGATATGTTATGGTTACCTTGTGAGTTATCGTTAAAACCGATGGGATTACAATATGATTGGATTTTTTTTGACGAGGCACAGGACGCTTCATTAATTTCAATTCAGTTATTCCTTAAATGTTTTAAAAGGGGAACAAGGTTTGTTTGCGTAGGTGATGAAAACCAAGCAATCAACATGTTTGCGGGTTCTTCTCCCGATGCTTTCGAATATCTTTGTAGCTACCCTAATACAACCGTATTCGACCTACCTATCACTTACCGTTGCGCTAAAACAATTACACAATTTGCAAATTTGATTGTGCCAGAAATGAAGTCGCGCGAAGACGCGCCTGAAGGTGAAGTTTGCCTTGATGTTTCCACTTCTGAAATTAAAGATGGTGATATGGTTTTGTCGCGTTCAAAAACACCTTTATTAAGATTATATATGAGATTACTTAGAAGAGGTGTTAATTGTTACATAAAGGGGCAAGATATAGGTAAATGTTTAATAAAGATGATAGAAGACATTGACATCGAGACATTAAATCCTTCTCTTGGACAAGACGGTTTATTCATACGTTTATATGACAGACTTTTTAAAGAACGTGATAAATTAATCATTAAACGAGGTCTAGATGTCACTGATGCCACATTGACAAGTAACATAATGAATATGTATGATAATATTAACTCATTACATATTCTTGCAGAACATTGTACTTCTAAAAAATCATTGATAAATAAGATAAATTCAATTTTTAAAGAGGACGCTGACGGTGTTTGCTTATCAACAATTCATAAAGCAAAAGGCTTAGAAGCAAACAATGTTTACATTCTCTGTCATTCTTCAATGCCATCAAAGTTGGCAACCCACGATTGGGAAAAACTTCAAGAGAAGAACCTTCAATACGTTGCATATACAAGACCAAAATTAAGGTTGGGTTTCATTTCAGAAAAAGAAATACGTCCAAGCGGTAGTCTGTTAGAACCTACTGCAATTATAACCGAATTAAATGCAATAGAACAACAGGTTTGTAAGATAACAGGAAGAGAAATTACAGAAACACCTGGTTATACTGATATGGCTAGATTCAGGGTTAAAAATATTCCAAAAATGGAGGAAACGAAACCGGATGAAAATGCAGCAGTAATAAAAATAGAAGAAGGTCATGCCGATTTGGATAACTTTGATGTGCTTGAGAGTTTAGGCAGTTTCCTTAAAAAAGATAAAGATAATCTTGAAAAATTAAAAGCATTTTTAAATCAATAAGTAATGATTTGCAGTAACTTTGAATAAAATCTACCGGTGATATCGGTAGATTTTTGTTACACTAACTATTGATAATGCATCCGCTAATACCCATTTTTTATGTAAAAGGAAAGTATTATGGAACAAAATAAACCAATCGAGCCATATGAAGGATTTGACATCTTTTCTCAATTCTGTAAATTAGATAGTGAAAAGTATGAGAAGTACATTAAATTAGTAAAACCCGAAGTTGATAGAATATTAGAAGAAATAATCCCGAAAGGATGTTGGACACTAGGTGTTAAAATGAAGAATAGGAACGTGGTAGCCAAAATTGTTCTCGATAGTAATGAAACCAAGTATATCGGCAAAAACATAGAAATAGACAATGAATACGTATGGAGTTATATCGTTAATGTAAAATATTATAACAATCAAAAGATTATTAGTGTTTTTGAAACCGAAGAAAGTTTCGACCCAATCACTCTTGGACAATCAATTTATAGTGAACTTGATGAACTTTACAACGATGAAGAATATCTTAAGTTAATTGAAGAGTTGAGAATAATGAACAAAAATTTTACAGGGGCCTAATCTAGTTAGTTATTTTGTTTTCTATTGAAATTGGTGATTAATTATATTAAGATAATATAAAGGTAATTTTAGAAGAATGATTACAAAAAACAATTTATCGCCAGAACTTAAAAGATTATTTAAATACATACAAGAAAAACTTTCTGTTGAATATCCAACCAATATTATTGGTGTTGAATACTTCATTATAGCATCGTTAAATGACGAAAAGAGTATTGCTTATCAGATACTTGATAAGACAATGCTCAATGACAAAAGGGAAACCTTAAAGAATGATTTAATCTCTTATGTAAAAGAAGAATCAAAAAAGTGCGATGGTGATAACACTACTACTAAATTCGATGATGTTTTTGACAAATATATTAATGATTTAAGATTTATTGTGACGGGTAAAATTAACTCAGGTCATATTCTTTTGTCAATAATAAAGAATAACAGGACAATTAAAAATTCTTTTAACTTGCTTGGTATAACGCCAAAACAAGTAAGCGATGCTTTATCTTCCATTTCAAATAAGGATGATAAGAGTGTGTTGAAAAAAACCAAAAAGAATAATGACAATTACCGGCCACAGGGGCCAACAGACGAGTATGTGCCACCGCTTCCTGAGTTGCACGGAAAGTCGGCATCCATTAATTACGTTGGTAACGAAGATTTAATTACAACAATTTTTGTTTCGTTGTCAAAATTTAATTATAATAATGCATTGCTTATAGGTGAGCGTGGAGTAGGAAAAACATCATTGGTAAAACAAATTGCAACAATGATTTTTGACGGTACCGCGCCTGAGGCATTTAGAAATCATATAATAGTAAATTTTAAAGAAGGGCTTGGTTCTCTTATGCAGCATTTTGGTGAAATAATGAATGACGCACAAGAAAAGGGTAATTACATTTTCTTTGTCCCTGATATTGACCTTTTAATTTATGATGGTAGTCCTTACGTTGATATTGTAAAACAAATATTAACAAATAAACGTATTAGTGTTATAGCAACAACAATAGAAGAAAGATATAATAGGGTAGATGCTGACAAATATTTTCCAAAACTGTTCAGAAAAATAAATATTCAAGAAAAAACAGAAGAAGAAACCATTGAAATATTAAGGCAAAATAAAATACTTTATGAGGAATTTCATGGAGTAAAATATTCAGATGAGATATTGGAACAATGTGTGTCTTTAACCAAAAAATTTGTTCCAAACGCTATTTTACCTCAGTCAGCCATTGACGTGTTCGATGAAATAGGTGCTATGGCAAGTTTAAAAAAAATAACAGATGCCTTATTATCTGAATTAGAAGAAAAATTAAACCATATTAAAAATTCAAAGGAGGCTTGTGTAAAAAACCACCTTGACGAATTATATCAAACATTATCAAAAAACGAGGTTACCATTGTTTCTGAGATAGAAAAACGAAAAAAGGAAATTTCATTAGAGAATAAAAAAACAGATGTGGATATAAACTACCTTTATCAGACCATAACATCATTATCAAAAATACCGGTTTCAAAAATTAATGAGAATGAAAAAACAAAACTCATTAAACTTGGTGATAATATCAAGTCACGCGTTATAGGACAGGATGAGGCCGTTTCAGAGGTTGTTAAAACAGTAAAAAGACAACGAATTGGTTTAGGAAAACAAGGAAAACCTTCTGTAATGATGTTTGTTGGAAACAGTGGAACGGGAAAGACTTATCTTGCTAAAACGTTGGCAAAAGAATTGTTTGGCAACGACAAATCATTTGTACGTATTGATATGAGCGAATACAACGATAAAACAAGTGTTAATAAAATATACGGTTCATCAGCAGGTTATGTTGGCTATGAGAATGGAGGAATTTTAACCGAAGCAGTTAAAAAGAATCGTCATTGTGTTTTGCTCTTAGACGAAATTGAGAAGGCATCTGATGAGGTCCATGATGTATTCCTTCAATTATTTGATGACGGACGTTTAACTGACAACAAGGGTGTAACAGTGGATTTCAGTAATTGTATTATAATAATGACATCAAATATCGGCACTAAGGAAGCAGCACTTAGGGGTAATGGAATTGGTTTTAATAAAAACGGTAAATTTGGTTCAGAAATAATAAATGCTGAAATTAACAAACGTTTTAAACCAGAATTTATAAACAGGATTGACAACATCATTATGTTCAATAAACTAACAACCGATGATATTAAAGAAATTATTAAACTTGAAATCAGTGACCTTGAAAAACGTGTTAATTCAATTGGTTATTTCTTTAATGGTGGTTTTTTGGAACAAAGTGCTGATTATATTTTTGAGTTAAACCAAAAAGAAAATAAAAACGATGATTTTGGCGCAAGGCTCGTAGTAAGACTAGTTAGAAACGAACTTGAAGACAGAATAGCCGAATTAATAATTCAGAACGACCTTGAAAAAGGCTATTGTTTTGATTTTAAAGAAATAATAAATGATAATGGTGTTTAAATTACACATCACACAAGAAAATAACAATGACGGACATTATATGCCCGTCATTCATAATTTAGGAGGTTTGTTATTTACCAATTAATTGGTTATACACCCTCATCACTTTCCTTAGGTATCCATTGGTACCTCTAATAGTGTACCCTGGACCACCGTTCCAAATACGAATAGCTTTCTCTATATTGTGTTCTGGATTGTACCGGTTTTGATATATATTGAACATTTCAATTGATTTTTCTTTACTATACCTGTCAGAAAGTTTGAATTTTTTATCTTTACTGACAACTTGATTACAATCCGCAACACAAATTGGGGAAATCTGTAAATAACCTACATGTTGGCCGCTTACGGCTCTTGGATTACCTGAAGATTCTACTGCGCTAATTGCACATATTAAAGTTTCCCATCTTGTGTCTGTGTCGCTCATTTCTTGTGTAAGAACTGTTAAACTACAAACTGCGAAAGTTAGTGTTAATACTGCTTTAATTAGTGTACTTCTTTTCATTCTAAAAATTTTGCTATTATTTAATAAAGTTAACAGGCAAAAGTCCATTCTTTGAAATTTTGCCATCAAACCAATATTTGATGACTTCTTCAAGGAATTTCCTTCTGTCTTTATCATCTATGAACATTACACGTACTTCTGGCAAACTGTCTAACATTGCGACTAAATCTGTTAAAGACAACTGTTTTAGTATTTCACCATTTCTATCAACAATTGCCATACTTTTAACGTCAGTTAAAAAACCATTTGATGAAATGTCTGCCGTAATTTGTTTTATTATATGAAGCCGTTTTATTATGTCTACGATTGCAAGGACTTTTTCTTTTGCCGGTATTAAGCCTTCTGCGATAATATCAGCAAAAATATCCTCTTTATGTTGTTCTGTTATTTTAATTACTCTATTTTTCATCTTCAAAAATTTACTTCTATTATAATTAGAAACAAAAAATTGTTTTTACAAATATACCATTTTTCGCCTTAAATTCCAAAAAAAATTACAAAAATTAACATTTGTTCAATCTATTTATATAAAAAATCTATATAGATATGGCAGAAAAAAATAAAACTAACAACGGCTCATATATGTTTTACGGTTATGGTGTAAACGAAGGTGAAGCATATTTAAAAAGAGCACAAGTAATGGACACCGAAGAAGTTGAGGGTGTTGTTGATGAGAAAATTGACGAGTTAAAAGGTAACGCACCAGAAGACCTTGACACTATTGAAGAACTTGCTGCTGCGGTCCAAAGTGGTGGCGGTGCTGATATTTCAGGTTTAACATCAAGGGTTGAGGAATTGGAAACTAACATTGAAAACAAACCAGACACTGATGTTGTCGAAAACATGATTGACACTGCAGTTGATGAAAAAACGGGGAATTTATTTAGTTCTGTAGAATATGACAGCAACGAAAAGAAAATCCTTTTCAAAAATGAGAGTGGTGAACAGGTTGGAGAGGTTAATGCAGCCGACTTCATTAAAGATGGAATGGTAAGCGATGTTAAAGTTGAAAACGGTAAACTTATTATTTCATTTAATGAAGATGGTGGAAGTGATACCGTTGAACTTGATATAACTGAAATATTCAATGCAAGTAATTATTATACTGCAACAGAATGTGATGAAAAGTATCAACCAAAAGACAACTATCTAACCGAGGAAAGCCTAACTGGCTATGCTACCGAAGACTTCGTTACAACCGAAATTGGTAAATTAAATATCCCAACAGTTGAAGAAGTCATTGAAGTTGCTGATGAAAAATATCAGGAAAAAGGTGACTATCTAACGGAAGATAACCTTTCTGGTTATGCTACCGAAGACTTCGTTACCACTAAGATTGGTGAACTAGAAATACCAACAGTTGAAGAAGTTATTGAGGCTGCTGATGAGAAGTATCAGCCAATTGGTGATTACCTGACTGAAGATAATCTTTCTGGTTATGCTACCGAAGACTTCGTTACCACCAAGATTGGCGAACTAGAAATCCCAACGGTTGAAGAGGTCATTGAGGTTGCTGATGAGAAGTATCAGGAAAAAGGTGACTATCTAACAGAAGATAATCTTTCTGGCTATGCTACCGAAGACTTCGTTACAACGGAAATCGGTAAATTAAGTATCCCAACAGTTGAGGAGGTCATTGAGGTTGCCGATGAGAAGTATCAGGAAAAAGGTGATTATGCAACAAAACAAGAACTAGATGAGAAAATGGATAATGTAACGTTATCTTCTGTTGCAACATCAGGTTCTTATAATGACCTTTTAGATAAACCAACTGTTATTTCAATGAACGATGTAGTTGAAGAAGTTAATGAAATGGGCTTCTTAAAAGAACACCAATCACTTGAGGGTCTTTTCAAGTCAGTTGAGTATGTAAGTAATGAAAAGAAGATTAATTTTAAAGATAATACCAATACTGTTGTCGGTTTCGTTGATACAACTGACTTTGTAAAAGACGGTATGGTAGATACTGTTACTGTTGATGAAAATAACAATCTTGTTATTACTTTCAATACCGACTCAGGTAAAGAATCTGTTTCAGTAAGTTTAGGCGCAATATTTGACCCAAACAATTACTTCACAACTACACAATCTGATGCTCGTTATTATCAGCAGGATGCTGCTAACGCAATATTTGTTGCTAAAACAACATTAGAAAGTTATTCAACAACTGAACAGATGGATGACGCAATCGAGGCTGCTGTTGAACCTAAGGCTAACAAGAATGATATTGATGCAACAATCAATGCACTTGTTGTTAGATTAAATAAACTTGAGGCAACAAATAACTATCTGATTGAGCATAACACAGATAGTGCAGACACTATCAATAATATGTCACCTGAGGACGCAGCAAATGCTGAAATCACAGTTTCAACCGATGAGGCAATTGCGGCACTTGCAACACCTAAAACATTCAAATCTGTTAATGTAGTTGGTGGTGAACTTGGTAGCAATACCACAATTACACTTAATGCAACTGATGATGTTAATGTAAGTGGTTTAACCGTAAGTGGTACAAAAGGTACAGGTAATGGTAAAATCAATTATGCGACAAATGAAGTAAGCATTGATTCAGTTAATATTGAACCTGGATGTTCTGTTTATAACGTGTTTGAGGGTTCACAGGATAGAACGCCCGAACATAGCATTGACAAATTTACCGCAAAGAATGTAGTAGTAAATGATGTTGATTTAGCGCACAATGTATTTAACATCTATCAATTTAATGATGATGCAGAAGTTGTTATTTCAGACTCAAGTTTCAATTTGAATGTTGCTAATAGTAATGTTCTGCGCGTAAGTAACGTTACCAATGCGAAAAATGTAACGATTACATTTAAAAACATTGATTTAACATACGAGAACAAACCATATACTGATGGGGATATTGAATGGGCAGGACTTGTAATCTATCAACCTTATGGTAATGATGCTGCATATACCGGTGATACAAGTAATACACAAACATGGTCATTCAATTTCATTAACTGCCGTTACAATGGAGAACTGGTTACACAGAATGAAGTTGGAACAATCAGACAGTTAATCTATCAGTACCAAGTTAATAAACAGGGCTGTGAAGCACCTACAGCATTCGGTGGCAACATTAACATTTCTGTTGAGTAACAGTTGTAAACACAATTTTAAAACGGGCATCTTAAAAGGTGTCCGTTTATTTTTTTAATTGTTCTATAACTTTATAAAGAAAAACATTAAGATTGCCATTTTTACCAATATCATTATAAATGATATGATTTATGTCAAAGTTGTTTGTGTCAAGCGAGTTTTCTGAGGGGTGGTGATTGTAAATGTCGTAGTCTGTCATTTCAACATAATAGACTTCCCCACCTATACTTTCAATTGCAAGTTTTTCGTTAGGAAACCTTATATCACCTATAACCACAGGTTTATTTTCTTTACGTAATGCGGTTATTCTATCAAGTAAATGATACACATGCCAGTTCTCATCATACCCACGCAAAACATCTGTACCAAGTATTTGTAGCAATACTCTAACATTAACAATATGCTTATTTAATAATTTTTCACGTATGTAATCTAATGGGACATCTGTAAGTTCTGATATCTTTTTACATAATGTTTCGTCAATTTTCAGATTTATTGACGAATTATTATTTTTGTATTCATTTAGTTCATCGATGTCAGAAAGGCCGGTAAGTTTAACACATATTTCTTTGAGTTTATCTGCAACTTCGAGATATGCATATCCATAATGGTCTTCCAAACAATGTGCAGCAACGCCCTTTCCTGAACGCATCTTGCCAGCAAAACCTATAATTTCATTCATTTTAAAAACTTTCACTATTCTTCTGTAACAAATTTATCAGCAGTCTTTTCTATTGTATTTAATTCTTTGATAAGACTTGCAACTTGCTTAACACTGTCTTTCTGATACACTTTATTATCTTTTACAACATGTCTTTCGAAAATAATGTGTGAAAATTCCGACTCTCCAATATTTCTTGTAATATTAAGTTCTTTTAGCGTTTCATCGTCTGGCAGCAAACCATCCCTTATATTGTCAAATACATAAGATTTTGCCGTTTCACGATTTTGTTTAATTAATTCCAATAAAGTTTTTCCATTTTCATCAACAATGGTATCTAATGTAATTGCATTGTCTATATATTCCGTCATAATACTAGTTTTTTACAAATATACTATTTTTTTATGACAAAAACAAGCAAAATATACCATAATACCATAATTTATGAATTTTACTTACTATTTAGAATAGGTTGTCGGCCTAATGTTGTAGATGAGCAAAGAGGAAGCCTTGCACATTATGGTTTTAGACAACCTTTTTATTTGTTTGTGTTTTTTTCAATCTGTTCAATATATTGTTTATCTATAATAATTGTTTCACCAACTTTATCGGACGATTCAAACATGATTTCATTAAGTAAATCTTCAATGATACTGCGTAGTCCTCTTGCACCAATCTTAAGAGAAAGTGCTTTTTCGGCAATATAGTCTATTGCATCATCAGTAAAGTCAATATCATTACCATCTAAAAGGAAAAGTTTACGATATTGTTTCAACAAAGCATTTTTAGGCTCTTTAATAATTCTTACTAAATCTTCTTTGTTTAAATCGTTAGTATATGTAATGATTGGGAAACGGCCAAGAAGTTCAGGAATTATACCGTAAGCCTTTAAGTCGCTGGGTGTAACGTGTGAAAATATGTTTTCATCGTTTTTTTGTTTGCCATTGTTCTGTTGATTAAAACCTACCGTCTTTTTGTTAAGCCTTCTTTCAATGATTTTATCAAGTCCATCGAAAGCACCCATTCCAACAAAAAGAATATTGGTTGTGTCAATGTATATTAACTCTTGTTCCGGATGTTTTCTCCCGCCATTGGGTGGTACACCAACAATACCACCTTCAACAATTTTCAACAGTGCCTGTTGTACACCTTCGCCACCAACATCCCTTGTGATTGATGGATTGTCTCCCTTTCTTCCAATTTTATCGATTTCATCAAGAACAATGATTCCGCGTTGGGCCTTTGACACATCCATATCTGCTTCACGAAGCAATCCAAGAATAATGGTTTCAACATCATCACCGACATAACCCGCTTGTGTCAATTTTGTTGTGTCGGCAATATAACAAGGAATATTAAGGCATTTTGCGATGCTTTTAAGCATATAGGTCTTACCCGTTCCCGTATTACCAAGAAGGAGAACATTAGATTTTTCAATGAAGACATTCTTGTTTTCCTCGAAAATTTCATCGCCCTCGATGGCATAATTTTCTTTTTCAATGTCATCTAACAAAATGTAATCTTCAACAGAAATTTCTTCTTTTGTTTCAATATTAATGATTTTAAATTGGCCCGGTATTGCTCCAAACACATTAGCAAGAACACGTTTATAATGGTTACAAACAGAAACCGATAAACGCTTTTTTGCATTATCCTGCCCAATCACATAATCATTTAAAAAATTATATACTTCCTTGGGCCTTGGAATTCTCATTTGTTGTTTATATTCTTCCATCATTTCTTCTTCACTACGTTTTGTTTTTCTTGTTTTTGCCATTTTGTTTTTTATTTTTATATTATTTTGTGTGCAAAAGTACTATTTAAAAACAATAGCAACAAATTTTTAGATATTTATTTTTGTTAAAAAACGTTAATTAAAAAGTATGTATTTGACTGAATGGTATTTTCCTGATAACTATAATAATATGCCAGACCCGATAAAATTGTATCACGGGACTGATATAGAAGCCTTAAACAACATTCTTGAAGATGGCGTTATATGCGCTAAAAGGGGTAGGTGTACAGGCGAAACCAAAGGTGTTAACTGGTTTTTTGTAAAAAACAAAAATAACTTTAGTCGTGGAAGTATGTTCTCAATTGAAGTCCCGAAATCTATGTTTGAAAACGGACAATTCATGTTTATGAACGATATTGCTGTAACCTCAAGGGATAGCGAAATACCCATTGATGGCCTTAATTTCAGAATTGAAACAATAGGTGGTGCTGATGAAGAGGTTTTCATGAACATATATAAGATGATGAAAGAAAAAAAACCTGATGGTGATTTGTTTGATTGGTATGAAATGGTCAACCGGATAAACAGGGAATTTAAAGAATGGCTTTATCCCATTGATATGCCTGTTTACATTCAACTTATCAAACAATTATTTGGTGAAAACACAGTGAAAGAATATGGGTTAACGGAAAGTTATATCCATAACGGTTATTTAGAAGAAGTTGAACCCGATGAAGTTAATCTTGATTCATTCAAAGTAAAAGATGAATTACAGCCAGACATATGGGTGAACGGTAAAATCAATTCAGATGTCAGAAAACAGTTATTGGAGATTGCACAAGATTTCATTGATGACTTAGAGATACGTTGGGTTAAGCCAAAAGATATTATAATTACAGGCTCATTAGCAAATTATAATTGGTCTGAATATTCAGATATTGATTTACACATTGTGATGAAGTTTTCAGATATACATGAAGATGTAGACCTATTAACAGATTATTTTAAAGCAAAAAAAGACATATGGAATGAAAAACACACAGGATTAACAATTTTTGGTTTTCCTGTTGAAGTTTATGTTCAGGATTTGGATGAACCGCATTCTTCTTCTGGCGTTTTTTCACTTATAAGCAATGAATGGCTTGTCAAACCAAAAGATTTAAGTGATGCGAAACTTAATAAAGATTACATTAAATCTGAAGCGGCTAAAATTATGACAAAAATTGACGAACTCTGTGAGTCTGATGGCGATGAGGATACAACCTTGAAAAAAGCAGAACATTTAATGGATTATGCCAAAGATTTAAGGAAAAAGGGTTTAGAAACCGATGCAATGGAAATGAGTTCAGGAAATATTATATGGAAAACACTAAGACGTGAAGGCTATATAGAACGTCTTGCGGACCTTATTACTGCAACATATGATAAAATCAATTCAATAGATTAGAAATTATTGATTTTATAGACTATTTATAATTAAAATAACTATAGTTAGAATAAAGCAAATATGAGCAAGAATTACGAAAACGAAATAAAACAAATGCAGAGACTTATTGATTACGGGACAAAGAAAGAAGTTAACGAAAACCGTAACAATAACTCAGTTGTTGAGTATCAGACAAAGGGTGCTGATGGCAGAACTTACGGAATCGTACGCGAATGCAGTAAGTATTACATTAAAGTGGCTCCACAAAAGGACACCGCTGTTCTTACAGAAGACTTCGATTACATCGGTGGTTTCAATAACAAACGTTTCAATGAATACGACAACTATACGAAGGCTTCAAAACAATTGGACCTTAAATTAAAAGCCATTAACGAATCTATGGGTGTTAATACGCCAACGACACAATTTGTTGAAACACCTTCAGCAGAGTGGCAAATTAACGAAACAAAGGAAATGCGTAACGAAATTAACCGTTTCCATGAGTTAGTTAGCAACGTTGACAAATTGCTTAAGGAAAATAATCATATGACAAGTACCCATACAATCCCTGAAGCCCCAGGTAAAGCAAAAGTAACGGACAAAGACGTTAGCACACCATTTGAAGTACCCGCAACCGCTAAAGGAGACAAAGAAGTGAAGAATGGAACTGTTAATTATCAGAAATCAGGCCCATTTGAAACCAATCCTAAACTTGATATGCAATCAGATAAGAAGCCGACAACACCCGGTGATAATGGTATTCCATTCGAAAAGAAACCATCATTTGGGCCGAAGTTTGACACCAACGGTTCTGTTGCAACTAAAAACCCAAGTGGTGGCAAGGTAACAAGGGCTGACGAAAATGTTAGCAGAACTATTAAATTAACTGAGGAACAAGTTCTTGCTTGGAGTAGGAATAAGGACTATATGGATAAATCTCATGGAACTGAAATAGGTCATAGTGGTGACCCATTTGAGGAAGAAGTTAACGCAGAAAAAGAAAATGACAGAAATATCAACACAGAATATAAAATGACTGAGGGTGTTGCTGCTCACATTACAGATAATCAGAATGTACCAAAAGCTGGTACTGGTAAACCGCGTAATTATCAATCGCCTTTTGATGATGATGTAACTGAGGCTGTTGATGATAAAAATGATTCACAAATGCTTCTTGATAGTGATTATTCAGAAGACGCTATCGGTGATACTGATTTTGACGGAGTTGAAAGTTTTGACGATGACTTTGATGGTGAAGATGAATTCGATTTAGAACTTGATGATAAATTACCAGATGAAGATGTTATTGACGATGACGATGTAAACTTTGTTGATGACAGTGACTTTGATGATGATATGGAGTCTGATGATGACTTTGTTGATGACAGAGATTTTGAGGATGATGACTTTGATGATGATATGGAGCCTGATGATTCACAATTTTACAATAATGATGGATTAAAAGGTTTAGACCTTGATGATGATTTTGATAATTTTGATGATGACTTTGTTGATGATTATCCAGGTTTTGATGAAAGTCGTTCACGTAGGCGTAGTCGTAGAATGAACGAAAATCTTGTTTTGAACGATTTTGGTAAACATCCAGCATATCAGAAGGAAGTTATGTCTCTCCCACCCAACAAAGAAATAGAAAGGTGGGGACGCGATTGGAATGATAAGTCAGCCAAGGGTGATGAGCCTTATGGACGCACGATTGGTAGTTCTGCACCTTATACTGAAGACATTATCGATAAAATCACTGATATGGTAATCAATAGGCTTAGTCCTAAAAAAAAAGTCTGAGTGAAAAAAAGGTTTTAAGGGTTCCTCACCATTCAAAACCAAGAATGTCATCGATGCCACCAATGGATAGTGGTTTTAATGACAATCAGCCACCAATGGATGGTGGATTTGATGGTGGGGGTGCTCCAACCGGTGGAATGGGCGATTCAATGCCAAATCAACCCGTTATGAATGACGGAATGGGCAATGATATGATGGGTGATGGACCAATGAATAATCAAATGCCTACGGATAATCAGTTTGACACCAATTTTGATGCGGGTGTTGACGCTGATGAGGAACAAGACCCAAAGACATACATCCAACAGTTAACAGGGAAATTATCCCAAACATTAAGAGACTACAATAAATCTTTGCCGCAACCAGATGTAGATTTGGATAAATATGTTGCAGGTATGATTGTTAAACAAGCAATAGAAGGCCTTTCTGAGGAGGATACGGAAGAGATAATTGACAAACTTAATAATGGTGAAGATTTCAATATGGATGCAAACAACGATAACTACAATCCAGATAACAACGGCAATGACATGCCAATGGATGACGGAATGAATGATGATATGGGCAATAATATGAATAATAATGGCCCACAAAACCAAATGGAATCGTTTATAAGGGACTTGCACGAATTGACAATAAAACCATCTGAAAAAAAAGATGACCAATATCAACCTAAAAAGTTGAACACTAAAAAAGGTTACAAAGTTTCACCCTTTCTACCGAAATAAATGAAAAACCCTCATAACAAAGAACCACGATTAAAACGTGGTTTTTTGTTTTTATATACTATTTATTATAAAACATTTAGTAATATGGCCAAATTATTTAAATTAACAGAAGAACAGTATAGATTTGCATTAAAAGAGGGGCTTGTTGGTGACAATGGAAGTAATACAACTACAACAGGTAAACCAAAATTGTCTATTCAGGTGGATAAAACACAATCTAAAACATTAGACAAAAGTTACGAAGAAGCCGCTAATACTGTAAAAGCAAATAATTTGCATCCAAAGGATGTTAATTTTGTTGTTAATGACAAGACAAAAACTTCTGAATCCTATATAATTTCCAAAAAGGAATTATCTGAAAACAGACAAAAAAAACTCAAAGAAAATTCAATAACTTATACTGTAAGTGATTTTTTAAATAAAATTAATAAGTAATGGAAAAACTTCCAAACCATATAATAAAGGCACTGCTCAATAACAACACATCATTGGGTGACCATCCTTGTTTTCCGCCAGAAGATGAGGAGAAATTTGTTGTTCATCTTTTAACAAAATATTATAACGCACTTTTGGATGATGTGGGTACGACAGATATTCATAAATTGAAAACTGAACTTAGTAAACTTTTGTCAAACGCAATAAAATATGAGCGTGATAATCAGCAAGCATTAGAAAAATTATGCGCAAGAGTTGTGACTGAGTTATTTGACATACCAGAAAATGTTGTTGATATAAGGGTTTTTTTGACAAATGAAATAGATACATCATCACAGAGAATGTTTCCCGAAAAAACGGAAGGTTTTTCTTTTGAAAACATTAAGGATATGAACAATATCGGTGATGAAATTTATAAAAGACGCATATTAAACAGCCTTATTGCAGGTGCCGCCATTAACTTTGCCAGTGATGTCTCGTTATATGTGCAAGAATTGTTTAAGATTGACCCTGAGTTGCCGTTTATATATAAGAAAATATTGTTAATCAACAATCTTCTCCTTTATCTTGATAAAGATATGGAACAAGAAGATAATGGGGATACGGAAGGTGGTTCAGTTGATGTGACAATCACATCGATGGATGAAATGCCAATAATTGAAGCCAAAGGGATTATTTTCCCAATCTTATTAGAAGAGACTATAAAAGGTGTATTGGAACTTGTTATTTCGCATGGTTTACCAGAAGACACTGACAAAGCACAGTATATCATGAAAAAAGCAGATTTTAAACTAGCTGAGGATTGGGATTTAAGATTAGGAATACCCTTGTATGATTTATTGGAGAAACAAGCCGATATTGAACCTGTTTTTCTTTTTTATGAGTTGTCAAAAATGAGTGTTTCATCATTTAATGATAACATGAGAGAAGTTTTTGCGTGTACAAAAAGCGGAAAACGTTTTTTGGAAAAACTTTCAACGGATATACAAAAAAAGAAAAAACTTGATGATTTTGATGATTATATTCAAGTTATGAATAATAAATACCCAGTAGATGATGGTGTGTTTACAAGCGATGAATTATTGGCATTATGAATTTACAGGAAGAATTTATAAAATGTTTACAAGATAAGACAAGGAAATACTTTATTGAGCATTTCCTTTCAACTTTTAATGCTGATGAAAGGCGTGAAGTCCCATTCAAACTTTTTCCTCGTCAGGTTGAGTTGCTGAAAAGTTTTGTAAACTATTCTAATACAGTGGCCGTAAAACACAGACAGGCGGGTATAACGACTGTTGCAAGTGCTTGGGTTACCGGTCAATGTGTTTTTGCGTCTAAAAAATCGCCTGAGACCATTTTATGTATTGGCAATAAATTAGACATTTCTCAACAGTTGCTTGAAAAAATGGGAACATTCCTTGACCAGGTACCTCGTTGGTTTTGGGGAAATGAGTTTTATTCGCCTGACCCAAGCAGCCCAAAAAACAAGAAATCAATATATAAAGCAAGAAACAAACAATATATCGAATTGTTTAACGGTTGTCGAATTTATGCACGTTCATCCGGGGAAAATGCTGCTCGTGGTATTTCAGCAGTATCAATATTAATCTTTGATGAGGCCGCGTTTATTCAAAACGGTTTGTCGGTTTATGCACAAGCCGTTGCTGCAACTGCATCTGTTAAGGATGCTAAAATTCTTATGATTTCTACACCAAACGGTAAAGACCAACTATATTACAGAACATATTCAAAGGCTGTTAAGAAAGAAAACAACTATCATACGGTTGAATTTAAATGGTTTCAGGATTTAAGGTATAACCGTTATCTTAAATGGTATAGGAAGAATAAAGAGAATGGCCAAATCGAATGGGACTATGATAAGGTTATCGACAAACTTGGCAATATCACATATGATGAAGAAAGGTGGAGAAATTTAGAACAGGATGGATGGACACCCACTTCTCCGTGGTTTGAAGATATGTGTAAGACATTCAACGGTGATGAAATGAAAATTGCCCAAGAGTTGGAAGTGTCGTTCCTTGGTTCATCAGATAACGTTATTTCCGCAGAAGTCATTGAAATGCAGTTGAAAACCAATGTGCGTGTTCTCCCTGATGATTGGAAACTTAGGGACGAGTTTGTTAAAGAAACGTGGATTTGGAAAGACCCGATACCGGGACATAGATATATATGCTCAGTTGATGCGTCATCGGGCGCAGCAGAAGATAGAACTGCTATTGAAATTTTTGATGTCGATGCCATTGATGATAATGGCTTCCCATGTGTTGAACAGGTTTTGGAGTACTACAGGAAAAAGACGGGTGATGAAATCGGAGAAATGGTTTCACAATACGCCACTTCTTTTAACGAGGCACTTGTTGTAGTTGACTGCATTGGCGGTTATGGTGATGCTACAGTATTAACTCTTCAGCGTTTGAAGTATCCCAACCTGTATTATGAACAACCGACACTTAAAAGTTATACTCTTGAAAGGGCTTATTCTAAATTTAATCTTAAAGTTGGTGACCAACTTCCCGGCTTTAGGAACAACGCATTAAGAACACAAATGATTCAGTCATTTATAACGGTTGTGAAAGAAAATGTCTTTAAGATACGTTCAATGCGTGTTATAAATGAAATGGAAACTTGGGTTTATAAAAATGGTAGACCAGACCATATGGATGGATGCCATGATGACTCCTTAACATGTCTTTCAATGGGTGTATTTATAATGAACTTTTTCCTTCTTAAAAACGAAAGGGATAAATCAAAGGATGCATCAATTGTAAAATCGTGGTGTGTGAATAATACGACAAATACTGATTTTTCAAGCAGGAAACTAGAAGAACACATGTCAATGTCACAAAAAAGACAGATGCCATTTTTCAGTTCAAGACAAATTGAAAAAGCAGAAAAACAAAAATTAAATGCCATGATTATGCTTGGTGGCTTTAAACACCCTTGAAAAAATGATAAAAAAGACATAAATTTATAAAAATATGTAATAGCAATGAGTGAAAAAACAAAGCCTACAATATTTCAGAAACTGAGTTATGTATTAGGTGGTAATTCAGGTCTGACCAATTTAAGAAACAACGTAAACATTTACGGTGTAAAAGATAGTGATGTCCTATTCAGAACTAAAGACCGTGAGGAATATAAACGTAAATCATTGGAATTAAAACAACAAAAGTTATTGGCCAATCAATGGAGAAGAGCACAAATTGATTTGACCAACAAATCACTGGCCGGACTTAACGAAATAAAAATGATGTACCGTGATGCTGATTTAATGGACACATTCCCAGAAATCGGTGCGGCACTTGATATCGTTTCTGAAGAAGCAACCTATATCAAGAATGAGGGATATATGGTTAATGTTTCTTCAAAATCAGAACGCATTAAATCAATTCTTCAAGACCTTCTTGTCAACCGTTTAACAATTAACACCACATTGCCAATGATTTGCAGAAGCATGTGTAAATACGGTAATAATTTTATGCTACTTAATGTAACATCTGACAATGGCATCATCGGTTGGAAACAATTGCCAGTTTATGAGGTTGAACGTTATGAAAATGGTATGGAAAATCCATACGTTGGGACATTTGGCATGATTGGTAATTCTGACGAAAAAACATTTGACACCACAAAATTTATATGGCTTCAGCAAAGTTCTTACGTTTTATAC
>JAEEGL012516843.1_pt1 | contig 43333 bp, 43 predicted proteins | sample 9134231 | NCBI WGS metagenome assembly JAEEGL01 (sample SAMN16246548, study PRJNA631951) | gut metagenome | biome: gut microbiome; feature: rumen; material: fiber-attached | host: Bos | place: Iran: Karaj | collected 2018-10
ACCAACACCCATTTCTCTTTCTGTGTCCATTGTTTATAGCGTTCTTTGCGTTTTATTGATTCCAGTCCTCCGCTTTCACTTTTCCTCACCCATTTCCTGATGGTGTGATGAAATGCTTCCGAAGTTATCCCATCCGGTGTTTCTGGATACTCCCCTCGATAATACATCTCGATGCACATCAATTTGTACTCGTTACTGTATTTCATAACATTACCCCCAATACTGGTTTCTTTGTCCAGTATTGGGGGTACATATCATATGGGATGCTTTTTTTCTTTCTCTACGGCTGCGTGCAGATACATGCAGCCGTTACCCTAAACTTAAAGTTTACTGAAAAAACATGAAATTGCGCTATACAACGCATATACGTCATAACACGACGACAATTCATAAGGCGAATGCATTGATAGGAGGCCAACTCCTATATCAATTGTCTCGATTCCAAGAGAACTGACATATCTCGCAACTGTACCACCGCCGCCTTCATCTACTTTGCCAAGCTCCCCGATCTGCCACGGAATTTTTCCCTCATCGAATGCCCGTCTCAGTTCACCAAGATACTCAGCTGAAGCGTCATTGCTTCCTCCCTTACCACCGCTGCCAGTATACTTCGATAGTGTCGGGCCGCAATTGAGATAAGCGGCATTTCTGCGCTCATAAACTTCGGGGAAATTAGGATCATAAGCGGCGTTGACATCCGCAGACAAACATTTTGAGCATAGATATACGCGCTCTGGTGCCACTTGACGCGGAGCACAAAGCAGGGAAATGAAATTCTTCAGCATATCTGAACAAAGCCCTGTATTTCCCACAGATCCTATCTCTTCTTTGTCGGCAAGAACTACAACACACGTCTTTGAAGGAGACTCCATCTCAGCGAGAGCCATGAGGGCAGTATATCCACACACCCTGTCGTCCTGTCCGTATGCTCCAATGAAGCTGCGGTCGAGGCCAATATAACGAGCACGATATGCAGGCACGACTTCCAGCTCAGCGGATATGAAATCATCTTCGATCATGCCATAGCGCTCATTAAGAATCCGGAGCATATTAATCTTAACGGCATCTTTTTCTTCACCCGCATAGGGCAGACTCCCAAGAATGATATTCAGCTGTTCTCCGCTGATGATCTCGCCCATCGTTTTGCTTCCCTGAGCTTTTCTTGCGAGATGCGGGAGAAGATCCGTGATATAGAAAACAGGGTCCGTCGTATCCTCGCCGATACAGACTGTGATTTCTCTACCATCTTTCAATACGACAGTTCCATGTATTGCGAGAGGAATAGCAGTCCACTGGTATTTCTTGATTCCACCGTAATAATGCGTCTTCAAGAAAGCAAGATTCGTTTCCTCATATAAAGGCTTTGGTTTGACATCCAATCTCGGACTATCGACATGAGCAGCTGTAATCAGAAAACCTTCTTCAAAGGGTTTTGTACCGATTACAGCAGCGATTACACTTTTTTTGTGATTTAGCCAGTAGACCCTATCACCCGGTCTATATGCCTTTTCCGGGTCAAAGCATTGAAAACCTCTTTCACTCAAAATAGAAACCGCCTCTTTTGAAGCTTCCCGCTCTGTTTTCGCACGATTCAGAAATGACATATAACCATTACAGAAAGCAGTCACTTCATCATCGCACACGGCTAGCGGAACAGAAAATGGTTTTCCCTGTTTCGACAGAAGTTCTTCACCCAATTTTTTCTTTTTCATAATCAAACTCCTTGTTTGCTTTTCATCCAGTCATGCGCTTTTGATAGAATCAGCTGCGAATATGAGCGAAGCAGCGCAGGATCTCCATCATTCAGCAAAACAATGTCGGAACGCCTGATTGCTTCACTGGAATCGAACTGCGCATTCAATCTGTCTTCTGCGGCACGTGCAGAAATCTGATCTCTGCTACATATTCTTTGAACCAGAATCTGACGCGGCGCAGTCAAATAAACAGTCAAATCACATATTTTGTCCATTCCGCTTTCAAAATACGCCCCCGCCTCGATCACGATCAAACCGGTTCCCTTTTTCTCATGTTCAAGGATCAAATTATTTATATGTTCCAGGACATAATGATGCGTAATGGCGTTTAACTTTACAAGCTTTTCCGCATCAGAAAACACGATCGGTCCAAGAACACTACGGTCAATTCTTTGGTTTTCGCGATCTTCGACAACAGTGCCGAACTCCGAGACAATATCTTCGTAGCATTTAGTTCCCGCGGTCTGAAGCTCCCGCACAATCCTGTCGCAATCAATTATAGTTGCACCAGATAAAGACAGTTCACGCAACAAACTGCTCTTTCCGGACCCGCTTGGACCAGTAATTCCCAATACGATCATTTTATCTCCACCACATGAAAACCGGCAGCTCTGATCAGTCGGTTCGATACTGCAAGCGCTTTACCGATATGACCAGGAGCATGAATCAGTATTCTTTTTACCTCTCTCGAGTCCAGATCCCTCAATACCGCAAAAATATTGTGTGCCTGCTCTTCTGTAGAGGAGGCTTTTCCATAACTTACATGAGGAATCGCGATTCTCTCATTCTCCTCGGAAAAGCACATTGCCACGTCACCTTCACGGGCATTTTTCTCCAGATATTCAATATAGTTCCTGCTGTCAGAGTCAATCAGGATCACTTCACAACCAGGTGAATAATGCCGATGTTTCAGCCCGGGAGATTCCACCTTCTCATCTGCCTTAACGTCACGGAAAACAGCCGATGAGATTTCTGCTTCAGGAACCCAACGTCTGATTTCCTCCAGAGAAATGATACCTGGACGAAGAATCATAGGTACTTCTCCCGTAACAGAGATAACTGTGCTTTCCACTCCGACCCTGCATTCGCCGCCATCAATGATTAGTGGGATCAATCCATTAAGGTCATGTACACAGTGGTCAGCAGTCGTAGGAGATGGTTTGCCGGACAGATTAGCAGATGGTGCGGCAAGAGGTATTCCAGTCGCATCAATGATTGCTCTTGCAACCGGATGCTCCGGAAAACGTATCGCTACAGAATCTAGTCCGCATGTTACCACATCAGAAACCTTTTCAGTTTTTTTGAAAATGATTGTCAAAGGTCCCGGCCAGAAATGCTGAATCAGTTCACAAGCACATTCGGGAACAGACTGGACCAGTCCATCCATCATTTTCAAATCACTGATATGCACAATCAACGGATTATCCTGAGGGCGTCCTTTAACTGTAAATATCCTGTGAACAGCGTCTTCATCAAATATCTGTGCTGCTAGTCCATAAACTGTTTCAGTTGGAATAGCAACAACCTCGCCCTTTCGAAGAAGAGCACCTGCCGCAGAAGCTACCTCTGGAAGATTTTGTTTATTTGTCTTTAATACTCTTGTTTTCATCTTCAGTCATCCGAGCTTGCTTGAAGTTTTCTCGCCTGATCAGCCGCAGCAAGAGAATCAATGAATTCATCCAGATCTCCGTTCATAACATTCTCGATTCTGTAAGAAGTCAAATTAATCCTGTGATCGGTTACACGGCCCTGTGGAAAATTGTAAGTTCGGATCCGCTCGCTGCGGTCCCCTGTTCCAACCTGATTCTTTCTTTCCAAAGCAATTTTACTGTCCTGCTCACTTCGCATTTGATCCAACAATCTGGATCGAAGAATCTTCATTGCGCGGTCTTTGTTTTTATACTGGCTCCTCTCATCCTGACACTCGACTACAAGCCCTGTAGGAAGATAGGTGATTCGGATTGCAGATTCCGTTTTGTTGACGTGCTGTCCACCTGCGCCGCTGGAACGAAACGTATCGATCTGCAGGTCTTTCGGATTGATCTCCAATTCAACATCTTCAGCTTCCGGGAGCGTAGCTACAGTGACCGTTGACGTCTGAATTCTTCCCTGTGCTTCTGTTTCCGGGACACGCTGAACCCGATGAACGCCACTTTCATATTTAAGTCTGCTGTATGCCCCCTTACCAGTAACTAAAAAGCTGATTTCTTTGAACCCTCCCAATTCGGTATCATTCTCGTTCATGATCTCTATCTTCCAGTTGTGGGCAGCAGCATACATACTGTACATACGATAAAGATCAGCTGCAAACAAGGCAGCTTCTTCTCCCCCCGCTCCGGCTCGAATCTCTACTATAACATTTCGATCATCATTCTCGTCTTTTGGAAGCAAGAGCGTCTTCAACTCATTCAGCATGATCTCCCTATTCTTCAATGCTTCATCAAGTTCTATCTGAGCCAGATCTTTAAATTCCCTGTCAGCACTTTCATCGGAAAGAATCTCTTTTGCCTCAACGAGGTTCTCCTCATTTGCAAGAAATCTATCATATGCCTCTACGACAGGTGCCAGATTCTTATATTCCTTGCTTAAATCACGAAACAGATTTTGATCCGCAACAATCTGCGGATCTTGGAGGCGTCCAGAAATCTGAATATATTTCTCTTTGATTTTCGCAAGTTTCTCTATCATTCTCTTGTGACCTTTTCACCGTTTATCGTCCGTATATTTTTCTCGATTTTCTGCCTGGGCAACATGATTTCATGCCCGCATTTCATACAGCGGATTTTGAAGTCCATTCCGATCCGAAGTACAACAAAAGCCTTGCCCCCGCACGGATGCTGCTTCTTCACTTCTATAATGTCATTGACTTTAATATCCATCTGGTAACACTCCAATCTAAATAATTATACGGCTTTTCACCATCATGATAAAGACTCGTTTTTTTCCTCATCTGTTTATGGTATAATTTATGATCATGAGAGGGTGATGCCATGGAAAGAGATGCTTTTACTGCCGGTGTTGAACCCGGCGGCCTGAATTCCACGAACGAGATCAAAATTTTGTGCTGCTATCTTGTTAACGAGATGCAACGCCCTGTTCCTCATGACCTTTTGGTGGAAGCCTTGACCGTCTCCGGACTGGTTAATTATTTCGAGGTCGCCAGTGCAATCTCTGAACTGCTCCTTCTTGGCAATCTCATTCAGGAAGAAGCCGGATATTCTGTCTCCGATTCCGGCAGACAGATTTCAGAGACGCTTAGCAGAGATCTTCCCCTCTCCGTAAAAGAAAAGTCCATCTCCGAATTAAAAGACTTAATGTCTTATTTTTCCAAGTCTGAACAGATTGATGTCCAGATACTTGATTACGAATACGGTTTCAAAGTAGTATGTGTTCTGAACGATGATGTAATTGGAGAGATTTTTTCTACAACACTTTATGTTCCAGACAGAGAAACAGCAGTAACAGTTAGAAAACACTTCATCGAGAATTCGGAAAAACTGTATCGGAACACCTTATATTCTCTTACCGGAAAAACACTTGATTAAAGGAGTATTTGCATGGATCAGGATATGAATGCCTATCTTGAACAACTTCGTGCTCGTGCCGAAAAACGACTTCAGGACTCTGGAGCAAATGAGAAGACTGTTGAGAAACCCACAGAAGCGCCTTCAGAAATTGAAGTGGAGACTCCTGTTGAGGACAAAGAACTCGTTGAATCCAAGCCTTCCTTCAACGCTGAAACCAGTATTGATGAACTGATGAAGGAACTGCTTCCCGATATGAGCGAGCCTACCAAACCATTTGAGGTCAAACCCGAAGATCTCGATGAAGAATCTGCTCAAATGATGGAAGATCTTGTTGCTTGGGCTAATCGTGATCCTACGATTCCTTTTGAACCGATTTCTGAGGAAAATGCAACAGAATTGCACGAGATCGTATCCGAACTCGTTGACGATGCCCCTTCCAATCCAGAACCTGATAAGACCGCTGAATTCGAACCTGCAACAGAACCGGAGAAAACAAAATCCTTCAAAGTTTCTTCTTCCGAAGAACCGGAAACTGGGAAAAAGTCCTCTGTCTTTAAATCTGAAAAAGAGAATGAGCCTAAGTCATCAGAAGATGATGAAGACGTCGAAAAGCCTGATTCCAGAGAGCAGAGGCGAGAAGAAGCTCGTGCCAGACGGGAAGAGAAAAGGCGTGCCAGAGAACTCAGGAAAGCTCTCGTTGATAAAGAAAATGGTGCCAGTCGCGGTCTGATCGGGGAAATTCTTTATGTGATTCTCTTCGTTCTGCTTGTTGCAGTCACCATTCTGGCTGTTCTGTATCTGCTTCAGACGATTGCCGGCATCAAGATCATTGACGTTGAATCATTGTTTGATCTTGTCTTTCACTGGATCAGCAATAAAATCCTTAAGTAGAGATTTATATCGATTATGGGAAATGAATTATTGCTCATTCCCCATTTCTCTATGAAAACAGAAAGCCCTGCGATTTCTTGCAGGGCTTTTGTCATTTCCGGAAAAACAATTATGCTTTGTTATCGCATCCAAGAACATCAACGATTTTATGAGCAACGAGTTCTTTGATCGCCTGACGAGCAGGTTTCAGATACTGACGAGGATCGAAATCACTAGGATGCTCCGCGAAGTACTTGCGGATCGTAGCTGTCATGGCAAGTCTCAGGTCAGAGTCAATATTTATTTTGCAGACTGCCAGACTTGCAGCGTGACGGAGCTGGTCCTCAGGAACACCAATAGCATCAGGCATCGCGCCACCATACTTATTAACAATAGCAACCAGATCCTGCGGGACGCTGGAAGAACCATGGAGAACAATCGGGAAACCAGGAAGTCTCTTGGCAACTTCTTCCAGAATGTCAAAACGAAGCTGGGGCTTCGTGCCGGGTTTGAACTTATACGCACCATGGCTGGTGCCGATTGCAATTGCAAGGCTGTCGCATCCAGTCCTGCTCACGAATTCCTGAACATCCTCAGGACGTGTGTAAGAACTGTCTTCCGCGCTGACATTGACTTCGTCCTCAACACCTGCTAGCGTTCCGAGTTCTGCCTCAACCACTACACCATGATCGTGAGCATAATCAACGACCTGTCTGGTAAGGGCGATATTCTCTTCAAAAGGCTTGGAAGACGCATCGATCATGACAGAAGTGAATCCACCGTCGATACAACTCTTGCACAGCTCGAATGTGTCGCCATGGTCAAGGTGAAGAGCGATCGGAAGTCCAGTCTCCTGAACAGCGGCCTCGACCAGTTTAATCAGATAAGTGTGGTTCGCATAAGCTCTTGCGCCCTTAGAAACCTGAAGAATCAGCGGAGCATTCAGTTCCTTAGCTGCTTCCGTAATTCCCTGAACGATCTCCATGTTGTTCACGTTGAAAGCGCCGATTGCGTAACCGCCGTCATACGCTTTAGCAAACATTTCTTTGGTTGTTACTAATGGCATAATCTTTACCTCTCTTTGTAGAAATGATTTATTGCTTATCACGGTTTAATTCTACTATTCTGGATAGGTAAAATCAATAAGCATGTAACTTGAAAGCAAATGCCGGATTTGATATAGTCATTTGGGAAGCATAATGAATAATCATTATAATTCGGAGGAATTATTTTTCCTGTTGCACTATCAAAAAAATGATTGGAGTATCACTATGTCAACTTTAAAAGGCGCATGCATTATCGGCCAATCCGGCGGCCCCACTTCCGTTATCAACGCAAGTGCAAGGGGTGTTATTGAAACTGCATTGAAGAACGAAAATATTACCCAGGTCCTCGCCGCTGAAAATGGAATCAAGGGGATCCTTGAAGACCGTCTTTTTGACTGCGGTCTTGAAGACCCCAAGGAACTTGAGCTTCTCTCGGGAACTCCCTCTTCATCGCTCGGATCCTGTAGATACAAACTGAAAGATTCCGATGTTGATGACACAGATTATAAGAGAATTCTTGAAATCTTCAAGAAATACAATGTTCGTTATTTCTTCTATAACGGCGGTAACGACAGCATGGATACCTGTAATAAGGTCTCCAAATACATGCAGAAAGTCGGTTATGAATGCAGAGTAATCGGCGTTCCCAAAACAATCGACAATGACCTTGCCGGGACAGACCATTGCCCTGGATTTGGCAGCGCTGCGAAGTACATTGCAACCGCCATTGCAGAAGCAAGCCTCGATGCGAAGGTATATGGTTCTGGCGGTCCCATTGTTGTATTTGAGATCATGGGAAGAAATGCTGGATGGCTCGCAGCCTCTTCTGCTCTGGCGAACTGCATCGGAGAAGGCCCAGATCTGATTTACCTTCCTGAGGTTCCATTTGATATGGATCAGTTCCTTGCAGATGTCGATCGCGTCCGCAAAGAAAAAGGCGGCTGCATTGTCGCAGTCTCTGAAGGCATTCAGGATAAGAACGGTGTTTTCATCAGTGAGTACGGCAGCGACCTTGCCAAGACCGTAGACGCTTTTGGTCATAGTCAGATGGGCGGACTTGCTTCCGTTCTCGCAAACAAGATTAAAGAGCATACTGGCGCAAAAGTCCGTGGTATCGAGTTCTCTCTCCTGCAAAGATCAGCCGCACACAGTGCATCCGGTGTAGACCTTGACGAGGCATATCGCGTGGGCGAGGAAGCTGTCCTGGCAGCTGTACGCGGCGAGAGCGACAAAATGATTGCTCTTAAGCGCGCTGACGGCGACGAGTATAAATGCGACTGTGTCGCTGTTCCTCTTTCTGAAGCCGCCAATGCTGAAAGGAAGGTTCCTGAAAGCTGGATGAATGAAGCCAAGAACGGGCTGAATGAAAATTTCGTAAAGTATGCCCTTCCTTTGATTCAAGGCGAGACACTGCAGAAAACCGAAAACGGGCTTCCCCGTTTCGCTCATCTGAAAAAGATTCATCCGTAAAAGTGTTCCATATTTCAAAGACTCGGCCGATTGCCGGGTCTTTTCTTTTCAAGAAGTACATTTTCTTTTTTTTAGTTGATTTTATGCAAACCATATGCTAGAATACTTCTTGCGTCGGGGTGTGGCGCAGCTTGGTAGCGTGCTTGAATGGGGTTCAAGAGGCCGCGAGTTCGAACCTCGCCACTCCGACCATAAAGAAAAACCACGGTTTATCCGTGGTTTTTTTATTCTCCATATTTTTTCCTTATGTCGCGTTTTTTGCTCTCACTTCTATTCCGCAATTAATCAAATAAATAATAGTAAAGTACAAACAGAAAGCCCGATAAACATCCGCAAAATGCTCCGATCGGCCAGCGGAATTACCTACAAAATGATTTATGATCTTAGGAAGAACATCACACTGGGAAAATAAAGATATAAGCATCAGCCAGCCTTTTAGTTTTGTGCTGTAAATAAGATCTTCTGGTTCGCATATCTCAACAGTATAAAACAAGTGGGCATTACCTAATCAGTTATAACCTTTTTTATGCTGCTCCCTAATCCCAATAACCATTTCTTCAAAACTGCTAACAAAATAACAGATTTATTACTTAGCCCTTGATAATTTCCCCTCTACTATTCATATATAGGCGCTCAATACGTTTGATTTCAAGGAGAAGAATCTCCCTCCCCAAAATTGATATCTGATATAGTTTACGTTTATTCTCTTCCCTGCAAAAAGATATTAAACCATCTTTTTCCATTTTTGAGAGAGTCCCATACATTGTCCCAGCACTAATGGAAACAGCGCCTCCAGTCATTTTTTTGACTTGTTGGCTGATTCCGTAGCCATGCTGAGGTGTCTGAAGACAATAAAGAATATAAAATCCGGATTCAGTCATAGGAGCGTATAGCTTTTTTAGTCTTTTATCCATCCCCTCCTCCTTTCAATCGAGGCACGATGCATCGCTCCTCGATATATACTATATCGATGGACGATATACTTGTCAAGTATTCCAGAAAAAATGACGGAAAATCATGCTCATCTCGCAATCATTATCCGTCACTCATAGTATTGTAGCCTGATTTCCCTACTGCCGTATTTGGTATGGCGACTGATACAGGCTCGTCATATCTCGTCTGCAAAGTGGTCTTTGAACCCTTCTCCAAAAATCTCCGTAGCACTTGTAACAATTACAAATGCACTTGGGTCAATATCCTTAACTACTGCACGTACTTGCTGATAAAGTTGTTTTCTGAACGCACACAGTACTACGTTTTTGTCTGTTCCTGTATATGCTCCCTCACCCTTGATAAACGTAATGCCGATTTCCAGTTCCTCTAACAATTTTTTGCTTATTTCATCATGTTTATCACTGATAATATATACTAGTTTCGCTTCGTCACTGCCATACAGCATACGATCCAGCACGAATCCCTGAACGACTAACGTTAGGACTGCATAAAGTCCCAGCTCGATCTCATGGAAAATCACAACAGACAAAGAGCCAATAAAGCAGTCTAACAGAAACGACAGCATTCCCGTTTTCAGATGGACATATTTCTGCCTCAGGAACTTAATTACGATATCCGTTCCTCCAGTACTGCCTCCGCCAAGATAAACCAAAGACAATCCGATAGACATCACAGCTCCTCCCGCAAGAGAGGAAAGTGTGAGATCCTTAGTAAGCGGTATAAAAGAAGAACAGCTGTTATTGAAGAAATCCATTGCCGCAGAAGAAACTATCAGTACCAGAATCGTTCTGGCAACAAATTTATCTCTAAAACGGTACCAGGCTACAATAAACAACGGGACGTTTATAACAAAGTTAATTACACCGATTCCAAGCGGGATAAAGCTCGATAGGACAAAAGCAATACCTGCAACTCCCCCCGGAGAGATTCTGTTGGGATCCAGGAAAAAACATATGCCAACAGCATAAATGACAGAACCAAACAGGAGCAAAAAAAGATCTCTGGGCGAATCAAACAAGATTTTTCTTTTCATAAACTGCGGTCTCCATGTGCACAAGGGCATCATTTGTGATTTAGAAACACAGCTCACAGGTTTACAAGGAATTACCTTGACTTTTCCTGATCACTGACATATAATACTTTTTGCCGTGGGGGTGTAGCTCATTTGGGAGAGCGCTTGAATGGCATTCAAGAGGTAGTGGGTTCGATCCCCATCATCTCCACCATTGATGGTTCAGATTTCTCTGGGCCATCTTTTTTTATGGCTTCTTATATCGTTGCTTCTTCCCTCTCTTAGTGAGCCGAATTCCAGGAGTATCTGTAGACAAAGGATCATTCCTGTATTTTTTGGTAATTTTCACACTGAAATAGATCAATACAAAGAAACCAATGAAGTATAATAGAACTAGAATCCATTGCGATGCCGTCATAGGCTGCATGCCATAACCTCCGCAAAATCTGGAGAATCAATGAAAACACTATTTCGTTATCTAAAGTCTTATTCATTATACTGTTTCCTTGGCCCATTGTTCAAATTGATCGAAGTCATATTTGAATTATATGTTCCTTTGGTACTTCGGGATTTGATAGAGGAAGGAATCAGTCTGGGAGATCAGTCTTTCACTGTCAAATGTGTAATTAAAATCGCTCTTTTAGGTCTCATGGGATTTCTCTCCGCATTATCAGCACAGTTTTTTGCAGCAAGAGCTTCTGCCCATGCCACTGGTGATTTGAAAAAAGATCTATTCTCACATATTCAGCAATTATCATTTTCGCAGATTGGAGTTATTGGCAAAAACACTCTTTTCAGCCGACTTACGGTTGATATGAATCAAATTCAGACCGGAGTAAACCTCGGACTTCGTCTTCTGCTTCGTTCTCCGTTTGTTGTGTTTGGTGCAATGATCATGGCCTTCTTTGTCAACAAAAGAAGTGCCGTATACTTTGTGATTCTTATTCCCCTTATGTTTCTGTTTACCTTCTTCGTTTTACTGAAGACGATCCCGATGATTTCACGTAACCAGAAACTCCTCGATAAAGTCATCACTGTTACTCGGGAGAACCTTACTGGCACTCGCGTTATCAGAGCTTTCCGTCATGAAGATGAAGAAGTTCGACAGTTTACGGATCTCACAGAAAACCAGTCATCGCTTCAACTGGCTACGGCGAAGTTATCTCTTTTGTTAAATCCCGTAACAACTATTCTTGTCAATGTTTTTACTGTTCTTTTAATCAGTAATGGAAAGGTACAATTCGACAACAGAGTTCTTTCGCAAGCAGATCTACTGGCGCTTTATAATTATATGTCCATGATTCTGGTCGAATTGATAAAACTCGCCAATCTTATTATTACTCTGACTCGTTCCATCGCCTCCGCCAATCGGATTCAGGAAATCATGAATACTGTACCGGAGGACATTCCAAGAGTTCTTTCTTCCGCTTCGGTTTTTCATGCCGAGAACAGTATATTTATTGACCGAGCCTCTTTCTGTTATCCTTCTGCTTCCGTTCCCGCCATCTCAAACCTTTCTTTTTCTTCCAGACCGGGAGAAACAATAGGCATCATCGGCGGTATCGGTTCCGGCAAAACAACGCTTGGCTATCTTATTGCGGGGTATTATCTTCCTACTGATGGCACTATCTCTTTGTATGGAAAGTGCACATCATCTACAGATCCAAAAGAACTCAGGCAAAACATCGGATTTGTTTTCCAGCATGCAAAACTGGTAAGCGGCACTGTAAGGACCAATTTGCAATGGAGCGTGCCAAACGCTACAGACGTTCAGATGATAGAAGCACTTAAAACAGCTCAGGCGTGGGATTATCTAGAAACAAAGCAGGGCCTTGATACTGTTATTGAACGTGATGGCCGTAATCTGTCAGGTGGTCAAAGGCAGCGTCTCTCGATAGCCAGAGCACTTCTGCTCAAACCTCGAATTCTTATTTTTGATGACAGCGCATCTGCTTTGGATTACATTACTGAAGCAAAGTTGCGTAAAGCACTCGCCTGCCTGTCTTGGAAACCGACAAAGGTCATAATTTCCCAGCGAATCAGTTCAATCCAACATGCAGATAAAATACTCGTTCTTGACAGGGGGCATCTTGCAGGAATTGGAACACATGAACAACTGCTGTCGAACTGTCCCGAATACATTGGAATCGCTCAATCTCAAGGAATGGAGGCCGAATCATGAAACAACACTCCTCTCGCCTATCATCCTTTTTGAGCGACATGAAGCAGCAACCATTCCTTTCACTGGCATCTATTCTGCTGTCAGTTGTGTATGTTCTGACTTCTCTCAGGATCCCACTCCTTGTAGGATCAGCAATTGATTCCCTGGTTATTCCGGGAAGCGGGAATTCTGTGGAAATTGCAGGAATTCTTACTCAAATACTTGTACTGACGGTTATCTCAGGAATGTTTCATTACCTTTCCTCTGTTCTTACGAGCAGACTCTCGCTATCGATCAGTAGAGAACTCAGAAAACGTTGCTTTAATCATCTCCAGCGCATGCCCCTCTCTTATATCGATTCTCATCCTGTAGGCGAGATTCTTGACCGGATCATCTCTGATATCGAAATTATTTCCGAAGGTCTTCAGTTGTCTTTTTCTCAATTGATTATTGGAGTGACCACAGTCCTAGGCATTGCATATAATATGCTAAAGCTGGATCGCTCTTCTCTTATCATTATTGCAATCCTTACCCCTCTTTCCCTTCTACTTACAAAATTTCTCGCAAAAAATACCCATCGTTTTTATGATGCCCAGTCACGTTCTAGAGCATCCGAGTCGTCTTACGTAGAAGAATTACTGTCCGCATTTGATATCAATAAAGCATACCGGCACGAACAGACGTCTATTGAAGTATTTAACAAACTCGATGACCGCTTCGTAACTGACAGTGAAAAATCCACTTTTTTCTCCTCGCTAACAAATCCGTCTACAAGACTACTAAATAATGTCATTTATTCACTGATAGCTTTTGTCGGCGCTTATCTTTGCCTGTTTACCGGCGGTACCTTTACAATTGGTCAGTACTCCTCACTGTTGTCCTTTGCCAGCCAATTCGGAAAGCCTTTTAATGATATCAGTAGCGTTGTAACCGAATTGCAGAATGCGATAAACAGTATAAACCGTGTCTATCAGTTTTTGGATGAAGATGAGGAAACTCCGGATTCAGCATATGCAATCAATGATTTCATCGCCTCAGGTCAAGTTGAACTGAAAGACATTGAATTCAGTTACAATAAAGAAACATCTTTGATTCGTGATTTTTCTGTTACTGCGCCAAAAGGACATCATATTGCTATCGTTGGCCCAACTGGATGCGGAAAGACAACCATCATCAATCTGCTTATGCGTTTCTATGATCCAATCTCGGGAACAATCACGCTGGATCATCTACCCTCAACTGAACTTACTAGGAATACTCTCCGAAAGAATTTCGGGATGGTGCTTCAGGACACTTGGATCAAGACAGCAACAGTTAGAGAAAATCTCTCTTTCTCAAATCCTGACGCCCCACTGGAATCAATAATAGAGATTGCTCAAAAAACGCATGCAGATGATTTTATTAGCATGCTTCCCCAAGGATATGATACAGAAATCGGAGAAGATGGTCTCTCGCTTTCCGAAGGACAACGTCAGCTTCTATGCATCACGAGATTATTCTTAACTCTTCCACCTATCATTATTCTTGATGAAGCCACGTCATCTATCGACACAAAGACAGAGAAGGATATTTTTCTGGCTATGGATGAACTGTTAGAAGGTCGTACTAGTTTTATCGTTGCACACCGTCTTTCCACCATTGAAAACGCAGACACGATCCTTGTTATGAAAGATGGTCTGTTAATCGAGCAGGGTACCCATCGCTCTCTTCTTGATAATAGAGGATTTTACTACGATCTTTATACCAGTCAGTACCACCCCGATGCTGAGACGACCGCATAACGTTATTATGAAAGGCAGCGCCTTATATAAGGCGCTGCCTTTCTTATTCTGATTTAAGAACACCCGTATAGTCAAATGCAGGGATAAAACTTTCTTTTGCTGTTCCTCCATCCTGTATATATGCCTTTGTTATATCTATCGATAGTGCGAAATTCAATAGGCGATCATATTCTTTTTTTGTCACTTTTTTCAAGAGTTCTTCCGGTATTCCTTTTCCCTCTCTAGGTGGGACATACTGATTCATAATTGAAATAATTATTTCATCTCCAAACATTGAATGAAGAAGATTCAATATGGCTTTAGCATCTCTGTAAGCACCTGGGAGCATCAAAACTCTTACAATGACCCCTCTTTTCATAAGCCCATCTTCAAAAACAGGACAGCCGATATCTTTTACCATCCATTTTAGTGCCTGCAAAGCAACTTCGGGATAATCAGGGGCAAACGCATATCTCGAGGCAAGTTCGGATGAGAAGTACTTAAAATCTGTTAGCCAGATATCCGTCACCGGACAAAGACTATCATAAACTTTCCTGCTGACATAGCCTCCAGTATTTACAAGAACAGGAAGAACAAGTCCTCGTCTTTTGGCTTCAATCACACAATCTCTGATTATTGGGGCATAATGATCCGGGGTAACGAGATTTATATTATTAGCCCCCTGTTCCTGAAGTTCCAGCATTATTTCCACTAATCTCTGCTCAGAGATTTCGATGCCGGAATCTCCAAGAGCTATTTCCCTGTTCTGGCAAAACAAACATCCCAATGAACAGCCTGAAAAGAAGATAGTTCCGGAGCCCTTTTCCCCAGAGATACAAGGTTCCTCCCAAAAATGAAGAGCTGCCCGAGCTATCTTGATCTGCTCAGGCGCATTACAGAAACCTCTCTGGACACTTCGATCCACATTGCAGTTTCTAGGGCATAGATTACAAATCATCCTCTTAAATAATCCTTGAAATCAGTAAAATAATTTAGTAAGATGAAAAACACGGGCCGGTGTGATGGAATTGGCAGACGTGCAGGACTCAAAATCCTGTGGTAGCGATACCGTGTGGGTTCGACCCCCACCACCGGCACCATTTTGGGAAGGCGGAGACCGAGTGCAATTATTATATCTTCTTTTTGTTTTCTACCCAACCAAATCTTGAGTCGTTTTCCGGAGTCTATTGACTCCGGATTTTATTATTTTGATCATTTGCATAAACTGTATCTGTATTCTGTTCAATGCTATAATATAGCGGAAAACTGATCAGACATGTACAGTTTGGAGGATGATAACTCATGAAAAAGGAATTATTGCTAAACGGGCACAATATTATCGTTCTGGTGCCAGAAGGAAAAATTGATACACTGTTTTATGTAAATGAGAATGACATAAATAGATATCTGGAAGCCTATTCCCGATTTACCGAGCCCAAATTCGGACTGGTTTTGATCAGTGATATCAACTGGTTCTATGATCTCACCCCTTGGTTTGCTCCTACCGTATATGAAAGCGGTCCTGACTTCGGAGGACATGCGTCTGAACATCTTTCATTTATTGAGAATACAGTTATTCCTCAGGTAGAGAAACTCGTCGGCATACCAGAACACAGAGGGATCCTTGGATACAGCCTTGGCGGTCTGTTTGCAGTCTATTCTTTCTATCAGTCCGACCGATTTGATCTCAGCGGTTGTTTTTCCGGGAGCATGTGGTATGACAACTTTTACGAGTGGATGGCTGAAAGAAAGCCAAAGGCCACAACCGGGAGCATCTACTTTTCAATCGGGAAAGAAGAAGAAATAACCGAGTATGTACGTATGAGGACAACCTCCATTATGATGAGAAAAGCTGTTGCCCTCCTGAATGATCAGGAATATGACGCTTTTTTCGAATATATGCATGGGGACCATTTTGAGAATATCCCAGATAAAGTTGAACGCGGTCTTCGATGGCTGATGGGTGAGTAAAATGCTGTGCCCTAACTGCGGAAACCAGACAAGTGGAAGTCATATCTGTGAACACTGCGGGTATGTCTTCCCTTCTAGGAAAAAAGGTCATTCCTTACGGGCCATGGTACTCCTGGCGTCGGTTGCTCTTACCGCCTTTCTTTTATGGAATATCTCCATGAATTATCTGAATTATCATGGCTACTCTACGGCAAAAATATCAAACAATGGGTATCCTTCTCCTGCCTCTCTTCTGAATGACTACATGAAATATGCCCAAGAAGGAAAACCCAGGTTTGTTCTTTCCACCTTCCATCCTGAGATAATTCGATATTATTCAGACTATTATAATAACAATGAGGATATTCTTTGGGCTACAGACGCAGCTTATCGTAAAGATGTTTATACCCGCTTTTCCTATTTTATCATTGACAAGGAAATCACTTGGACAAAAAAGTTTTATCAGGGAAAACTAGAAGAGTTTAATATCAATTGTTCAGAAGGAAAAGATTTCCGATTGTTGTTTCTGACAGAATCCCCGAATGGAAATAATCAAAACGAGCAGTTTTATTTCGAAATGGTTGAAGATAACGGTCGCTGGTATATGCTCAGCGTATATGAATAGACGTGGCATTACGCCACGTCTATCTATATAGTCTCATTCAAAAATATGATAACTCTTAATTCTATGATCTTGAATCATTTTCTTCACTTCATAAGCATGCTGTTCCAGATAATCCGAGCGAGAATCGGAAAGTCCTCGATGCCTGAGCTGATCTATAAAATAGGCGCATACTCGTTCGATCGCTCTCATTTTCTGGACAAGCCCTCTGTCCTCATTCGTTCCGATCAGTAAATAGTTCAGAGACTGAACAAGGAGATTCATTCCCTCAATCTCTGAAAGAGCTCTCAATGACCACTTATAATATGGACAATAACGTCTGTTGAGAAGGAATGCAGCCCGAATGCTCTCACGGACAAATGAGTCTAATGCAAGAACTGCCGCCCCCATCTCACCATGGCGTAAGCATCGTTCAAAATTGTACTGGCCGGATTGCGCCATGGAAATAAGACATTTACTCAATTTGGCATAAAGAACGTCATCAGGATAGTACCTAAGGAGTCCTGTACGGATTCTGCTGAATTCTCCGGGGCCATCATAAAAAATTATCCCGTTTGTAGCTTCAGCAAATGCATATTGCGGTATTGACATCCATATTATGGGATCATCCGGAACATCAGCATATCCAATCAATTCAGTGTAAAATTCTGAAATCGAAAACACACCTTTGCGCTTATCATTTGAAATACTACTCCGCTGAAGCGAAATACCCATGAACGATTTAGGGAGTCTATCATATGACTCCTGAAGAACCTCTCCACAATCGGCATAGTCCTCATCAAGAAGCCAGATACAGAAGCCTGGTTCAATATCATGATCCAGTGACGTTTTGTCATCGTATCCGAAACATTCGCTACCTCTCCCCACTAGACCCACGGCATATCTACCGGAGAGTTCCGGAAACTGTTCCTTTAACATAGGCAGCCCCAATTGTTCATAATATTTTTTTGAAATATCACGATATCGAAGCATTGATTCCCTCCGCTGTTTTTATCAACCGTTTTGCGTCCCGGAAGAATCCAAGTTCTTTAAGCCCCAACCCACAACTGTTGGCATAAAAAGAATAATAGGAATCTCTAGGTATTGAAGGATCATCGAACACTTTCAGGCACAGATCGACATAATACTCGACCCTATCATCATCTGGAGGGTCCATATGGGCATAGGTGTCTGCTATGTTCATATATGTCACAGCTTCCTCCAAGGGTGTAAGACTATTTCCCTTTACAGAGGACAGTGCCCTGTTGAGATGCTCAAGCGCCTCGTCATAACGGCCAAGAGCTGTAAAACATGCGCCCATATTATTTAACAAACTTGCAAATCTATAGTCATCTGGTGCAATAGTATCAGAATACGCCCTGCTAGCCATATAGTAATAAGTCAACGCCTCATCATACATCCCGAATTCCTGTAAAGCTGTCGCTCCGTTGACCCATATCGTTCCTGCAGTTGCAGTTCCCTCAATACCTAAATCCTGAATTAGTTTAAAAGCTTCATGAACTGTTTTAATCCCCTTGTTTCGGGATCCATCTTTTCTGTATACACCAATCAGTTCAGATAACAGTCCCAATTCCGCTGCGGAATCGCCTGCCTCCCGGGATTCTTTCAACTGCTGTTCGAGATACATCTTGGATTCGGAATATTTACGTTGTTCATTCAATCTGTCAACATGCTCCAGTATTGCCTTCACATCCAGTTTTGAGTTTTGTTTATTGAAAGATGGAGTTTTCTTATACTGGCCAACATCAAATGGACATGAGGGATCCCGGAAATCGTAATCGTTCATTTTTTCTTCTCACTAAAAATTTATGAACTATGAAAACCAATGAATAAATGATATCATTAGTACGTGAGAAATAAAACTCAATGATAAGGAGACGTATTATGGAATTAAAGGGTTCTAAAACAGAGAAGAATCTCCAGTTTGCTTTTGCTGGAGAAAGCCAGGCAAGAAACAAGTACACTTATTTTGCTTCCAAGGCCAAAAAAGAAGGCTACGAAGAAATCGCGGCCATTTTCCTGGAAACTGCGGAGAATGAAAAAGAGCATGCTAAACTCTGGTTCAAGTATCTTGATGGGATCGGCACTACTGCAGAGAATCTGAAAGCTGCTGCAGCCGGCGAGAATGAAGAGTGGACAGATATGTATGCTCGTTTTGCTAAAGAAGCTGAAGAAGAAGGCTTCATCGAAATCGCATACAGATTTAAAGGTGTCGGCGCCATCGAAAAACACCACGAGGAGCGCTATCTCAGACTTCTTGATGATCTGAACAACGGCAAAGTATTTGAAAAAGACGGCGTGGTAATCTGGAAATGCCGTAATTGCGGCCATATCCATGTTGGCACAAGTGCTCCTCAGGTTTGCCCGGTCTGCAATCATCCTCAGTCCTATTTCGAGCAGGTCAAAGAATAATCGATTACACTGTTAGGAGAATCTTTCTATGAAATTTTATCGTTGCAATCGTTGCGGTAACATTATCGCCTATGTTGAAAACAGTGGAGTTCCGGTAATGTGCTGTGGCCAGAAAATGGAAGAGATCATTCCAAACACCACTGATGCTGCTGGCGAGAAACACGTTCCGGTAGTTACTGTGGAAGGAAATAAGGTCACTGTTAATGTCGGGGCAGCACCTCATCCGATGACTGAAGCTCATTTTATCTCCTGGGTTGTGCTCAGCACTAATCTCGGTAATCAGCGTAAGGTTCTATCCCCAACCAGTGAGCCAAAAGCTGAGTTCCTTCTTCTTGATGGCGAGACTGTTGAAGCATGCTATGCTTACTGCAATCTTCACGGTCTCTGGAAAGCATAATCACTGCGTTTTTACCGGACTGTCACTCTCTGAAGTGGCAGTCCGGCCTTTTAGGGGAAATACGATTATTTGCCTTCATACTGCTCGCAGCTGAATACTCTTCTCTATTGTCGGAATTATTAGATAAATTATTGACGGTGAATTATGGAAAAGATCTATTTTTGCGGTTCAATCCGCGGCGGAAGAAATGATGTACAGCTCTATCAGAAAATTATTTCGATGATAAAAAATCAGGGATATATCGTCTTAACGGAACATATTGCTTCGCCTGAAGTTTTTGGTCTTGAGAGAGACAAATCTGATAACGAAATCTGGATTGAGGACATGAGCTGGCTTGAGGAATCAGACACAGTTATCGCTGAGTGCAGTACCCCCTCTCTTGGCGTAGGGTATGAACTGGCTGTAGCTAAACAACTTGGAAAACCGACCTATGTGTTTGCTCGGAAAACTGAAAGGCCACATAGTCTGTCTGCAATGATTGCAGGCGACCCTTACTATCATATTTTCATGTACTCGGACAAGGACGAATTGTTCCACACCCTTACCTCTTTGCTAAATGGAGCCCTATAGATGAAACTTCATAAATTGACAGAGCACTGTTGGTACTCCGATTCTGCGCCCGAAACAGACCGTCCTTCTCTGGGATACATTCTTGGAACTGATGGAAAGGCCGTTGTTGTTGATGCGGGGAACAGCGAGAACCATTATCTGGAGTTTATTAGTCTTCTTGAATCAAATAATCTGCCTAAGCCCTCCATGTGCTTACTGACTCATTCGCACTGGGATCATGTTCTTGGAATGGCAGCAGTCGATGTGCCTACTATTGCTCACACTAGCACTCAATGTCATTTGAAAGAAATGTGTGATTGGAATTCTGCCCAGACCGATGAGTTTTTCCGCGATAATGAATATGCCCGTGTTGAATATGAAAACCATCTCGAGATTCATCCCCGATTAGCAAGTATATCATTCTCAACACAGTTAACTATTAATCTTGGGGAACTTCAGATACAGGTGTACCCTGTGATTAATCCCCACTCAGATGATGGAGTGATTGTTTTCGTTCCGGAAGACGGGATGATCTTCGCAGGTGATTCTTCCGCCGGTAATTTTTCTTTACCAAATATTGCCTATGTTCCTGAATTATTGAAAAAGTATACCTCCTTCATTTCCTCACTGGATTTTCATTGGTTTCTTCATTCTCATCGAGAGCCGACCAATCGTGAACAAACTATGCAATTCCTTAAAGAGGCCAAAGAACGCGGCTATTACATTTTTTGAATGACGAAGAAAAAACCGGGCTGAATGCATGGGAATGCACTTCAGCCCGGTTTCCTCAATCATTCTATAAATTGAAAGTATCTTTAATCAGCGAGGCAACTTCAGCAGCAGACAAGTTGCTGTTATCAATTCTAAGATAGTTGTTATATTGAAGCTCACCTTCCCTGCTAACCAAACGATACTGGCCTTCCGCTAACAATCTCTCATTCGACTTGCTGATATTTCTTTTTGAGGGTTTATTGCTTATTCGATTTTCCGTGGAATTCCTTGCCAGTCTTATTTCTAGTGGCGCAATCAATTCAACGTAATAGAACTCAGTGTCATATGGCTTGAATATCTCCTCCACATGAGCAATATAGTCCCAATCCTCCTGATGATCAAAAGCCCACATGTAAGTAAAAATCATTCCGTAATTCGATGAAGAAGCATAATTCCTGAAAACTGCATCTCTGATCTCAGTAATGGTCTTTCCTTCATAATAGCCGAATATCTCAAGGACAGGTTCAATCGCCATATGATTATGGAACAGTCTAAGTCCTGTGATTTTCATCAATTCCTGCCCGACTGTCATCTTACCAACGGCACCGCTTCCAATTATTACGACTAGTTTCACTGTTCCACTCCATTTTGAATTATGATTCCGTACTCTAAAAACAGCTGATGCCTGAAAAGTCAAATCTTCAAACAAGGATAAAGAATCTTTTCCGTCCCAAGTCGACAACAGATTCACAGGGGTTTCCGTATCGGATGCCTAATCACTGTTTTCTGTCTCAGCGGATTGACTTTTCTCGCATCACTAAGATAAATCTCATGATGACGCCTCTGATCCGTTATATCCAGCACATAACCTTCTTGTTTCATGTAATCGTGCATTCTGGTAACCGTTGCAGGCTCGTCATCGAATGGCCCAATATGCATACACTGAACACATAAACCTTCCCCATAAGTCATGAATTCGACCGTTGAGAAATCCATTTTTTTCTTTTTCGCCGCTTCCTCTAAAGCCCAATAAAAATCTGCTTTCTTCACAAAATCAGGGAGCCGGATCGCGGAGATCCATTGAAAGTCTTCTTTATGGGAATAATCGATTTCCTTCAGTCCGTTCTGCCACCAGAACCCTTCCAGCGGGGGGACTGTATAATCGAAATATCCGTCTATCCTGTAATCTCCTTTTTTACTCATCTTAATCGTAAATGCAATGCCGTAAAGAAGACCGATAGCACGTTTGTATTCCCCTTCTTCCAGATTCGGATCACCCTGTCCACGAACTGCAAGAAAATTCATGCTGGGTACCTCCACAATCTCAGGTTTGTTGGGAGGCATATAGAATTCTTTGTATTCTTTTTTGAAATCGAATGACATTTTTATCACCTGTGAATGATCAGAAAATCAGTTTCAGTTTAGTTGTTATGAACCGGATACTAAATTATATAATTCTTCAGTAGCCTGCCGCGTTTTTGCAACAACCCCATTCTGTTCAGGAAAACAGTAATAAAGACACTGTTTATTCCCGATGCAGATAATATCTCCCAACTCATACCAATAATAGTCTGAATAGCAGCTATATGAAGCTTTGGGATCTTGATCATATACAAGTTCACCATCATCCGAAGTTAAATGAAATCCCGTACTGTCGTGGATAAGTCTGCCTTTTCCAATCATATAGATTGCCTGATGATCCACCATCATACCAATTTCAACAGGAGTATCGAGACGATAAGTGTTGTCCTCCAGTTGTTTGCGAACTTCATCTCGTTCCCATTTATACCAGTCCGGAATATGGGAATACGCGCATGTATTGTTTTCACATTTCAACTGTCCGTATTCATCAAGGATCCACCTTGTCCCGCAGTTACTGCATTCTAAATGTATTCCCTTTCCATGCGTCACTCCTTCCTTGTGACAAATTGGGCACTTGTATAAAATGCGTTCCAATCCGTCCGCACGGAACGGTTCATCAATTTTGATCCTGTTTTCCATCTGCCAGCGGAAATTATCAAAAGAAAACGCTTCTTTCAAGACTGCATCAATTTCTTCGGGGGACATCCTCTGAAGTTCATCTGGTCTCAGCAGAATTCTGACCGTCGCTGACACATCTACTTTCCGTTTCTGTAGCATGTTATATAGCGGATCTCTGGCGAAAGCGCCTTCCGTCTTGATAAATATTACCGGTATCCCGAGTTTTTTAAGGAATTTACCTAATCCTTTTGGCGGATCCGTCGCAGTGCCGTCAAAAGAATAGCTTGCTTCCGGATACATCAGAATACTGTTGTTCAACGTGCGAACTGAGTACAGAATATCTTTGAGCAATGTTACATCAGAAACAAACTTTTCCGTTGGGATACAGCCAAGATGACGAAGTAACCAGTTTTTGCCGACAAAACCATCTGATGTACAGATTATCGAGTATGGTCTGGGATAAAGGATTTTCGAAGCTATTCCGAGATCGATAAAACTGGAATGATTCATCAACACCATGCAGGGCTGATTTTTGAGTGAAGAGAGATCGTCTCCTGAATAACTGAAATGTGTGGCCGCAAGATCTGGGACGGCGATCAGCCGCATCAATGTCCGGAAAAACAAATTTGGTTTAAGTGGCCTTTCATGCGGAGCATGAGGTTTAGATATAACTTCCTGATAAGTCGCTGTCTGCGTTTTGATTTTCATCGTTAAAGAACCTCTCTGTAATATAGTCCGGTAGTCCTTTTGAAATCCGGTTTCATCCCCTGCAGGAATAATCGGTTCACCTCATCAATCCGGGCAATTCCTTCATCAGTAAACCAGAAAAGATGATGATCCACGGCAGGGATCGCCTGATCCGAAAGACAGATTGGGACACTGTTAAGCAAAGCAGATGTAGATTTCTGATTGCATTCCACCGGGAATGAGATTCCGAACCTGTCAGTTATCTTTCCTTTTTCCCTGCACATATTGCATCCTATCGTCGCTCTGACAGGACAGTTGCGGAATTGCATCAGCGGTACTCTTCCATAAACTACTATTCCAGTCGATAAGGGATGTCCAAGATTTTTTATTCTTTCCGCTGTCAATTCAAAAGACAAAGTAATATCTTTCATTCCTAAAGCCGCAAATGCGCTTAAGGAATGCGTGTTGACAGCATTAAGGCCGAATCCCCCTGTCACCTGAAAGCCAAGCCTGTCTGCCAATTCCAATCCATATATATTGTTGGTATAAATGGAGTTCAAGCCTCTTTCTTTTAAGACGGTTATCTGCTTGATCAATCTTTCCCCACTATCAGGGAACTGAACCGTGGGTAACTCGATCAGAAGCCGATCTTTCCCCAAAGTAGAGATTATCGCGTCGTCAATCAAGTGAAGTGGAACAATAACACGATCGAACTTTGTTACTCCATCGACCTGTGCCTTAGATGAGATTCTTGCCCATCTCTGCGGTATTTCTTTACTTGTTCGTTGCACTTGCGCTTTAATTGAGAAATCAAACGGTTTTTCGTGAACAACATGAAGAGCACGTAAAGAAGACAATTGTTCCGTAGCCTCTCTTCTTAACTTATTAAGTGCTGCAGCACTGATAAACTGATTCTCTTGGATACTGACATCTATTCTCTTAGGATCATAAGGTGTATCACCAAGTTTCGACAGAGATCGCCTCACGTCCTCAGCAGTGACCGATCTGTTGACAGCAGATTCAGAACCGCGGCCTGAAACAGAAACACGGTTATTGTCCTGATCGGTTATTGTGAGATTGGCCTTTCTCCCGTCGATGCTGATTTTCATCGTTATCGGAACCGATTGCTTTTCTTTCGCATAAAGGGACGACAACTGTTTCAAAACAGTATCAGAGGCTGAAACAACATCCTCTTTCGTCCGGTAGCCAAACATATCCGCATTTCTTTTTCCTAAAAGATATCCGTTTGTAAATCCACTTCTGGAAAAAACTGAACGCAATACCGCTTCGTCGTATCTCCCCTCAGAGAGCGCATTTTTGCAGGCTGTAACAGCAGCAGCAACATACTCCGCACGTTTCATCCTTCCCTCAATTTTGAAGGAGTCGACACCTATATTCGCAAGCGTATTCAAATAAGGAAGCAAACTCATATCTTTGAGTGACAGCGCATATTCTTTTGACCCGCTCTGCCAATCCAGTCTGCAAGGTTGGGCACAAAGCCCTCTGTTACCACTCCTGCCTCCTAACATAGAAGACACATAGCACATTCCAGACACACTCATACAGTGTGCGCCGTGGACAAAGACCTCTGATTTTATCTGGATGTTTTCTACTATAGTTTTAATCTCATCCAAAGATAATTCCCGCGCCAGAACGACCGTGTCGAATCCCAATTTCTGAGCAAGAAGAGCACCTGAAACATTGTGTATCGCCAACTGAGTCGAGGCAATCCGTTCTATGGAAGGATATCTGTTCTTAAAGAGTTCAAGCACAGCAAGATCCTGGATAATGACACCATCAACACCAGCATTGGCAATCCGACGCGAAACATTCTCTAAATCAGCCAGTTCACTGTCAAAAACCAAAGTATTGATTGTGGCATAAACTTTCACGCCATGAATATGACAATAACGTACGGCATCATCAAACTCTTCGTCCGTAAAATTCTGCGCATTCCGACGGGCATTGAATCCTTTGGCACCCAAATAAACTGCATCCGCTCCGCACCGAACAGCAGCAATCAATTGTTCTTTCCCGCCCACCGGCGCCAATATCTCTGCCATCAACAATCTCCCTCCGATTTTCTCTAACTATAACACAAAAGGAATAATATCTTCGAATCCCTTCGGATGATATAATATCCAAAAATGCTTTATTTTGGTCAAAGGACATTTCACTATGAAAATCCCAGAACTGCTTTCCCCTGCCGGAGATTTTGAAAAACTGAGAATGGCTGTTGCCTATGGTGCTGATGCAGTATATCTTGCTGGACATTCTTTCGGAATGCGGGCAGCCGCATCGAATTTTTCTGAAGAGGAATTAAGGGAAGCAGTTAGTTACTGCCACAAAAAAGGAGTCAAGGTGTATGTGACATGCAATACGATTCCAACAAACAAAGAAATCCGTCAACTACCCATTTTTCTTCAGGAAATTGAAAAATCCGGTGCCGATGCCGTTATCGTTGCTGATCTCGGCGTGATGCAGTTAAGCAAACAATTTGCTCCTTCTCTTGCAATACATGCAAGCACTCAGGTCGGGGTAATGAATTCTGCATCCGCGCTGGCACTATATAACATGGGTGCCCGCCGCATAGTACTTGCCCGTGAAGTTTCTTTGGAAGAGATTCGAGCCATTCGTAAAGAAGTACCTGATGATCTTGAAATAGAAGTGTTCTGCCATGGATCAATGTGTGTCTCATTTTCAGGCAGATGTCTTCTCTCCACATATCTGACCGGCAGAGACGCCAACAGAGGGCAATGTGCACAGCCCTGCAGATGGAAATACAGTCTTGTTGAAGAAAACCGCCCGGGCGAATTCTTTGACATCTCAGAGGATAAAGGCACTTTTATCCTCAACTCCAAGGATTTATGTACACTGCCAATCCTTGAGGAACTTGTTAACACCGGGGTCAACAGTGTCAAGATTGAGGGCAGAACAAAGTCTTCATATTATGTCGCTTCAGCAACTTCCGCTTATCGAAATGCTTTAGACGCGCTTGCAAACGATCTCCCTGTTCCTGAAGTGTGGTTGAATGAAGCGGAAATGGTAAGCCACCGTCCATATTCGACTGGATTCTACATCAGTCAAGCACAGCAATACACAGAAAGTGCAGCATATCTGTCACAGTGCGATGTAGTCGGTGTTGTCCTTCAATGTGACATCGATGGGAATGCAGTGATTCTTCAAAAAAACCGTTTCTTTGTCGGTGACACTATTAATGTCCTTTCACCTGGAAAAGAACCGTTTTCTTTCCAGGTAAAGGATATGACTGATGATGCTGGAAATCCTATAAATGTCGCCAATCACGCGGAAATGATCATTAAAATGCAGTTACCGTTTTTTTCTGAACCGGGATCATTTTTGAGAGGAATGCGTCAATAAACAGGAAATAATCCTTTTCTACGACAAAACTGCCGGAATTCGTTTCCGGCAGTTTTGTCAATTATTATTTTTTAACTTCTACAATATTCAGATCATCAGCTCCGGTAGCGACGCCGCTGCAAACGCCTGTCCTACCTTTCGTGTCTTTTCATCCGGCAAAATAAGATTAATCGAATCGGACATATCCGGATATTCTTCTTTTAATATTCTGACACACTCATTCAATATGATCTCCCCGCTAATGCCAGACAGTACTCGTCCAAGAAGCATAAGATGATCAAAATCATAAAGCATACGATAAATCTCAATACTATGCGCAAGATAACACCCAATCGTGCGGAACACTCTTTCTGCCCGGACGTCTCCTGACTCAGCTAACTTTTGGACATCTGTGAGTCTTTCCGCAACTGTCTTCGAACCATCAAGAGCAATACCCGCTCTTTCCGCCAGAATCATTACTGCATCCTGGGAAAGGTATTTGCATCCTACCCCTATATCCTTACTCCATTCATCCAAAGGAGCATTTTCATTCAAATCAACCGGAGCAAAGGCAAGCTCATTGAACCAACCCAAGATGTTTCCTTTACGGTCAACGAATCCCCCAGCTACACTTGTGCCGAAAGCAAGCCCAAGCACGTTATTCACCTGATTTGTCAGCGCACCTGCAAGCGCTGTCACATCTCCGTCATTCGCCACAATAACCGGAACGGTACCATCACCAACGGTAGCAGCAACACGGTCAAAAATTGTATGAACTTCTTTTCTGATCTGAGGTTCGCGGGGGACTTTGATAAACAGTGACGAAACCATCGGTGCATTACCAAGAAGGACCCCGGCTGAAGAAATGCCGATTGCATCGACATGACCAAGTTTTTCTTCACATGATTGAAGAATCCGTTTCAAGAAATCGTAATGATAAGCAGGATCGCTCTGTTGTTTCGGATGCCAGATTACTTCATCAGCGAAAAGTTCTTTTCCCTCGCTTACAAGGGAAATCTTCAGATCGGAACCACCAAGATCTAGCCCAATTCTGTTCCCCTCGAAATGGCCACCGACGGAAACCGACTGATCGTTTTCTTCTGGGAACTCTTCAAACGGGACAGTAATAATCTCAATCGTTCGGCCAAACACATCTTCCATAAACTGGACATCAAACCAGCGTTTCCCATTTTTGCTTTCGTCCCCAGGTGAGTAAACATATTCATTTCGAAGCCGACAAGCTATCTTATCCGCCCCAGAGATATAGATTCGATATCCGCCAATCGACCAGAGGAGAAATTTGATGTACCGCTCAAGATAACGGTAGTCGGCTTCAATCATATCCTCAGTCCCGTAGATTCTCGTTTCGCGGACTGTGATTTTCCCCTGCCGTTCAATACCAATCCTGACAGGGTGATCTGCTTCTGTCAGATAAGCCCGCATCCATTTCCCCATCGGGATAAAATCCGGATCAAGTTCCGGGATGTTGTTGATTCTGTATGTTACTCCAAGGTACCTTTTCTCACTGGTTGACATGTCTTCTCACAATCTCCTTCATCATATCCATTTTCCGGTTCATATCCTGAGCCAGCCTTATCTGTGCTCTTGCCCTGACGAGATTGTGATCGGGATAAGCAATCTTAAAATAATGATCACCTTCCAGATAATCGCCTAAAAATCTTGATGCCAGTTCCACGGTGATAGTCAGGGCTCCGAGCGGGAGCATCTCGACTTCTTTGTCGGTCAGGGAATGGCAGGCTTTCAGGAATCCCTGTACATACGTTTCAAACAAGTGAAGGTCAAGTTTCATTTGAGAGAGTTCTTGTGTGTCCTCTGCTGCAGTAGCAGCTCCAAAACGGACAGAATCCCCGAAATCGAACAAACTCGAGCCAGGCATAACAGTATCAAGATCAAGAACGCAAAGTGCTTTTCTTGTAACTGGATCCAGAAGAACGTTATTCAGTTTAGTGTCATTATGAGTGACACGAAGCGGTATTTCCCCTTTTTCCAATGAGTATTGGATTCGACTAACGATTGGTTCCATGGAAAAAATATAGGCGATTTCTTCCTTGGCATTGTTTACCCGATTGCAGGCATCTTCATCGACTGCAATGTGCAGTGCGTGAAGACGAGACGGCGTATTGTGAAAGTCAGGAATCGTTTCAAACAACGACTCTGCCGGGAAATCAGCCAATTGTTCCTGGAAGGAACCAAAAGCCACAGCACTTTCGTACAGGTCACTGTCCGTCTCCGGAGTTTCAAGACACAGGCCACCAACGAATTCATAGCATCTCCAATATCGATTCATTTCATCGACATAATAATATCGGCCATCTGTTGTCCGAATAAAATGAAGGCTGCCCCGATTGAAATCGTTCTTTTTTCGGATATGTTCCGACACAGCAATCACATTTTCCATCAATCTCTCTGGATTCTTGAAGACATGCTTATTTATCCGTTGAAGGATATATTCCTTTCCGCTGTCTGTACGAACCAGGAACGTGTAATTGATATGGCCATGACCAAAGTCTGTACAAGAAACCGGACGTCCCTCAGTAAGAAAGTGAAAAATTGCATTTTCCATAATAAGCTCCCAAACACAGCATTCCAAAACAGTATAAAGATAGTTTGAAACAAAAGCAAATCCCATAGAGATTAGGACAATGTTTGATTGATACACGCTTGAATTCACGCTTCAAACCGTGTAAAATCTTTTATGTTCGCAGATGTGGTGGAATCGGCAGACACAAGGGACTTAAAATCCCTCGGATAAAACCGTGCGGGTTCAAGTCCCGCCATCTGCACCATTACCCCGGAGTATCCTGACGATATTCCGGTTTTTTTCTTCAATTATATTTCATTGATAATATTCAAATCTGTAAATCAACTAGTACAATTTCAGATAGTTTTCTGTTAGAATCATTTATGAATGGTTCGCTTTTCTCTCTGCGCTATTAGCGCTCGTCGAATCTTACAATAATATTCAGACAATCGATTTTCACTTTCGTATTTGCGTTTTTGAAAGGATTCCTTTATGGCAAAAAATAAGACCGATTATTTCCAGATGATCCAGGAACAGGTTGCTTATACCAATCGTGCAGCTCATATGCTGGCAGATGTTCTGGAACGGTTTGATCCGGAAACACTTGATCATGACCGTCAGGAACTGCATGTCATCGAGAGGCAGGCAGACCTCAAGGCGCACGACATTCAGGACAAACTGATCAAAGAGTTCATCACCCCCATCGATCGCGAAGACCTTGCTGAATTAGTCCAAATGATCGATACCATTACGGATTCTCTGGACGATGTTCTTATCCGTGCATACATCTATAACGTAAGAACGATTCCGAAGGAAGCAAAAAAATTCTGCAAGATCATAGTTTCCTCTGCTGATACACTTACTGATCTCGCTGCAGAACTCGCCCACTTTAGGAAGTCCGACAATGTGCGTGATAAAATCGTCAAAATGAATCTGTTCGAGGAAGACGGCGACACATTGTACACGGAAGCAGTTGCTTCATTATTCCGCGACGGTTCTGCGTCCCCCTTAGAAATCATTGCATGGTCCAAACTTTATGATGTTCTGGAAGATGCATGCGACTCTTTCGAGGTTGTTTCTGATCTTATTGAGCGCATTATTATGAAAAACCTTTAATCAGGCATAAATAGTACAGGAAAAAAGCCGGCACCCTCAATTGGGCATGCCGGCTTTTTTGCTTCAATTTCTATTCGCTCGTGTTTTCCGCTAAAAAGATCGTGCGGAACTTGTTGCTACGAGTGAAATAAACAGATATCATATCGACTACTACTGAAAGAATAAGTACCATCAAAATCGACGATAATAATCTGTATTCTCTTCGCAGCCCTGGATAAATATGCTTCGCACAATACTTTTCCAGGAAGACAACTGATTTATGGCAGAAAAACACTGATAAAGATAATCTTCCCAAATAGACCATGAGATGGTTGCCCGGAATCCTTGCAGATATTGTCTTTTCCGAGAGAATCATCAAAAGAAGAATAAAGAAAAAAAGTAATCCGATAATATTGAAATATCTTTGACCAGAGAACACCGTAACATAAACAACTACCGAAAAGGAAAACAGTTCCAACGCACTTAGGGCCAAAACACCCAGACTGGTAAATGAAATATGTCTTATCTTCTGGACAAGATGATATAGGAAAACACCAAGGCAAATCTCAGCAAAGCCCCTCACAAGCCCTTTGTAAAATGGTCCAAGCATATAATATGGACGAGTCAGCGAGCCATACTGCAACTGGACTATTCCAATCAGAAGCACTCCAGTTACATAAGTGCCGATTTTGAAATAGTTTTTATTCTTAAGACACAGCGGGAAAAGAATCGTAATCGAAATCAGTAACACATCTAAATACCATGCTGGTCCGATAATGTCAGGTAAATTTTCCCCTGCCCAGCCAAGTTCAGACAGAAGGAAAAAATTCGGAGCGGACAACAATAACGTATAAACCACATCCCGAATAGAAAACAGTTCATTGGCAAAACAATAACCAATAAAGCACAATACAAAAGAGACGAAATAATTGGGGGCAATTCGTTTAATCCTACCGACAACATAGTTATATGTCTCATTCGGAATAGACGTCGGGATCCCCTTTTTATAATATGAATCGATCTTTTGAGCCAAAAAGTAACCGGATATCAAAAAGAAAAACTCTGTTGCCACACCGGAATAAGAAAACAAATTCTCGGACCATGGCCCCAATTTCTGAATCAGGTACACAAGATGGTCAGCCACTATCAACCATGAGAAAAAGAACCGCAACAGTTCAATTCGGCAGTCTCTTTTGTCAATAATTATTCTCTTCTCTGTTGTCATAATTTCCTTCTTAATACTGTTTCTGCAACACTTACCGATTATAGTTATTTACTCAGCAACAACGCATATAGATCAGTTCTACTCTTTCACCGTATCGTACGAAAACCGTTCTAAAACCATGTCGTTGCAGAACCGAAGACGACCTTCTATTTTCTGGAAAACAACCGGCAAGGATTACATCCAAACCAAATTGTTCAGCAGCGTGATTACAGACATAACCAACGGCCTCGTGCATGATTCCTTCCCCCCATTGATCCGGAATCAAAGCATATGTTAATTCTCTGGAATTCAGGGAACGAACTGCGCTTGAGAGAGAGGTCTTAAATAGAGATATCGTACCGACCATTCTGCCTTGAACATATATAGAAAAAGAAGCATCGTTTGATAGATACTTTTCAAACGATGCTTTAGTATCTTTATCGGCACCATTCATTTTTCTGACCTGCTGATTTGAGAACAGCTCCTGAAATCCAAACCAGTCACGCACAGAAACAGGACTAAGCCAGCACTGATTCAAATTAATCTTCATCCGTTGCTGTTATCTTTCTCCAATTCCCGAATACGCTCCTCCAAAAGTGCAATCTGCTGAGTAAGTTTTCGTACTTTACCATTATCCTGGGAAACGATAGAGGTAATCGAAAGAAGCATCATCAATGAGAAACCGGCAAACAGCAAAAACACGGCGTTAACAGGGTTTGAAATGCCTACCATTCTCGACGCAGAAAAAACGATTTCCGGGAAGAGCAGAAAAAGCACGAACAGAAAACCCGAAATGAGCCAAAGAATCGCGTATTTCAAAATAATGGATTCTTTCCGAAGAAGACTGAACAATAGAATAAAATACAGCAATACTGCTATTCCAAGAAAAATCCGAAGTTCTATTTCCATGACAATGAATCCTCTCAACTTACCATTGCTTGAATAGTCCGTGAAGTAAAATAGCCAAAGAAACCTTGATCATATAGTAAACAGATTTCAGCGGGTTAATCGATGAGACTCCACCCATCCGCTCTCTCATCTCCACAGGGACCTCCATGACCTTGAAACCATGGTTAACGGCAGAGATTATAGCTTCGGGTTCAGGATAATCCTGAGCATAATTCTGTGAGTAGAACTTTGTCAGTTCTTTCCCCGTAGCTCTAAATCCAGATGTCGTATCTTGAACGGTAACACCACAGCAGAGATAGATGAGTCCTTTCAAAAAACGAATACCAAACCGACGCAGAGCTGAAGTCTGAAAACCTTCCTTTGCTATAAATCGGGACCCAATACACATGTCGGCTTCACCGGATTCCACTTTTTCCAGAAGACTGTATAGATATTTGGGATCATGCTGGCCGTCTCCGTCCATTTGGACAGCGATGTCATAGTCGTTCAAGACAGCATACTGATATCCTGTCTGAACACCTCCGCCAATTCCGAGGTTAACAGGCAAATCGATAAAATTTAGTCCGTTTTCAATTAGAATCTCTTTTGTACGATCCCGGGAACAATCATTGATAACAATATAATCCACGTCCGGGCACGTCGAAATCAACTCATGAACAAAGCGAACTATATTCTCTTCTTCGTTGTAAGCAGGGATAATGACCAATACTCTCATCAGTTTCTATCTCCGGTCGCTAAGAATAATTCTTTTTCCAAAAGATCGAGGATCTTTCCGCGTGCAAACACCTCGTCGCAATACTTTTTACCATTGGCACCCAACTGCTGAAGTTCCGCCTTATCCATCGAATGAAGTCGTTTGAAAGCTTCAGTCAGTCCGGAGATATCCTCAGCCTGAACTGAAACACCGCAACGGGCATCTTGAATAACGCCTGCCCCCGCTCCATTCATAAACGCGATTACGGGTTTTGCGTAGGACATATAAGTCTGGAGTTTCGCTGGGACTGTGATATTCAGCACCTCGTTATCTTTCAGGCACATCATCATGCAGTCGCAAATTCGCATATATGCAGGCAGCCGTTCCAAAGCAATCCAACCAGGAAGAAGCACTTTGTCTGTAAGGCCTTTATCCTTTACAATGTTTTTCAGTTTGTTGTACTCAGTACCATCTCCCATAAGAAGGAGTTTTAAATTCTTATCATCCTTCAGACGATCTGCAGCTTCTATAACCAGATCGATCCCCTGAGCCGGCCCCATTCCTCCGGCAAAGCCTATAACGAAATCCCCCTCATCGAATCCGATATCTTCTCTGGTTACAGAGAATGAATCGTCTTCTTTAATTTCCTCCGCATAATTAGGAAAATATGAGAATCGGGATGTTAAGCCCATATCTCTAAGTTTTTCCTCAAAGCCTTTAGAGCTGATCAAAAGTGTATCCCCGCTCTTATACAGCCATTTACATACCGCACGGCTTATCCGGTAAAACAAGGTAGTTTTATTAATATGATCTGCTCCGACAAGCGAATAAAGCGATTCTGGCCAAATATCCAGAATATATATCAGGTTCGGGATCTTTTTAATTTTGGAAAATACCAGTGCTGGAAAAATCACGGTCACCGGCGAATTATTGAATACAAAAACGGCGTCGTAATCGTTTTTCAGATATGCCGGAAGATGAAACAAGCTGTTTATAGCAAAGCTTGCACAGTTCAGCGTCCATAGTAATTTATTGGACTTTGAACGTTCAACAACACCTACCCGATCTATATGTACACCTTTGTATTCTTTTTCCCCTCTATGAAACCAACTGTACCCATCGTAAAACCTGCCCTGCGGCACGTTTGGCAACGAAGTTAAAACATCAACCTCGTGACCTCTTTCCACAAGACCGGAACAGATATCCGTAATCCGAAAAACTTCCGGATAATAATACTGTGATACAGTCAGGATCTTCATACAGGTTATTTATCCCAAACCAGTTTGTTGATTATTTTTGTATAACTCTCAATCAGTTTGACAACTTTAATCGAGACATTCTCATCTTGATAATCAGGAACTTCCGTTGCCTTATCTCCGTTTTCAAACATGGCGACACACAGCCTGACAGCAGAAAGAATATTCTCAGTATCAATTCCTCCCACGACCATGGAACCTCTGTCTAAAACCTCCGGACGCTCCGTGGAGGTACGAATCAGGACTCCCGGGAACCCGAGCATTGAACTTTCCTCAGAGAGAGTTCCCGAATCGGACAGAACACAAAATGCATTCTGCTGTAGTTTGTTATAATCAAAAAACCCAAACGGCTTCAGATTCTTAACATTATCTCTGAATTGGAATCCGCGATCAGTAATCCGCTTTAGACTTCTGGGATGAGTCGAATAGATAACAGGCAGACCATAAGTATCTGCCACGTCATTGATCGCGTTCATCAATGAGTAAAAATGGGATTCAATATCTACGTTTTCTTCCCTATGAGCAGAAACGAGAATGTACTTATGGGGCTCAAGTCCAAGCTGGTCGAGGACAGTGCTGTTCTCTATTTTTTCTATGTTTTTGGAAAGAACTTCACGCATTGGAGAACCGGTGACGTAAATCCTGTCCTTCTTAATTCCTTCAGAAAGCAAATATCTTCTGCTATGTTCTGTATAAGGAAGATTAATATCACTGATATGATCGACGATTCTTCTGTTGGTCTCCTCAGGAACATTCTCATCAAAACATCTGTTCCCTGCTTCCATGTGAAAAATCGGAACCTTCAGACGCTTTGCACAAATTGCTGAAAGAGCAGAATTTGTATCTCCGAGTATCAGAAGGGCATCCGGTTTTTCCTTAAGCATCACCTCATAGCTTTTGGCAAGGATATTGCCCATTGTTTCCCCAAGTGTACTTCCAACCGCATCAAGGTAGTAATCAGGCTCCGGGACACCAAGATCCTCAAAGAAAATCTGATTCAGAGTATAATCGTAGTTCTGACCGGTATGAACAAGAACATGGTCAAAATACCGGTCACATGCCTTGATTACCTCAGACAATCGGATAATCTCCGGCCGTGTCCCAACGATAGTCATGACTTTCAGTCTGGAAGGATGTTCCATTATTTATACCTCTTCGTAATACGTATCCGGAGAAGACGGATCAAACACCTCATTAGCCCAGATCAATGTGACCAGCGTCTCATTCTCCGATATATTCTTTATATTATGTGTATATCCAGGAGGAATGTCCACTACTGCAGGCAATTCTCCGGAAACTTCATAACGGATAACCTCGCTGGTACCTATCTTCCTGAAACATAATTCCGCCTTACCGGCTACGACAAGGAATTTTTCTATTTTTGTATTATGCCAGTGATTTCCTCTTGTGATCCCAGGAGCAGTAGTCGAAACAGAAAACTGCCCGATCCCGTCAGTTTTGAAAAATTCGGCAAATAGCCCACGAGGATCTGTATGTGCTGTCAGGGAATAAGAAAAACGGTCAGTCGGCAGATAACTGAGATATGTCGAATACAGGCATTTACGCACACCCCTGAGATTATCCAACATAAGAGTATCCGGACAACTTTTAAATTCTCTGAGAGTGTCCACTATCTTGCCAAGTGAGATTTGATAAACTGGTTCCGGCCTGCAAAAACCATCTTCGCCAGGAATAATAGCTCCGGTCATTGCTGACATGATCAAAGAAACGACATCGTCGATATATATCAAGGTCATAACTTTGTTTGGATCAGAGACAAAAACATCCAGATTATTTGCAATATTGTGACAGAAAGTTGCTACCGCACTGTTGTAGTTTGGTCTGCACCATTTTCCGAAGATATTAGGCATCCGCCACACATAGACCGGCACGCCGAATTGCTCCCCAAAGGAAAAAACTTCCTTTTCCGCAGCGAGTTTGCTTATTCCGTAAGGATTGTCCAATGCAGCCTGAATAGAGGAAGTCATAGCAACGGGAACTGGATTCTTTTTCAACAAATCAAGAAGATGAGCCGTAAAGTCTGAATTACCAGTCTTGAACTCATTAGCGTCTTTGGGTCTATTCACTCCCGCAAGATGAACTACAAAATCACATTCCCCGGTCCATTCCTTCAACTGATCCTCTGTAGAATCCAAATCATAGAGGAAAAGCTCGTCCATCGTACGGGCTTTTAAGTTAGCTACGAGATTTTTCCCAACGAAGCCATTCGCTCCTGTTATCAGTATTTTCATAACATGAGTAACCCTTTTTAAATTAGATTCAGTCTGTTCACAACTTCCTGAAAGGATGGCTGTGCACAATCTTTGACGGAGAGCAGATAGTCAACATCCAATTTAGGCCAATCAACGCCTATATCCGGATCATCAAAACGGATTCCCAGTTCATCTGTCGGATCATAGAGTCTTGTACATTTATAGCAGAACTCCGCTTCATCTGACAGGACGAGGAATCCATGGGCAAACCCTTCCGGAATGAAAAACTGCTTTTTATTCTCTTCGGAAAGGATTTCCCCATGCCATTTTCCAAATGTCGGACTACCCTTTCTCAAATCGACCCCGACATCGAATACTTCTCCGTGGATACACCGTACCAGTTTCCCTTGCGGGTGACGGACCTGCATATGGAGTCCACGAAGCACTCCTTTTCTGGACTTGGATTGATTATCTTGGACAAAAACGAAGTCGTACCCGGCATCCCGGAAAGCTTTTTCATTATATGTTTCCATAAAGTAGCCCCTGGTGTCACCGAAGACCTCAACATCAACCACGAACATTCCCTTGATTTCAGTCTCTTTGAAAAAGAATCTACCCATTTCGAACTCCCAAAAACAACAGAAATGTCTGTACAAGAATATACAGATCATTGATAACGGAAAACTCGCGAAGATAATTCAGATTATAGATCATCTTCTGAGGCAGAATCACATTGATGTATGTCGAATCAGCGTCAGAGGCACCGGAAAGTAGTTCGGCCTCATCCGTAAAGCGGATAGAAGCTTCGGAAGTAATCCCCGCAGGCAAAAGCAGAGATGCCATCATCGAATCAGAATATGCCGCAACGTATTTAGGGACTTCAGGACGAGTCCCCACAAAGGACATCTCTCCTTTTAAAACATTGAACAGTTGAGGCACTTCATCCAGATGGGTTTTCCGGAGGAATCTGCCGACTTTAGTGATTCTCTCGTCATTCCCGACAGTAACCAGCGGACCAATCTTGTCTGCGTTCTGAATCATCGAACGGAACTTAAGGATATAGAATTCCTTTCCAAATGTTGTGACACGAGTCTGCCTGAAAAAAACAGGCCCCTCAGAAGTTGATTTAATTACAATGGCAAGTGCAATCATGACAGGTGAAAGAACCAAAATCAGGAGCAAACTTACCACGATATCAAATGCCCTTTTCAGCAAAAGCTGGAATCGTTTCTTCTCCAGAGAATCGTAATACTCACGCACTTCTTCCCTTTTCATGGAGTCCGGGAGCGCATCAAACGACTTGGGAAGGATCATTCCATGACCTCCGAAAATGCTTTATCCAACTGCTCTACAACATATCGAACCTGATCATCCGTCATCTTGCTGAATAGCGGCAGAGTAATCTGGTGTTCAAAATGACTGTAAGCATTTGGAAAATCTTCAATGTGAAAACCAAGATTTTTGTATGCTGTTAAAAGGGGAAGAGGCTTATAGTGAACATTAGCTGAGACTCCGTTTTCTCCCATTATTCTTATGATTTCATTGCGCTGGTTCAGGGATGCGCCATTAACAAAGACGAAATACATATGTCTGCAGCTTTCATAGTCTTCAGACTGATGAACAAGGGTTCCGAACCGATCATGATCCAGCAATTGATCATATAACGCACACAGTTCTTTTCTTCTCTTAAGCATAGAGGGATAGCGTTCGAATTGCGCAAGTCCGATCGCTGCCATGATATCCGTCATGTTGCATTTGAATGCAGGCATCAGAATATCATACTCCCATGAGCCTGCCTGTGTCTTCGACAATGCATCTTTGCTCTGACCGTGAAGACTTAAAAGCATATACTGACGGTAAAGTTCATCAGCCGAGATATTCCCGAAAGAATTGAATCCGACCGCTCCTCCTTCAGCAGTAGTAAAATTCTTCACTGCATGGAAAGAAAAACAGGCAAAATCAGAAAAAACAGCACCTGGTTGGCCATGATAAACCGAGCCCATTGAATGGGCACAGTCCGCAACAATAGCTATTCTACCAATCTGCGCCTGAAGAGCGTTAGACGGAGTAAACAGTCCTTTTTTCTTCTCCACTACTTCCGCAATCCGTTCATAGTCGGCAGGAATGCCCGCAATGTCAACAGGTATTACAGCTTTAGTATGTTCGGTAATCGCATCAGCTATCGCATCAGAATCGATCATAATGCTATCCTTTAATGTATCAACCAGAACGATCTTTGCACCGACATGATCGATCACACTTGCAGAAGCGGTATAAGTATACGCGGAAGTTATGACCTCGTCACCCGGACCGATTCCAAGAACTCGAAGCGACAACTCCATAGCCGCAGTAGCAGAGTTCAGGCAGACTGCTTTTTCTTTTTTATAATAATCCGCGAGGATCCCTTCCAGTTTTTTAGTCTTCGGACCTGTTGTAATCCAACCAGACCTAAGAACTTCGGAAACATACTGAACCTCGAGCTCCCCCATGTCAGGAGGTGAAAATGGTACTTGCATGAAAACTTCTCCTAATCAATCTGCTGTAAATCGGAAAGTCGGAACCATAGAGATAATCTTATCCACTGTCTTCTGACGGTCATTGCTGAACGCAAGGGCTTTCAATTCAGCAAGTTGAGCAAATAACTCATCTTTCTCAACGCCGTGAAGATTTCCAATAAATATTTTCTTATTATCTGTCTCAGTAACGCCTTCTTCTGAAAGAAGAAGTTCCTCATAGAGTTTTTCACCGGGGCGAAGTCCTGTGAACACGATCGGGATATCTTTATACGGCAGGAATCCAGCTAGCCTGATAAGATTTTCAGCCAAATCCAGAATTTTTACCTGCTCCCCCATGTCGAGAACAAAGATTTCCCCACCATTTGCCATCTTCTGTGCAGTGATAACAAGACTTACCGCTTCATCGATCGTCATAAAGTAACGGGTGATGTCAGGATGCGTAACGGTAACAGGTCCGCCTTTTGTAATCTGCTCTTTAAACAGAGGAATAACCGAACCATTCGAACCCAGAACATTTCCAAAACGAACTGCAACAAATCGAGTAGCACTTACCTTGCTCATAGCCTGAATGATCATTTCACAGATTCTCTTTGTGGCACCCATGATACTTGTCGGGTTGACCGCTTTATCTGTTGAAATCAGGACAAACGATTCCACACCGTATTTATCTGCAGATACAGCAAGGTTCCATGTTCCGCAAACGTTATTTTTTACCGCTTCTTCGGGGCTGGTTTCCATCAAAGGAACATGTTTATGCGCTGCCGCGTGGAAAATAATCTCTGGCCTGCATTCTCTGATCAGTGAATCCATTTTCCTGCTGTCACGAATTGAGCAGATCCGCACATCAATATCCAGTTCAGAGCCATATTGCATAATCAGTTTTTGCTGAACGTCATATGCGCTGTTTTCATACATCTCGACGAGAATCAGCCGTTTCGGCCTGCTGGCAGCAACCTGGTCACAGATGACAGACCCAATAGAACCACCGCCGCCAGTAACCATAACGACTTTACCCTGAAGATGTTCATGTGTTGTCTGAAGCGTTATTTCTTCCCGTCCGAGAAGGTCCTCCATCTTAACATCACGAACACGTTCGAGCAGTTCTTTTCCGTCAGAGATCAGCTTGCAGATGTCTGGTAGTGTTCGCATATTACAAGTTGTCTGCGAACAGATTTTTAGTATCCGCTGTTTCTCCACTTCATCAGCAGAAGGGATTGCAAGCAGAAGTGTATCGATCTCGCATTGCTCTACAAGAGAAGGAATGTCATTGGTGGTCCCCATGATCTTTACACCCATCATGGTTCTTCCCTGCTTTTCCGGATCATCGTCCACAGCACAAATAACATTGTAATTGTTGTCGGGATCCCGGAACAGCTCGTGCATCAATGTAGAGGCGGCATTACCCGCACCAATCAGCATAACCCGTCTCTTGTTGTCGCCACGCTTCTTCGTCGTATTTCTGATCATCCGGTAAGTCAAGCGACCGTAAAGCGTCAAAGATGCTGCAAACAAAGAGGACATGATATAAACAGAAATCGGAACGCGTCTTTCTTTGTAGATAAACAGTGTTATTACCAGAAAAGCAGAGATTGAAATAGCAGAAGCCAGTGCGCACCGGAAAAACTCATAAAGCTCGGCAAAATTCCATAAGCTATCATAGAGTCCCATCAACTCATACACAGTGATAAAGCAGAGCACAAAAAGAACGCAGCTCGAAAACAGCAAGCTGCGGTATTCCGTCAGTGATTCTCTTCCAGAAATCAATGCCCATGTCCCGAGATAAGAAAAGAGAACAAGAGCAACGTCCACAAGAACTAAAAGCATCCTGCGATGTCTGGAAAAAAAGTTTGTACTTTCCCGAGAATTCATCAGAGCCCCTTATACATACTAATTTATCCTTATTATTTTACTATACCAAGGTGCCTAAAACAACTCGTCAGGCATCATATGAGATGCTGTTCTTCCCGAAATTACGATTATAATACGGATCGCCTTCCTCCTCATAGTAAGCAGGCCATTTCGCGCGCAGTATCTCTTTCTCACGCTCCATCCTGCGCTTCTTCTCTCCCTTATTGTCATATCCTCTGGATCTGGACTCAAAGTGATAGGCCTCTGCAACAGGATTGAACACAACAAGATAGTTTTCTTTTCTTATCTTCAAACAAAGGTCCACATCATTAAAGGAAACAGACAACTCCTCGTCATACCCCCCAACTTGGTCAAACACATCTGCCCTGACCATCAGACAAGCAGCGGTGCAGGCAGACATGTCGGAAGCAACGGATAGCCTGCTCATATATCCCTCATGTTCTCTGGGGAACAACGGACAGATATTTGCAGCGCTGCCGCAAACGCCCATTGCGATACCGCCATGCTGGACAGTATCATCCGGATAAAGAAGTTTGATTCCACAAGCACCGACATCTTCGCGTTGGGTAAACATTAACATCTCCTCAATCCATTCCGGAGTGATGATCTTAATATCGTTGTTAAGGAATAGCAAATGACCGCCGGATGCATATTTACGAGCATAGTTGTTGATTCTGGAAAAATTGAACGCACCGTCATAACGAACTACTTTGATCCGTTCATCTGATTTTAGAGTCTCATAATAATCAAATGTCTTTGGATCTTTACTGTTATTTTCGCAGAGTATGATCTCATAATTGTCATAAGTGCTCAGTTCACGTATCGAATCCAGGCATTGTTTTAAAAGGTCGATATGGTCACAGGTCGGAATAATGATAGATACAAGCGGATGTGAACGAAGTTTATAAATAACTCGCATTGCAGGAACCGCTTTTGAGTATTCTACTGTTCCCTCAAGACCTACACGCTTCAAATGTGCTTCAACAGCTCTCTTTGCGGCAACATAAGCGTATGGCTTAGCTGAAATATCATCCGCTACGGAGCCCGCATGAATTCTCCAGTAATACAGAGGTTTTGAAATATGCTCGATTCTTTTCGCCTTTTCCGTTACTCGGAACGTGAAATCGAAATCCTGACTTCCGTCATAAGAAGGATCATACAATCCAACTCCTTCTGCCAATGACCGTTTAATTACTGACAGGTGACAGATGTAATTCAGCGCTCTAAGATAATCCGGTGAAAAATCCGGTTTGAAATGCATACTGTCACTGTCGCTAGGCTTAAAGTTAAAAGTCGCTTCGTCCGTGTAGATAAAATCAGCGCCAGTGTTGTTGATCCTTTTTACAACTTCGAAAAGAGCACCTTCTGATAAAAGATCGTCATTGTCGAGCAGGGCGATGTACTCCCCGTCTCCCATTTCAATTGCGGCATTAGTATTCCCTGAAATTCCAAGGTTTTTTTCCAGTTTCTTATACAGTATTCTTTTATCTTTCTCAGAGTAGGCCTCAACAATGGATGAGATATACGCATGAGCCTCATCACTGCCGTCAGCAAGGCACAACTCCCAATTACTGTATGACTGTGCAAGAACAGAATCCAACATTTCCCTCAGAAATTTTGGATCCGTATTATACACAGGAACTATGATGCTGATTTTGGGCATATACGGAAAAACAGTCTTTTCCTGTTCATCCCGCAGTTGCTTCGTCAGATAGAATTCTTTTTTTATCGCTTTCAGTTTAAGATATCTGCCTACCACGTATTTCGCTGCAAAAACAGTCTGTTTAAGGCCTTCATTCTTCAACATGCGAAC